>ERZ772972.223-NODE-223-length-21069-cov-42.151566_pt1 | contig 21069 bp, 18 predicted proteins | sample MGYA00580673_ERZ772972 | MGnify/ENA primary metagenome ERZ772972 (study PRJEB29015, sample SAMEA2738051) | human oral metagenome | biome: human oral; feature: human-associated habitat; material: saliva | place: China | collected 2229 ... | reverse complement strand
CGGAGGGTTTGGTGCTTTAGGGCGCTAATCCTCCGGGCGCTAAAGGCGGATGGTGATAACATCATCCGCCTTTAGCTTTGCCTCGGTATTTCTTGATATGTGTTACATATCTGCGGAGGGAGGGGATGTTTTTATGTCGCCCACCCCAATTAACTATTTACATGTAAAATATATTGCTCCTTTGCTGAGGCTCGCTTCTGAAATTGTCAGAAGGAAGAGCGGGGAATCGGATGCGCAATTTGGTATCGAGTTCGGGCTCCCCATTTAGGTTTCATGCATTGGCAGGAACACTAAAGGTAATGGTGCATTAATCTCTTCAAGACAGGGGATATGCGCTGTGATATTCACGCGGTCGTTGAGTCGAGTATTCCATCGAAGAGGCTGGAATGTACTGACTGAAATTTTTGAATAATTGGGGACCCTGCATCTTCGGTGGTGCTTTCGGAACGTACAGATTATCTCTTGATGGGGTGCCGAAATGATGCGGGAATTATCCGGGAAATAAGCGCCGTGTTATCGGGTAAATATTTTTTGCGAATTATTGAAATTTCTCACTTAAACATATAAATTTTTAAAAATTTCTGCAATATATTCATGCACGTGCAGGAAACAAGCGGTTTGGGTGTTGGTCTATGTGGGTTCTTGTGTGTTTTCCTTTCCAAGCATGTCTCCGTATCAGCGCTGCAGCCCATCAAAACCACCCCCGAGCCCCTCGGTGCCCACCTGTAGCACCTCCCCGCCAGAAGCCCCGAAACCGCACCTAAGCCGCGCCTCAAACGCCTCGAACAGCTCATCTGTTCTCTTGATGGCGAACAGACGCCCATCAGCCCGCCCTTTCAGCCGCGCTCAACGTACTCTTGTATCAATAGGAAAATGCAAGGAGTGCGTAAATGTTTGAACGCTTTACCGATCGAGCTCGGCGTGTTGTGGTGCTTGCCCAGGAAGAGGCACGCATGCTCAACCACAACTATATCGGTACCGAACACCTTCTGCTCGGTCTGATTCACGAGGGCGAAGGCATCGGTGCCCGCGCCCTGGAATCATTGGGCGTTACCCTGAACGCAGTACGTGAGCAGGTTCAGGACATCGTCGGCCCCGGCCCCCAGGCGCCTAACGGCCATATCCCCTTCACCCCGCGTGCGAAGAAGGTTCTCGAACTGTCCATGCGCGAGGCTATTCAGCTGAACCACGGCTACATCGGCACCGAACACATCCTGCTGGGCATGGTTCGTGCAAACGAGGGCGTGGCAAACCAGGTGCTGGTCAAGCTGGGTGCTGAGCCCGCTGCCGTGCGCCAGGCTGTTATGGACCTGATTTCCGGCTACCCCGGCAACAACTCCGGTGAAAAGGAAACTGCTGGCGTGGGCGCAGGTAACTCTCGCGAAGGCACTCCCGCGGGTTCGACCATCCTGGATCAGTTCGGCCGCAACCTCACCGCAGCAGCACGTGAGGGCGAGCTGGACCCGGTCATCGGCCGCCACAAGGAGATGGAACGCGTCATGCAGGTCCTCTCCCGCCGTACCAAGAACAACCCCGTGCTGATTGGTGAGCCCGGCGTCGGTAAGACCGCCGTCGTGGAGGGCCTGGCACAGGCTATCGTGCACGGTGACGTCCCCGAAACCCTCAAGGACAAGCACCTGTACACCCTGGACCTGGGCTCCTTGGTCGCAGGTTCGCGCTACCGCGGTGACTTCGAAGAGCGCCTGAAGAAGGTCCTGAAGGAAATCCGCTCCCGCGGCGATATCATCCTGTTTATTGACGAGATCCACACCCTCGTTGGTGCAGGTGCCGCAGAGGGCGCGATTGACGCTGCCTCTATCCTCAAGCCCATGCTGGCTCGAGGCGAACTGCAGACCATCGGTGCCACCACCCTGGACGAGTACCGCAAGCACATTGAGAAGGACGCCGCCCTGGAGCGCCGCTTCCAGCCGATTCAGGTTGAGGAGCCCTCTCAGGAGCTCGCCGTGCAGATCCTCAAGGGCGTGCGCGATAAGTACGAGGCACACCACCGCGTTACCATTACCGACGAGGCAATCGAGACTGCCGTGAACCTTGCGGCACGCTACATCTCTGACCGCTTCCTGCCGGATAAGGCTGTCGACCTGATTGACGAGGCGGGCGCACGCCTGCGCATCAAGCGCATGACCGCACCGCCGGAAATCAAGCTGCTCGACGAGAAGGCCGCCAAGCTGCGCCAGCAGAAGGAAGACGCCATCAACTCCCAGGATTACGAGAAGGCCGCAGGCCTGCGTGATCAGGAGCAGAAGGTTCTGGCTGAGAAGGAAGAAGCCGAGAAGGCATGGCGCGAAGGCGGCGACGCATTCGGCACCGTGACCCCCGAGGTTATTTCTGAGGTTCTGGCCGCTTCCACCGGTGTTCCCGTCTACAAGATCACCGAGGAAGAGTCCAGCCGCCTGCTGACCATGGAGCAGGAGCTCCACAAGCGCGTCATCGGCCAGGAGCACGCTATCGCGGCACTGTCCCGCGCTATCCGCCGTACCCGCGCAGGTCTGAAGGACCCGCGCCGCCCCGGTGGTTCGTTCATCTTCGCCGGCCCGACCGGTGTGGGTAAGACCGAGCTGGCTAAGGCACTTGCCGAGTTCCTGTTCGGCGATGAGGATTCGCTCATCACCCTGGATATGTCCGAGTACCAGGAGAAGCACACCGTCTCCCGTCTGTTCGGTGCGCCTCCCGGCTACGTTGGCTACGATGAGGGCGGCCAGCTGACCGAGAAGGTCCGCCGCAAGCCCTTCTCCGTGGTCCTGTTCGACGAGGTTGAGAAGGCTCACGCCGACCTGTTCAACTCGCTGCTGCAGATCCTGGAAGACGGTCGCCTGACCGACTCGCAGGGTCGCGTGGTGGACTTCAAGAACACCGTCATCATCATGACCACTAACCTGGGCTCGCGTGACGTGAACCGCCGCATCCCGGTTGGTTTCCAGGCGATGGACGACGCAACCGCCGACTACGAGCGCATGCAGGCACGCGTGATGGAGAACCTCAAGGAGCACTTCCGCCCCGAGTTCCTCAACCGTGTGGATGACATTATTGTCTTCCCGCAGCTCTCCGAGTCTGAGATTCTGCAGATTGTGGACCTGTTTGTGGGTCGCCTGGCTAAGCGCCTGGCGGAGCAGGATATGTCCATTGAGCTGACCAACGCGGCGAAGGCCCTCATGGCAGCCAAGGGTTACGACCCGTCCATGGGTGCTCGCCCGCTGCGCCGCGAGATGCAGCGCAACATTGAGGACGCCCTGTCCGAGAAGATTCTCTTCGGCGACATCAAGCCCGGTGAGAAGATCACCGTGGACGTTGAGGGTGAGGGCGACTCCGCGAAGTTCGTCTTCTCTTCTCAGCCGATGAAGGAGCTGGCTCTGGACTCGGTGCAGGAGCTGGACGAAGCTGAGGCTCCCGCAGCTGAAGCAACCGAAGCACCTGCAACTGAGGCACCTGCCGTTGACGTTCAGGGTAACGACTAGGCTCTGAAATAAACCCTGGAATAAACCCCAGGCAGCTAGGTTTTAGCGCACTAAACGACTGTGGGGCGGTACCGGATCATTCCGGTACCGCCCCACAGGCGTTTTTGTGTTCTATGGGCTCCAGAAGCCTCTCTGCGGCGATTACTAGAGCGAGACGAGCACTGTATCACCCTGGGTGACTTCGCGGGCGAGAGAGTCCGCCAGCAGCCCCGCGTAGCAGCGCTGCAGCTGCTCGGCGGCGGGGGAGAGCGCATGCAGCGCCCTGAGCGGGCGGTGCACCGCGGCGGGTGCATCCGCAGGGAATACTAGGTCGGGTGAAGAAGCTGCAGCGGGCAAAGCCGTGTCGCCAGTCGAGGCTACACCCGCACCCAGGATGAGCTCGCGATTCACCGGCTCATGCGCCGCACGCAGCACCGCCATGACCGCCCCGCGCACCTGACGGTCCGTGCCGTGCCAACTCTGGCCCTTGGGGGTGTAGTCCGCCTCCGGCTTGCCCGCCGCAACCCAGGCGCACAGATCCTCCACTGGGCACAGCTCGCAGGTCGGGGACTTTGCCGTGCAGACCAGCGCGCCAAGCTCCATGGTCGCCGCATTCCACAGGCAGGAGGTGGGGGTGTCGGTGGGCATGAGCGCCTCCGCCAGGCGAGTTTCAGCAGCCGTCAACGAACGCGAGGGTAGAGCCTTGCCGGAGACAGCTCGCGCATGCACACGGCGGATATTCGTATCAATGACCGTGGCGCGCAGCCCAAACGCGAACACGCTAATCGCCGCCGCCGTGTAGGAGCCCACGCCCGGCAGAGCCAGCAGCGCATCGTAGTCGGCGGGAACCTCGCCACCGTGCTGATTCACAATCGCCACGGCGGCACCGTGCAGACGCTGCGCACGGCGCGGGTAACCCAGGCGGCCCCAGGCGCGCACCGCCTCCGAGGCGGGCTCTGCGGCAAGGTCGGCGGGGGTGGGCCAGCGGCGCATCCACTCCTCCCACACGGGTAGAACGCGCTTGACGGGGGTCTGCTGTAGCATGAACTCACTGACCATCACGCCCCAGGGGGTGCACTCGTCACGACGCCACGGCAAATCGCGTGCCTGGTCGAGGAACCACCGGTTGATTCGGTGGTGGAGCGCCTCGGTATTCGTGCCTTCGGGCAGGGTCGGTTCGGGGCGCGTGCGTGCGGTGCGTTTGGGCTCTGAGGTCATCCGAAAAGCCTACGCCACAGGGTATATATTCCCAAAATCGCATGAACAGAGTTCACTGTGAATCTAAGGGTTAAACCCGGTATCCTTAAAGGTATGTCTGAAAATGGTCCCGTTCTGCCTCCCGAAGTGTACCGCCGCCGTCGTATCGTGGCGGTCATTGCTCTGCTCGCTATTATTTTGCTGCTGGTTGCCGGCGTGACCTCCATGGTCGGCATGATTAACGGCAAGAAGGACGCCACTGTAGCCTCCACCGCGACGCCTTCCGGTGCGCCCTTCCAGAGCTTCAGTGCTCGCCCCTCCGAAACTGCTTCGGCAACCCCGTCCGCTAGCGCGACTGCCTCTGCGACCGCGAGTGCTTCGGCGACCCCCTCGGTGACCGCTTCTGCGGCACCTACTGCAAGCGTGACCACCGCTGCGGTAACCCCTGCGGCAACTACTCCCGCGGCGACCCCGACTGCCCCCGCACCGACTCCGAGCGTGACCACTGCGGCTGCTGTTGCGGCATGTACCGCGAACGACCTGAAGGTGACCGTCACCCCCGTGAAGCGTACTTTCGCGGCCGGTGAGCAGGTGTCCTTCCACGTGACCTACACGAACTCTTCGAAGACCCCCTGCGCTGTGGGCGGTGAGGACGCGAACACCGGCGTTGACCTGAAGATTACTTCCGGTGCGGCTCAGGTGTACACCCGCAGCCTGTGCGCGGCGACCGCTGTTCAGAAGTCTGAGGTGGCCGCAGGTGCCGAGGGCGCAACCGACCTGGCGTGGGATCGTAAGATCAACGTTCTGGGCTGCTCCTCCGCGTCGACCGCTCAGAAGGGTTCCTACTGGGCTGCGGTGACCGTCAATGGTGTGAGCTCGGCTCCGGTGAACTTCATTATTCAGTAGTTCACGTCTATAGTTTTCGCCCGTGAGTGGGCGTGAGAAGCCCCCGCGCTGGATATTCTCCGGCGCGGGGGCTTCTAGCTTTTGTCTGGTTATTACTTGGAGGCGCGGGGCTTGGCGAAGCGGCGCTCGCCCAGGTACCCGAGCAGACTACCGAAAGCGGTCCACTGCAGTGCCGCCAACAGCAGGGTGGACAGGTCGGTCACCTCAAAGGAGTTGGGGATGACCTTGAACCACAGCAGTGGCAGGTAAATCAGAAAGAGAATGGGGGATGCCCACACGAAGAACGGGACGGGGCGCTTGGCCGACGGATACTTAGCTCGCGAGTACGACATTGTGACCTCCAAGGGGTGGCATGATGCTTGAGGCATCAGGGCGCGGAGGGAACTCCGCTTTCACTACATCATAATGCAAAAGGTTCTCGTGAGGTCAGAAAAAGCCCCCATGCCAGATATTTCTTCCGGCGCGGGGGCTCTCGTATGGGTCTTTTAGAGGTACTTCTCCAAGCTGCTCTCCGCCATGCGGGACAGCTGCTCACGCACCGTGCGGGCACGAGCCTCACCCACACCGTCCACGGCGCGCAAATCCTCAAGGGACGCCGCCATCAGAGCCTGCAGGCTACCGAAGCGCTCCACCAGACGCTCAGAAATAGCGTTCGGGATGCTCGGAATACCGGCGAGCAGACGGAAACCGCGAGGCTGCAGGGGGAACTCCAGGTCGGGGTTCTCGCCAAAGCCGACAGTGCGGGCAATCGTGCGCAGATCCACGATAGCCATATCGTCCAGGTTCTGAAGCGCCTCAACGCCAGCGGTCATCAGCTCGTCGTTTACCTCGGGCAGGTAGTCGCGCAGAATCAGGTCGCTAGCGGTCATCTCGGGGGCGCGCAGCTCCTCCAACTGCAGGGCAATCAGGCGGCCGTGCACGCCCAGCTCCAGCACGTAGTGGCTGACCTCGCGGATAATACGGTTCACCATCTCCATGCGCTGCAGGGTCATTGCCACATCGCCCAGGGAAACGTTCGATTCAATCTCCAGGGCAGACAGGCTGGAGAGCACCGAACGCAGGCGCTTCTTATAGCTTTCAAGGGTCTGAATCGCCTGGTTTGCGCGGGCCATCAGGTACTGGCTGTCTTCAACCATGTAGCGGGTGCCGTCAACGTACACCGAAATCACGGACATCGACGCGCTCACCGAAATCACCGGGAAACCGGTCTGAATCGCGGTGCGTTCGGCGGTGCGGTGGCGGGTACCGGACTCGTTCGTGTCAATGGAGGCGTCCGGCATGAGCTGCACGCCGGCGTGCAACAGGCGGGTGGCGTCGCGGTCGCAGATGATAGCGCCATCCATCTTCGCCAGCTCGCGCAGGCGGGTTGCGGAGAACTCGGTGTCGATGTTGAAACCGCCCGAAGATAGGGAGGATACGGTGCGGTCGGATCCGAGTACGATGAGTGCGCCCGTACGGCCACGCATGATGCGTTCCAGGCCCTCGCGGAGCTCGGTGCCGGGGGCGATTCGGGCGATAGTTTTAAGCAATAGGTCACTATAATTCATCTGCACAAAAAACATTGTACCCGCAAGGGCGGTTATTGAGCCAGGTCAGGGGCGGAACGGCGGGCTAAAGTGCCTCAAAAACGAATGGATATTCTCGATATTTATACAGGAGCGTGCGGGACTAAACTGTCTGCATTTAAGGGTAAAAATCTGTTCTGCGGTACCCCATTTCGCCGTGACCAAACACCGCGCACCATATCGCCCCAGACCCTAAAATAGACCCATGACCGCGCGCACGAAAAACACCAAAACCGCACCCGCCTACCGCTGCACCGAATGCGGTTGGACCACCGCCAAATGGGTAGGCCGCTGCGGCGAATGCCAAACCTGGGGCACTGTTGAAGAAGCCGCCGGGGGCACCCGTGCGCGTACCCGCGCCGCATCCAGCGTGCAGAAACCCGCCCAGCCCATTGCAGAAGTCGACTCGCGCGTAGCCGCCTACATGAGTACCGGAAACCCCGAATTTGACCGCGTGCTCGGCGGCGGACTCGTACCCGGTGCGGTCATCCTCATGGCGGGCGAACCCGGCGTGGGCAAATCCACCCTGCTGCTGGATGTCGCCGCCACCTTCGCGCGCGGCACTGCCGGGATTGCGGGGCAGAACAACCCGGCACAAAACACCCAGCCGCCGCGCCCGGTCCTGTACATCACCGGTGAGGAATCCGCCGCGCAGGTCAAGCTCCGCGCCGACCGCATCCGCGCCATCGCGGACACCCTCTACCTGACCAGCGAAACCGACCTCGGCACCGCCCTGGCGCATATTGAGCAGGTCAACCCCTCCCTGCTGGTCATTGACTCCGTGCAGACCCTCGCCTCCGCGGAAGTTGAGGGTAGCGCCGGCGGCGTGACCCAGGTGCGTGAGGTTGCCGCCTCCGTGATTGCCGCGGCTAAGGAACGCAACATGTGCACCCTGCTCGTGGGTCACGTGACTAAGGAAGGCACCATCGCGGGCCCGCGCCTGCTTGAGCACCTGGTGGACGTGGTCTGCCAGTTCGAGGGTGATAAGCACTCGAATATCCGCATGCTACGCGCGATTAAGAACCGCTTCGGACCCACCGACGAGGTGGGCTGCTTCGACATGCACGAGGACGGCATCGCACCGGTGCTGGACCCCTCCGGCATGTTCGTTTCAAGTACCCCGCACCCGGTGGCGGGCACCTGCGTGACCGTCACGATGGAGGGCCGCCGCCCCCTGCTCGCGGAGGTACAGGCACTGCTGGATCAGGCGGTGGCACCCGCCCCGCGCCGTACCGTTTCGGGCCTGGATTCAGCGCGTATCCAGATGCTGTTGGCGGTGCTGCAGCGCCGCGCCGGGCTGAACGTGGGTAAGCTCGACTGCTACGTATCCACGGTGGGCGGTGCAAAAATTGCCGAGCCCGCCGCAGACCTGGCGTGCGTCATGGCGCTTGCCTCGGCGGCGCAGAATAAGCCGCTACCGCGCAAACTCGCGGTCTTCGGCGAGGTCGGCCTGGCCGGTGAAGTGCGCGCCGTGCCGGGCATCCGCCAGCGCATTGCGGAGGTGGGCCGCCTGGGCTTCACGCACGTGCTGGTGCCCGCCTCCCCGACCGGCGTGGGGGACGTGCCCGAGGGCGTGACCGTGCGTGAGGTAACCACCCTGGGCGAGGCGCTCGCGCTGCTCTTCCCGCAGAAGTAGCCACCCGCGCATCAACAGCATAGAGATAGCGGAGGAGGGGGCTCCCGGCTGGCGTAAATACCACCGGGAGCCCCCTCTGTGGAAATACCGCTAAGAGCGGCTTTCCTCCTCGTTCTCGTGCAACATAATGTTGATCGAACGGGTATTCAGTTTATTCGTGCGGTGGGCGTTGACCGCGGTATCGGTCATGTCGTTAACCGCCATCGGGTCGCCCATGTCAGTATCAACGATCGGAATGGCCGAGGTGCGCGGCGCATGCTGTGTGACCGCCTCGCCCAGGGGTACCAGAACGTCGACAGCGTCCTTGTGGGACATGCCGGTCGCCTCCATAAAGTCCACCACGATCAGGCGGAGCATCAGCACCAGCGACTCGCCCTCAAAGGTTGCCACACCCATCGTGCGGGGCTCGAGGGTGCCGGCAAGCTTAATCATGCGTTTGCGGGCTTCCATCATGTAGTGTTCGCGTTCGCTTTCGGTCGGGGCAGACATGCCCAGGCCGAGGCTCTGCGCCGCAAGCGACAGCTCGGTCAGCGCGTCACTGAGTGAAATCTGCGCGGCGGTACGCAGCTGCACGTGGTGAATCGTGGACGCCATGCGGCGGTTAAGCACGCGGTCGTTACGAATCGCCAAATCGACCGCAGCAAGAGTCTTCGACATGCGCGCCAGCTCGCCCTTGCTCTTGCGGCTATTCCACGACAGCTCATTCATACCCTGCGCGGTAATCAGGTCGCCGCGGCAGCTATCGTAGAGCGGCTGCAGGGCGCGGGCATCGAGCAGGCTCTGGTACGCCTTGTTGTAGTCGTAGTAGCGGATCGCTTCGGAGGACAGCTGGAAAACCTTCGCGAACGCATCCATGAGAGCTTGGGCGCGGGCACGCGGGTTCTTACGCGGGTCGCGTGGCATCAGGTACATGGCGAGGAACGCGAAGGCGCCACCGACAATGCCGTCGAAACTGCGGGTGAACGCATCGTCAGGTACGGGCAGTAGCAACGTGAAACAGGCCTGGAAGCTGAGCTGAATCGTAAAAATAATGCCCTTATCAATAAATCGGGCAATAATCACGGTCAAGAAAAGCACCACTGCCGCCTGCCAGGTGCCATGACCGAGCAGGATCAGTAGAAGGTCGCCAATGAGAATGCCGAGGGTCACGCCGAAGGAGACCTCAAGGATTCGGCGGGAATGCTTGGCGCCGCTCACATAGCCCAGGGATACGAGGGCAGCGACCGGCGCGAAAATGGGCTCGTGGTGGCCCAGGACGCGCTCAGCGAAAAGCCAAGCGCCCATAGACGCCGCAACAATCTGCACAGACTGAAAGAAGTCAGCCCGGACGCGTTCAACGCCCTCACGGATGAACTGTCGGGTGTTCTGTTCAGTAGTGCGTAGAATGTCTGCGAATCGTGCCATGGGCACCATCATACCGGCGCGTGTGCGGTGCACAAGGGGGTAGGGGAGTGTTGGGTTGAAGTGTGAGAGACCCCGCGCCCTGTACTTGCCCGTAGCCGCGCTGTAGCCGCGTTTTTCGAGGAAATCTAATAAAGCCGCTGTTCGAGCCCCTGTTACGCAACCTAGTACGCAATCTAGCCGCGGAGGCGGCGCGCCACCCTCGCCAGCAGACCCGGCTGGGCGGGGTGCATCTCGGCGGTTTCAGAAGATGACTCAGGCTCAACGGTGACGGGGCGCGTTTCCTCGGCACCGTGCGCGCTGTGAATACTGTGCGCCCCGTGAATACCGTGCGCGCTGCGCCCGCCACTAATTGCGCGGGCACGTTCGAGCTGTCGGCGGTGCTCGGCATCCCAGGAGTGCGCCCGGTCAGACATCGCCCACTCGAACCCCGCGGTGAGGGAGGTTTCGGTGAAGAGATCTCGGGCGGCACGGACGGTCGCACCCAGCGGCTCGGGGAGCGCCGGGACCTGCTCCACGGCGGGGAAAGGCACGGGAGCTTCTGCGTTGCCGCGAGCGTCTGCCTCACCATGAGTTTTTGCATCAGGGGCAAGAACCTGTGCAAGCAGGTAGGCGCGCTCGGTGCGCAACACCTCCAACAGCTCGGTACGGCGTGCATCCGATGCCACCGCCGCGTGCCGCAGGGCGGCGGCAACCATCAGCTCGGGAACACCACCGGCGAGCATGCCCAACGGCAGGGTGAACTCGCCCAGACCGTACAGGCTCAGGGCGCCACCCGCACGCATCTGCGTGAAGGCATCCGGTACGAGGGCGAGCACGGGAATACCCGCCGCGGCGGAGAACACCGCCGGGTGGTAGCGGCTGGTCAGCGTGAACGCCGCCCCGCGGTGCACGGTAACGCTCTGGTCGGCGTGCAGAATCGGCAGCAGGGTCGCCGGGGTGGAGGGGCTGAGCCGCTCAGCGATGCGCTGGTGTACCTGAATATCGCCGCTTTCGGGGTTCTGCGGGTCGCCAAAATGGCTCAGGAACACGGGCGCGTAGCCGTGCTCGCGCCACATGCTATCGAGCAGACGCGCGATCTGCTGCGCCTGCTGTTCGGTGCACTCGTTGACGGTGACGCACACGTAGCGCTCGGGCAGCTCATCCAGCACCTGACCTGCGGAAACGCCCTCCGCATAGTGCAGGGTACGCGCCGGGGAAGCCGCCAGGTAGTCGGTGGCATCGTCCACGCTCAGGCGCGCGTCAATACCCCGCTCACGGCACCAAGCGAGGGAAGAACGTTCACGCACCGTCACCGAACGGGCGGTGCGAAGCATGCGTTCCAGAACCTGCGCATCGTGCGGGTTCAGCACCGGGCCCAGGGACTGGCCGGTCACGTACACGGGCACGCCCGCATGCTCGGCGGCACGCACCGCGGCGGCGCGTTCGTAGAGCAGCCAGCCGTAGCGGGAATTGAGGTTGCCGCCACCGGAGACCACGACCGCGTCCATGGCGGCGATAGAATCCGCGAAATCCACCATGCGCTCAACGGTCTGCTCCAGCGGATGCAGCACCTCCGGTAGCACCTGCACCTGCGGCAGAGCCACCAGCTCGGCGATGGAGGAGCGTTCCCGGTCAGCGTGCAGCTGTGCCAGGATGCACTCGAGCGCCGCGAGGGTCAGCTCGCGTTCAGCCGGTGCCCAGGGGAAGAGGAAAAACGGCAGGTACTCGTAGGGTGCGCCCACCTCATGATTTGCCACCTCACGATTTGCCGCGCCGATATAGCGCGCCGAATGGCCCACATCGCGGGTCATGAGGGTGACCGCCGCGCCGCCTTCGGAAAGCGCCTGAGCGCTCGCAATGGTCATGGCTTCGTCGCCCACGTGGTAGGTGTGCTGGCCGATATCGCCAATGACGAGCACGTGCGGTGTTGCAGAAGGCAACGCTGTAGAAGAATGATTGTTCTCTGTCACGGTTACGCGCCCTTCTGCTCTGCCGACCCGGTCTCAGTCGACTCAGCCTCAGTACCGCGACGAACCAGAGAGCGCTGATTGAGGGAACGCTTCGCCAAGGAACGCAGCGCACGGCCCGGGGTGCGCAGGTGCTTGAGGACCCGCAGACGCTCCTCAATGCTCTGCTGGCGGCTCTCAATAGCCTGCTGACGAGCCTCGATACGCTCCAGGCGGCTCTCGATAGAGCGCAGAATGTCCAGGGATTCGCGGGTCAGATCGTGCCCGTCAATCACGCGGCGCTCCAGGTCAGCCGCCAAATGCGCCTGGTACAGGTACGCACCCGGTCGGGCACCCGCCTGCAGATCCTCACGGATAGCGCGGGCGCGCACCATCGAATCGAAGCGGGCATGCTCAGCCTGACGCTTTACGCTGTTCGCCTCGGGACCCTCCGCGTCGGGGCGCAACGACCAGTACGCCAGCGGCTCATCCACCAGCAGAATATCCGCAACGGAGGCGGCACGCATGTTGAACTCCCAGTCGCCGACCACCGGCAGGGACTCGTCGTAGAAACCGACCAGCTCGTGCAGGCAGCGGCGGTAGAGAATGCCAATCGGCACGGCACGGTTCGTGCGGAATAGGAACTGCAAACCGACGCTGGGCAGCCCGTCGTGGAAAATACGTTCCTCGTACACCTCGAACTCGCCGTCGGCGTTCTTGCGTTCGTATCGCTCCACAACGCGGGTGGTACACATGAGCGCGCCGCTCTCTTCGAGCGCCGCGACGGTGCGTTCCAGGAACTCGGGCGCCCACAGGTCGTCGTCATCGTGAATCGCCACGTATGTGGAGGTGGTCGCCGCCAAACCGGCGTTGGATGCCGCCTCCATGTTGCCGCCGGCGGTGGTCAGCAGCTGCACGCGGCCGGAACCCAGCGGGGAAGCCTCAATGACGGCGCGGGTTGCCTGCTCGTCGCCTCCATCGTTAATCACACAGACCGTGTAGTCGGTGAAGGTCTGCTGCGCAATGTTTTCCAGCGCGCGGCTCAAGAAGCGGGGGCGGCCCTTCGTGCGGACCAGAATAGCTACGGTAGGGGAAGACATAACCACAATCAGTCGAGGGTGAGCGGGCCCGTGCCAGCCCAGGAACTCAACCCATTATGAAGGTGTGCACTGTTCAGACTCAACCCGCCACCCGTCCACGCCGCAACAGCAGGCACGCAGAGGCACGCACCGCCCCTAAAAACTAGCTGATGGACTGTAGCGCCACCATCGCCAGCACACCGAGCACAAAGCATGCCGGAATGGTTACCAGCCACACCAGAAGAATCTGCAGAACAATCCTGGATTTCAGCGCGTTAAAGCGCTGGTTCACGCCCGCGCCGAGCGCCGATGCCGTCGCCAGATGCGAGGAGGAGAACGGCACCTGCAGCAGGAAGTAGCCGAGCACCTGCACCACCGCGGTCGTACCCTGAGCGACCGCGCCACGGAACGGGTCCAGGCGCACCATCTTGTAGGCGAAGGTGTAGCCGATGCGGCGGCCACCGGTCAGCGTACCCGCACCCAGGCTGAGGGCAATAATGAAGGTGCCCAGCAGCATCCCGCCCCAGGTGAGGGATTGAATCAGCGCCGGATCCATGATGCGTTCGCTCAGCAGCGCCCACAGCAGCAGGTACAGGTAGCCGGTCTGCAGGCCGTGGAGCAGCGAAATTGCGGAGGCAGACACCGCCAGCACCTCGCGGGCATGCTGATTCACCAGGCGCGGGTTGTGGCCGACCACCAGCCGGTAGAACGGCACCACCATCAGCCAGGACAGCAGAAAAATGAGCGGCGGCAGGTAGAAGAGCGGCAACAGAGTCGCCCCAAAAATATGCGGCAGGAATGCGAGTGAACCGAACCCTTCAGCGGCGCTGTCAATCCTCGTTTGGGTCCACCAGCTCACACCGGCGAGGGCACCGACCAGCGCGTGGGTCGAGGAGGACGGCAGCCTCAGGAACCAGGTGAGCACACCCCAAGTAGCGCAGACCAGCAGCGACGCAACGATACCGTTCAGGCCGGTGATGCCCTCCGGGGCGCTCACCCACGAGGCGGAATACTCACCGAGTAGCAGGAACGCACCGACCACGCCGAGCACGTTGAAGAGCGCGGCAAGGTACAGGGCGGAGCGCTCGCCGAGGGCGCGGGTACGCACCGGAACAGCGACGGAGTTGGAGGCGTCGTGCACACCGGTAACGTAGACCGCGGCAATGAAGGCGCAGCAGGCTAGAAGACCCAGGAGCATTAGGATTCCTGAACGATAATGCGGCCAATTTCGGCGGACACATCACGCATAGCGTTGGAGGCGGCGGTCAGCTGCGCCAGGAAGGTGGCGTAGCGGCGGTACCGTTCGGGGGTGTAGCGTTCGGCAATGTACGCGTCGTATTCTTCGGCGGTGCGTAGCGCCTGGCGGGAGATGCGCAGCATGTCCATCCAGTAGTTGTCGAGGCCGCGAATATCGGCAAGTTTGGGGATGACGGCGGCGGTCAGCACCGCCTGACGCTGAATGATGTCCAGGATTGAGGTGATGTGCGTGGCGAAGCCGTCAATGCTGTGCAGGGACAGCACGTGCGCGGCGCTGGTGAGCTTCTCAACGGCGCTGGTGAGCTTGCGTGCCAGCGTGTACAGGTCTTCACGCGGGATGGGCGGGGAGAAGGAGCTGCGCACCTCGGTGAGGGTGCGGAACAGCAGGTTCGTGGAGTCTGCCTCGTGGGTGAGCATGCGTTCGAAGAGTTCGGGGTACTCCGCGACGGGGGAGCCGACCATTTCAGAGAGCAATGCCGCCGCCTCACCGACCTGCGCTGAAATTTCAGCGAGGGAGGCGAGGGAATCGTTAGCGTGGGGAAAAAGTCGGTGCAGCATAGTTCCCAGTCTAACCAGTATTGGGTGCTGCGGGTGCGCATGGCCGGTGCGTATCTCACGAGTGCCCGCCCTGCACACGTTACTGCGCCGCCCTGCAAATGTTATAGCGCCGACCTGTTTGCGGTTGCCCGTGACGGTTTTAAACAAAAACGGTGGGGGTCGATTTCTCGACCCCCACCGGAACGTTTAGGGATGTCGGGTTGGGAGCGCCTCTCGGCGGAAGGCCGCTCGAAGCGGCTAAAGATTTGGAGCCCGGGGCTACCTATTAGCAACCCGACATCTTGTAATTATTATCCACCCGCACCCGGCGCAGAGTCAATTAGAAACAGGCTTTTCACGCCTTTGCGACCCAATGTGGAACCTGTGCCAATTCGCGGCACAAACCCGTATTTTTAGGCGCCTAAACGGTGCAGAAGACTAGAATGCTTCGAGGTTGGTCTGTGTTTTTTCCTGTGCAGATTTTTCCTGCGCAGAATCAGCCTCCAAAGTGCTGTTAGCCTGCTGACCAGACTCAACGGCACGCAGCTGGGCGGCGACCGCCTCCAAATCGTGCGCGATCTGCTCCATCTGCTGAGCCTGACGCGGCAGACGAGCACGACGCTCCACCGCCTCACGCTTCACCTCGTGGCTACCCGGAACCGAACTATCCTGCCCGGCAGAGCGCGCATAATCGGTGCGAATACCCAACGCCACCACGTGCGCAAACGCCGCACAACGTTCCATCGCAATGTCCATATCGCCGGTGTACAGGCCCGCCAGAATCTCATCAATCGTGCGGACCACCTCGTCGGCGCTCGGCGGGTCGGGAACACCCGCCACCACGTGCGAACGGTAGTCCTCCGCCATGCCCAGCTCAAAGGCACGGCTCACCCCGCGCGGCGAACGATGCACCACATCCCGCAGCCAGTACATACGCCACAGCGCACCCGGCAGGGAGTGGGCGCTCGCGTGCGACCAGAGTTCGGCGAGCATCTCAATTCCGTAGTCGTCGGTGAAGCTGACGAGCCGTTCGGTCATCTGCTCGTCGGTGCCGCGTCCGCGCATCAGCAGGATGCGTGCGGAGGCGTGCGCCGCCTCTTCACGTGCGGCGGGGTCCATGCCGCCTTCGTGGCGTTCAAATTTCTCGGCGGAGTAGAGGACGGGTCGGTGGTGGGTGCGGTGACGTGAGCGCCCGGAGGCGCCGGTTGATGTTGCGGGTGTAGACATAGGATTTTCCAGTGTACCGTTCATTGGCTGGGAGCCGGTAGTGTATAGTATTTCTATCTGCACACTTTCAGTTTTGTGTGGATAGGAGCGCCTTTAGCTCAGTCGGTAGAGCTACGGACTTTTAATCCGCAGGTCGTGGGTTCGAGCCCCACAGGGCGCACTAGCCGACCCGTCGCCTCCCGCTTTGCGGGGGTCGGCGGGTTTTTGCGTCTTCACCCTTATGCACGGGGTTTTACCCGTGCCTATCCTGTGTGGTGGGGCGTGTCCTGCCGGGTTGGCCTGGCAGTTTTTGATTCGTGTACGTTGACCCGAAAAGATGAGGAAACCCCGTGAGCGTCACCATTAAGAACCCCGAAGAAATCACGATTCTTGCCACCGGCGGCACGATCGATAAGTTCTATTCGGTGGCGGGCACCATGGATATTGGTGAGCCTGCCGCTAAGGACCTGCTAGACCGCGTGATTACCGATATCCGTTTTGATATTCGCCCGCTGATTGGCAAGGACAGCCTGGACATGACCGATGAGGATCGTACCGAGCTGACCGAGGCGCTGAATGCTGTCACTAACGACCAGGTGCTCATCACTCACGGCACCGACACCATGCCGGAGACTGCCCGCTACCTGATGGAGCACGCCGACCTGGGCGATAAGGTTGTGGTGCTGACCGGTGCGATGCAGCCCGCCGTGATGGCTCGTTCGGATGCCGGTTTCAACCTGGGTGCCGCTATTGCCGCCCTGAACCTGCTGGAGCCGGGCGTGTACATCAGCATGAGCGGTCGTGTTTTCCCTGCTGAGAGCGTGCGTAAGGACCGTTCTCGCGGCATTTTTGAGGGCTAAGATGGCTGATTCCGCTCGTATGCGGCGGGGTGAACCGGTTTCTGCTGCTGAGCTTGCGCAGGTGGAGGGTTCCTCGGATCTTATTCCGCAGGAGCGTATGTCGCGGGAGCATATGTCCCGGGAACATATGTCGCAGGCGCAGCTCATGCAGCTACAGGCCATGGAGGAGCTGGAGCAGCAGGCTGACGAGTTCTGGAATGTCACCAGCGATTACCCGCTGCCGGCTAAGAACCTGTACCTGGTGCGTGTGCTGCTGCTGGTCGTGCCCTCGCTGATTGTTGTTTATTACTTCATCCGCGTCACGCTTTTCCCGATTGGTGCGGTGCCGCTGGTCTACCTGGTGATGCACATATGGCTTGCCATGATTTACCGGGCGAACCGGTCGGTGAAGCTGGTGTTGCTGGCGAATGTGGTATCCGGGGTTGCGGCGGCCATTATGACGGCGTTCTTTGTCTATGCGCTGGTGACGGTGCAGGGCCCGCAGACTCTGCTGGACCGTGTGGGCATGTTCTACACGGTGGGCCTGCTGACAGTTATGGTGTCCTTCGCGTTGGAGGTCCTGTTCTCGCTGTTTTATAGTTTGGCGGTTCGTAGGAGCTTGCGTTTGACGCGGCAGAAGCAGAACTCGGAGCAACAGGCGGAGGATTTCCCCGCGCATCCGCCCATCTACGCCTCTGACGGGTGAAGCCTGACGGGGTGATGACGAGGCGATAAGCGGCGGTGTGACACACTCTCAGCGATGCCCAGCCACTGCTCAGATTCCCTTAAAGTACGCGTGATACGGTAGAGACAGAAACACGACCCGCACCTGCCAGGAGGTCACCCATGGGCGCTACACACCTGAACACAGATGCCGCTTCATCCGCAGAACATCCGGATGAAGATATCAGTGTGCAGACTCGCTATCAGGCGCCTATTCGCCACGCGACTCCTGCCACTCCGGAGGTGTCCGTTCCGCTGAACGTGCCGCCGGTGGTGACTGGTTCGCATCCGGTTATTTCGGCTACTTCTACCGTCATCATTCAGGATGGTACGAACCCGCCGATTGTGGTGCGTACGCATCCGACGGGTCCTCTACCGCCGTTCCCGGGGCAGGGGCAGCTGCCCGCTTTTCTGCGCACCTACACCGCTGATGAGGTGAAGGAACGCAAACAGAAGCTCAAGAAGAACCTGCTGGTCCGCGCCGTTATTCTGTGCATTTTGAGCATCGTTGAAGGCCTCATTATCTCCCAGTACACGCAGCCGTTGGCGATTTGCTTTGGTTTTGTGGCGGCGCTTTACCTGGTGGTTCAGATGTGGCCGCTGATGCGCCCTCCGCATGATTCGGCGGACGCCTCCGTGTATAGCGTTTGGGCTATCTGCTCCCTGATTGGGTTTGTTGCGGTGGGGCTGGTGCTTTCACCGATTACATTCCTGCTGCTGATGCTCGACTGGGCTGGGGTTTCGATGGGCCTAGACCCCCTGCTGATACTTGTTGTCTTGGGCCTGGTCTGGTTGAGCGAGGTCGGTCTATCGTTGCTGACCATTTACCGCTTCAACAACTTGCGAATTGCGATGGCGAACCAGGCAGATTCTCCGTCGCTACCCGACAGTATTTCTGCGACGGTTGACCCGTCCACTTTTGCCTAAAGTTTTTTGAGGCGGCGCGGTAGACGAACGCCGCGCCGCCACACACACATCACACACTCGCTCATACGTTTTCCGCACACTATCAGCCGATATCCGAAAGATTCAGCTATGTCCGCCGTCGAGTCCTCTCCGCCATCCGCTCCGAACGCCACGCATCCTACGAAGCCCGCCACCCCGACTCTCGTGTCTGTGGCGGGTTGGGTTCTGCTCGCTATTGCTGTGGGCTGGCTGGCGCTGATTGCGTACACCGGCATCTCCTATGCAACCACCCATTTGTCGCATTTTTCGACCTGGCGCGCCCAGTCGCTGGTGGATGCGCAGGCGTACTATCCGGTGCTTTTCCTGATGGTCAGCGCGTTCGGTAACGTGACCCTGCATGGTTTCTGCACGGTGGCGTATCTGCGTGGTTACCGGTGGGCGGCGTTGGTGCTGTCGGTGGCGTTGGCGTTGGGCGTGTTGGCTTCTTTGCTGATTATGCTGACGGTGGCGGCTCTTCTGGGTACGTTGAATGGTGCGCCGAGCCAGGATGTTGAGCTGCTGCTCAGTAGCTCTTCGCCGCTGTACACGCCGGTGTATGTGGCTGGCCCGTACATGCTGGTGTGTGTTGTGGCGTTGGCGCTGGTGTGGTCGCGTCAGTCGCGTTCTTACATGGAGGCGCGCCGTGATTGGCGTGTGCGCCGCAGCGAGGATTACCTGATTTAGCCTCCTAGATTCTGGCCGCGGGTCCTGCAGCTCACCGATAACTTTATTCACCTAACCACGTATTCAACCAACCACTATTCACCCAACCACAGTTAGGATGACTCGTGCACCCTACTTCCGAACCTGCGCACGAATCCTCATCGCAGACGAGCCCCGGCTCTACCGCCCCTGCCGCGCCTGAGGTGGTGCTCCCGCCGCGGCCGAAGGCGCTACGCGGCGTCATGTGGTGCGCTACAGCCATTATTATTCTGTCGGCAATCCAACGTATCTATGTATCTATCCATAACGAGGTGCCAGATCGCGTTATGGAAATGATGCCGGGCATCATCATTTCAGGCATATTCGCCACCTTCATCTTCTCTCTCATACCGATTTTCGTCCTCCGCCGACTATGGAAGGGCCGTAGATGGGCGTACTTCCTCACCCTCTTCGGTAGCGCTTTTGCAGTTTTTGTTGGGGCCCTGAGTTTGCAATCTTTCATCTCGGCTGATTATTTCTCCAGGCTGGCGGATGAATCACTGACTTCAAGACCCCGAGACTACGTAGTTTCCATTGTGGTGAGTGACATTATGGGAGCTTTTCTCACGGCTTTCTACTTGCTGATAGTTGTGTTGCTCCTTAGTCGTTCCACCAGGTCGTATGTGGTTACTGCGAGGTTGGCGCGGTTGAAGGCACGCGAACAGGTGAACGCCGATGATGGCTGGGTCGTTTTCCATCAGGGTGCAGAAATGAGCGCTCGCCTGGACGAAGAGCAGACTCGTCGGGAAGAGAAAGAAGCTAACCGACGGGCTGAGGAGGCGGTCGCTCAGCAGTACAAGACGACCCGCCGCATGGATGCACGGAAGAACTCCCGCAACGAACAGCGCGGCTACAAGGATACTTCCGTGTACACCGAGGAAGGCTACCGCCTCAACTAGGGTGGGATGCCCCTCCCTATGGGGAGACTCTTTGCTACCCGCCCTGCACTATAGCGTGCGGGGCGGGGCGCGAAGAGAAGAAAGGAACAATGATGTCAGAACGCACCCCAAAACAACCGTTGAACGATCCGGAGTACACGGTTCCCGAATACAGCGTGCTGCTGCCCTCCGACGAGGCTAAAAACAGCACAGCAGAGGGCGACAGCGCCCCCAATAACGTAACTTCCGGTAACGCCGCAGATAACAGCGCGGCGGAGGGCAACGCATCCGGCGGCAGCGCCTCCGAGCACGCCAGCCCCCCTGAGCAAACCACTACTGGCTACACTGTATACCCCGCCTCCGAGCAGGTAATTCCGAAGCGCCCGCAGGCTATGCGCAGCGTCATGTGGTGCGCTGCCGCCATTATCGTGCTGGGACCCCTGAGTAACTTTCTGCCGATTCTAAGCCGGTCGTATATCGATTTTGAGATGGTGGTGAGTGTTCTCTTCTCTGCCTTGGTGGTTACCCTCATCATCTCCGCCATCCCGATTTTTGTTCTCTGGAAGATCTGGGATGGCCGCGAGTGGGCGCGCATTCTTACCATCATCTACTGTGCTCTCGCGGCTGCTAGCGGTGTGCTTATTCTTGCGGATAATTTCTCGGGGTTAAGCTCTAGAGCGGCTGCGGCGTCCAGCCTGGTGCGTATCGCGAGCGGCGTTTTTACTCTCGTTCTTTACCTCCTGATGATTGTGCTGCTGACTCGTGCTCCTATTAGGATGTACACACAAATCGTTAGCGGGGCACGTGCGCTAGAA
>ERZ772972.221-NODE-221-length-21139-cov-14.857522_pt1 | contig 21139 bp, 19 predicted proteins | sample MGYA00580673_ERZ772972 | MGnify/ENA primary metagenome ERZ772972 (study PRJEB29015, sample SAMEA2738051) | human oral metagenome | biome: human oral; feature: human-associated habitat; material: saliva | place: China | collected 2229 ... | reverse complement strand
CACGCGCCCAAGCACCCGAAACCCAACGCCCCAAAACCCTGATCAGCCTGCAAAACCAGTTCCGCCGCGTCTTGCAGGAACTCATGCCGCTGGCGCTGGCCAAAGGTCAAGACATCGGCGTCGCCGTTGAAAACGACTGCCAAATCCACGCCGACGACACCGAAATCTACACCCTCATCAAAACCTTTACCGACAACGCCATCCGCTACACCCCCAAAGGCGGCCGCATCGATTTGGGCTTTGACGAAACTGCCGAATACCTCAACATCTGGGTAGAAGACAACGGCCCCGGCATTCCCCCAAGCGAGCGCCAACGCGTTATCGACCCCTTCTACCGCATTCTCGGCACTGAACAACAAGGCACCGGCCTGGGGCTTTCCATTGCAGACACCATTGTCAAACGCCATCAAGGCCGTCTGAAACTGGCCGACAGCCGACGCTTTGATAGCGGCTTGCTGATTATTGCCGAGTTGGATAAAAAGACGCTTTAAATAATCGACCCGCCCAAATTGGTTTATCTAGCTTTAATCCGATAAATGAAAACGTTTTAAAACCAAAGGCCGTCTGAAAATACCTTTCAGACGGCCTTTTTATATTTTGGAGCAAACCTCATTCATTCCTCACAAATACGGCTGCAAGGTTTGACGGAGGATTTCCATATCGGTAATTTCGGTGATATTGGCTTTACCCAAGTATTCCAAGCCGACAAAACGCATGATGCCGCTGCTGACTTTTTTGTCGTGGCTCATGTGTTCAATCCATTTTTCAAAGGAGAAAACAGGCGGCGCAGACGGGAGGGAGGCGGCTTCCATTAAAGCGGCAATGCGGTCGGTATCGGCTTGTTGGGTTTTGCCCAAAATTTGCGACAAACGGGAAGCAAGGACGCAACCGGCGGCAACGGCTTCGCCGTGCAGCCATACGCCGTAGCCCATTTCGGCTTCGATGGCATGGCCGAAAGTGTGGCCGAGATTAAGCCATGCGCGGATGCCCTGCTCGGTTTCGTCTTGGGCAACAATATCGGCCTTCATTTTGCAGCAATGGTAAACGGCTTCTGCCATTTTTTCTTGATGTTGCGCCATCAGGTCGGCCATATTTTCTTCCAACCAGGCAAAAAATTCGGCATCGCCCAATGCGCCGTATTTGATGACTTCGGCCATGCCTGCGGAAAGTTCGCGTTGCGGCAGCGTTTGCAGGGCGGTCAAATCGGCCAAAACGGCTTGCGGCTGGTAGAACGCGCCAATCATGTTTTTACCGAGCGGATGGTTGATGGCGGTTTTACCGCCGACCGAGGAATCGACCTGGCTGAGCAATGTGGTCGGCACTTGGATAAAAGGTGCGCCACGCTGATAAGTCGCCGCGGCAAAGCCGACCATATCGCCTATCACGCCGCCGCCCAAAGCGATTAAAGTGGTTTTGCGTTCGGCACGGTTTTGCATCAGGCCATCGTAAATCAGGTTGAGCGTCTGCCAGTTTTTATATTCTTCGCCGTCGGGAAGGATAATGCTGAAATGCGGCACGCCCAGTCTGTCTAAGGCCGTCTGAAGCTGTTTGAGATAAAGCGGCGCAACGGTTTCGTTGGTAATGATGGCTGCTTTTTTGCCTAAATAGGGCTGAAGCAGCGTATCGGCCTGCTCAATCAGTTTATGCCCGATAAAGATGGGGTATTGATGGGACGGGGTTTGGACAGTCAGTGTGCGCATGGTGTTCCTTTGCAAAGCGTGTTTATTCGCCTAAAGCCTGTATCAGGCGTTTGAGCGTTTTGTGACAGCTGTCGGATTCGATGACGAGATGGGCGGTTTGACGGTACAGCGTATCGCGTTGGTCATACAGCTCTTGCAGTTTGGCCAAAGGGTCGGCAACTTGCAACAGCGGCCGGTTGCTGTCGTAACGGGTACGCTCCAGCAAGGTTTCTGGGCTGGCATGCAGATAAACAACCGTGCCGTTTTGGCGCAAAATCTGTCTGTTTTCACTGCGTAATACGGAGCCGCCACCGGTCGATAAAACGATGTTGCGCCGGGAAGCGAGCTTCTTCAGCATATTGGTTTCGCGGTTGCGGAAGCCTTCCTCCCCTTCCATCTCAAAAATGGTCGGAATGGATACGCCTGAAGAAGTGCAGATTTCGTAGTCGCTGTCGTAAAACGGGCATTCAAACATTTGGGCAAGCTGCTTGCCCAAAGTGGTTTTGCCCGCGCCCATCAGCCCGATTAAGATTAAATTACCGTTGATTTTTTCCATGAGGGTCATTTTATACGATATGGTGGTTTCGTGGAAAAGTTCGTCGTTTTTCAGACGGCCTTTTCATCTCAGGCCGTCTGAAAACCAAAACAGGCATACCTTTGCAGATATGCCTGTTTGTCATTTTAAAAATCAGTAACGCAGATTGTTACCCACATTATCCATGATGCGCGGCGTGATGAAGATCAACAGCTCACGGCGGTTTTCACGTTTGCCGCGTGATTTGAACAGATTGCCGACAACAGGAATATCGCCCAAAACAGGGACTTTGTTCACTGCATTGGTGCTTTCTTCTTCGTAAATACCGCCGACAATCAGCGTGCCGCCATCTTCAACCATGGCTTGGGTATTCAAGTGTTTGGTGTTGATACACTTGGTTGTCAGAGAATCCACGGTACAGTCGATCGGGGTATCGCGATTAATCTTCACAGTCATGATGATTTGACCGTCAGGCGTAATGTTCGGCGTTACGGTCAAGCCCAAAACGGCTTTCTTGAAGGTAATCGAAGTCGCACCGCTGGAAGAAGCCTCTTGGTAAGGAATTTCCGTACCGGATTCAATTTTGGCTTCTTTGCGGTCTTGTGTCAGCACGCGCGGATTGGAAATGGTTTTGCTCTTACCTTGTTCTTCAGACGCGCTGATTTCCAAGCCCAATGCGCCGGACGAGAACGCACGCACCAGCGCAATGCTGTTGACTGCGGCTGCGGTCGGCAGACTGACGTTCGGATCCAAAGTCCATGTGCGGTAGCCTACGTCGCCACGGTTAAATGAGGCATTGGTATTGTAGTTGGTTTGTGCATTGCTCCAGTTGCTGCCCCATGCGTTACGGCCACTTGCACCACCGGAACCGAATTTAACGCCCAAGTTGCGGAAGAAGGTATCTTCAGCTTCCACAATACGCGCTTCCACCATCACTTGACGGGTTGGAACGTCCAATTCATCAATCAGTTTGCGGAATTTCTCAATCACGCCGCGGTTATCGGTCACAATCAGCGTATTGGTGGCCGGATCGATTAAGGCGCTACCTCGGTTGCTCAACAGAGTATTGCGGGTGTTGGAATTATTGCTGTCGTATTCTTCCAAACGCAGAATTTTGCGGAATTCTTCCACGTTTTTGTATTTCAACTGGAAGGTTTGAGAATACAGCGGACCCAATTCGGCAATCTCTTTTTCAGCCTGCAAGAAGGCTTTGTCTTTTGCCAACAATTCATCGCGAGGCGCAATATTAATGATGTTGCCTTGACGGCGCATATCCAAATTACGCGCCTGCATAACCAAGTCTAAAGCCTGATCCCAAGGTACATCTTTCAGGGACAGGGTCATGGTGCCTTTGACGGTATCGCTGGCAACAATATTCACGCCGGATTCTTTTGCCAAAATCTGCAAGATGGTACGAACTTCTACATCTTGGAAATCCAAAGAAATTTTACGGCCTTTGAACGATTTGTTCGCATTTTGGTTCAAGCCGCCGGATTCGGTATTGGCGGCTTTAGGCGATACTTCAAATACAAAACGGCCGGAAGAAGCTTTGGTATTGATGTCCCAATTCGCATTATTGTTGCGGATAATGAGCTGGGTAGAATTGCCGATGCGTTTGAGCGTAACGTTTTGTACAGGGGTATTGAAGTCAGCCACATCCAAACTGCGTTGCGCTTGTGTCGGCAGCGTATGGTTTTTCAATGTCACAACCACACGGTCGCGCTGCTGTTTAATGTCCGGCTGTCCGCTGAAACCTGGAGCGGACAATTCAATAATGCCGGAATTGCGTGCGCCTTTGCGAAAATCGATATTGGCTGCTGAAACGGCTTGATAAGTCTGAGCAGCGCGCGCGGTAGACGGCGTAGCCGCACGTTCATTTGCAACGGCCGCATTGGTTTGATCAGTAGATTCGTTTACAAATACCCAAACTTCGTTGCCGCGAATTTCAGTATTGTATTGGCTGATTTTGTTCAAGCCCAAAACCACGCGTGCGCGGTCATTGTTTTGTGCCGCAGTAATTTGATTCAGCAATGGGTCGGCATATTCCAAAACAGGCTGAGGCAAACGGATATTGGTGTTGGCAAAATCCAATGCGATACGCGCCGGAGTAGATGTTACAAAACCATGAGGTGTGGTGACGTCTTTGTCGAAACGGATTTTGATGATTTTTTGGTTGTCAGGCAAAGTGGAAACGTTGATATCGGTAATATTGCCTGCAAAGGCCGTCTGAACAGCGAGGGCAACGCTGAAGCCGGCAAATAATTTTGTCATGTGCTTGGTTTTCATAATCGAGTGAGACCCCTAAATTAATTTGAATTCGAACTATCTGAGCTATTGGAAGAATCCGCCTCTTTACTGCTCAATGGCAATTCGGCCTTCCGGTACACCCAGTTGCCGTAGCTGTCTTCAACTTGCTCGGTCAAGATAATTTTATCTTCGGTAATACTTTGGATTCTGCCGTAATTCTGACCGATGTAGTTTCCAGGATAAACGGTATAAACATGGTCGTTGACCTTGATAAATCCGGAAACCTTGCCGCCGCTTTGCAGCGTTCCGACGAAGGCCATGTTTTCCAAACTGAAGGCTTCCAATGTTTCTTTCGGACGATTCACATCCGGCGCATTGCCGCCTTTAGGGGCAGTGTCCAAACGGCGTGAATCAAACGCATTCATGCCTTTAAAGTTCGGAGGGCTATACGGCTTAGGCAATGTAACCGTCGGCTCTTCAAACGGAATAATCTTGGATTTTGCTTCCTGACGGGTTTGCGTCATCCATTGAGTCAAATCTTCATAGCTTTGCGTACAGGCTGCCAAGGGAAGAAGACTTAAGAGTAAGATGATTTTTTTCATGATTTCCCTATTCTTTTATTTTTGCTCATTCTCGGCAGGTTTGCCTTCTTCTTGTGCCTGTTGCGCAGCCAATTCGGCAGCAATCTCTTCGGCCGGACGTGCTTTGTAAGTCGTCGCAATCGCGCTCAATGTCAACTCGCCTTTATTGCCTTTGCCTTCTTTATCCTCGCCTGCGTTCACGAGTTTCAAAGAATCTAAAGTAATAATGCGCGACAAATCGCCTACATCACGGGTAAATTGGCTGATCTGAGAGTATTTGCCTGTGATGGAAATCTGATACGGCAGTTTTTGAATCGGACCATCGTTTTCAGGTTGGAGCGGCGCAACGCTGTCCAAACGCAGTCCGTTGGTTGAACCTGCCTGATGCAGCTCTTGAATCAGGTTCGGAATTTCCGCGTCGGTCGGCAATTGTTTCAACAAAACGTCAAATGCAGAACGGATAGAAGCCAATTCAGCCTTCAAATTGTTCAAGCTTGCCGCCTGAATGCTTTTACGCGTAAAGGTTTCCTTCAGCTCTTCTTCTTTGGCTTCCTGCGTATTCAAGGTTTCAATCTGATCTTTAAATACGCCGACATAGCCCAAAGCCAACATACCGACAATCAATAAACCTGCCAGCAAAAGTTTTGAAGGCATATTGAGCAGGTACAGGTTTTGTACGTCCAATTGTTTCAGGTTTTTAGATGCCATTATTGAGCCTCCGGAGCAGGTTCTGCCACAGGTTCGGCCGTTTCACCGCTGCTTTGGGCAGTCGGTGCAGGAGCCGGCGTATTTACTTGGTTGATTGAAGATTTCAAAGTAAATTCTTGGTAGTTATCTACTTTTTTAATGCTCAACAATTCAGGTTGCAAGAAAATACCTGTACTTGGCAGGGAGCGCATCATAACGGCAATTTTATTGTCGCTGATGGCATGGCCGCTGATTTTATAGCTGGTCGGGCTTTCTGCTTCCAACGCAGTCAAATAAGTATTATCGGGCGTAAGCGCATTCAAAGAATCAAGGATATAGGCCGCTTGATAGCGTTTTTCCTGCAACTCTTCCACTTTCAGCTTTTTGGCCAAGAAGGCTTCTTTTTCTTGCTGAAGTTTATCGATTTCGCCCAATTCTCTATCAAGTCTGTCGATTTCGGTTTGCAGGAAGTTGTTGCGGCCTTCTTGATTGCTGATGGCGCTATCAATACCGAGATAGGTAGCAGCCGCCAAGCCCAAACCCACTGCAAAAGCACCAAGCATCAATATTTTGAATTGCTGCTGCTTGCGCTGTTTAATCTCTTCCCGATACGGAAGAAGGTTGATTCTGGTTAATTCGATCATGTTCTCAAAGTCCCCTTAATGCCAATCCGAACGCCAAAGTCAGTGACGGCGCATCAATTTGAAACTGCGGCAATTCTACTTTTGCACTGCGTTCCACATATGAAATCGGATGCAGATATTCTGTTGCCGTATTGGTTTGCGAGAAAATGCTTTCTGCCAAACCTGCCTGTTGCGCGGTAAAGCCGGTCAGCAGGATGTGTTTGATATTGGCGAAAGAATCAGTGGCCTGCGTGGTATAGTAAAATTGCAAAACACGCTGAACTTCTTGCGCAACCTGCACATTAAAACGGTCGGCAATCTGAGACTGGTAGTCGGAAGGCTTGTTTTGGGAAGCCATCATTTGTGCGGCTTTTTCTTCCGTTACCTGATAAGTACGCTGAATCAGCTGATTGAGCTGCTCTGTGCTGACCGGCGTTTCCTGCTTGTAAAGGATACGGCCGTTTTGCAGAATCAGGGCATACATTTGCGTCGCATGAATGCCGAACACGGCAACTTTTTCCTCTGCCATTTCGGGAGCATGCGTATTCATCCAATAGACAAAGGCATTGCGTTGCGCCAGCAAGTCCAAATCCAAAGCGGACAAAGGCAAGCCCGCATTCTCAAACATTTCAATGCGCGGTTCGACATCGTCTTTTTTGGCAGCAACAGCTAAAACATGCTGGCCTGAACCGACTTCTTCGGCTTGAAAGTCGTAGTTCATTTCTTCAATAGGCGCAAATTGGCCGACTTCCGCCTCGACAAACTCTTCCAAGTCCAAATCGGTATCACGCGGGTTGTAAATAATTTGCTCGACTGTCGCCAAATTTTGTGGCACAGCCGCAACAATATTTTTGCAAGAACTGCGTAATTGTGTGTAAGTATGTTGGATGTAAGTAGCAAGCTGATCGTAGTCTTGAATTTTGTTGCCTTTGACAATATTTTTAGGCAATTTGGTAATAACGTATTTTTCCAGCTGAATTTGGTTTAAACTACGGCCTGTCAGTTGTACCATCTTAATGGCATGTTGGCTGATGTCGACGCCGATGGCAGAGCGGTTGTTCAATCCGCTAGAAGCCTTGCCTGTTTTGGTATCTTTCGTGCTTTTAAATAAGCGCATGATTTGACTTCCCTGTATCATTTAGGAGTGAGTAACTGTTTCGTTATCCGTAAAGGACTTCTTATTCTTTACACAGTATTGACTGTGGCTGATAGAAATCGTTTCCCATTTTACTTTATTTATCGCCATTAATGGCAAAATTATTACTTAGTCATGATTAAAAAGATTATAACGACCTGCATGGGTCTCTTATTAGGACTGGCTCTTTTCGGTGTAGGTCTGATTGCAATTGCAATTTTGGTAACCTATCCAAAACTGCCGTCTTTGGACTCTTTACAACACTACAAACCAAAAATGCCGCTGACGATTTATTCTTCAGACGGCCAAGTCATTGGCGTTTACGGCGAACAACGGCGTGAATTTACCAAAATCGGCGACTTCCCGAAAATTTTGAAAGACGCCGTGATTGCCGCCGAAGACAAACGCTTCTATGACCACTGGGGCGTGGACGTTTGGGGCGTGGCGCGCGCCGCAATCGGTAACGTCATGGCCGGTGGCGTTCAATCCGGTGCCAGTACGATTACGCAACAGGTTGCCAAAAACTTCTACCTGAGCAGCGAGCGTTCGTTCACCCGTAAATTCAACGAAGCCCTGCTGGCCTATAAAATCGAACAGTCTTTGAGCAAAGACAAGATTTTGGAGCTGTACTTCAACCAAATCTATTTGGGTCAACGCGCTTATGGTTTTGCCTCCGCCGCCCAAATTTATTTCAATAAAAATGTTAATGATTTAACATTGGCCGAAGCCGCCATGTTGGCCGGCTTGCCTAAAGCACCTTCCGCCTACAATCCGATTGTGAACCCTGAGCGTGCCAAACTGCGTCAGGCTTATATTCTGAACAATATGCTGGAAGAAGGCATGATCACCCTGCAGCAACGCGATCAGGCTTTGAAAGAAGAGTTGCATTACGAGCGTTTTGTACAAAACATCGATCAAAGCGCCCTGTACGTTGCCGAAATGGTGCGTCAAGAGCTGTTTGAGAAATACGGCGAAGATGCCTACACTCAAGGCTTCAAGGTATATACCACCGTCGATACTGCACACCAGCGCGTGGCTACCGAAGCCCTGCGCAAAGTTCTGCGCAACTTCGACCGCGGCAGCAGCTACCGCGGTGCGGAAAACTACATCGACCTGAGCAAAAGCGACAACGTAGAAGAAACTGTCAGCCAATATCTTTCTACACTTTACACCGTCGATAAAATGATTCCGGCGGTTGTATTGGAAACCTCTCGCAAAGGTGTACAGATTCAGTTGCCGAGCGGCCGTAAAGTCACGCTGAACAGCCACGCTTTAGGCTTTGCCGCCCGTGCCGTCAACAACGAAAAAATGGGCGAAGACCGCATCCGCCGTGGCTCCGTCATTCGCGTTAAAGGCAGCGGCGATACCTTTACCGTCGTTCAAGAGCCTTTGTTGCAAGGCGCATTGGTGTCTTTAGATGCGAAAACCGGTGCAGTCCGTGCATTGGTCGGCGGCTACGACTACCACAGCAAAACCTTCAACCGCGCAACTCAAGCCATGCGCCAACCCGGCTCGACGTTCAAACCGTTCGTTTATTCCGCCGCTTTGGCAAAAGGCATGACTGCCTCCACCATGATTAACGATGCGCCGATTTCCCTGCCGGGTAAAGGTGCAAATGGTAAAGCATGGAACCCGAAAAACTCTGACGGCCGCTATGCCGGTTACATCACGCTGCGTCAGGCTTTGACCGCGTCGAAAAACATGGTGTCCATCCGTATCCTGATGTCTATCGGCATCGGCTACGCGCAACAATACATCCAACGCTTCGGCTTCAAGCCGTCTGAAATCCCTGCCAGCCTGTCTATGGCTTTGGGTACAGGCGAAACCACGCCGTTGCGTATTGCAGAAGGTTACAGCGTCTTTGCCAACGGCGGTTACAAAGTATCTGCCCACGTCATCGACAAAATCTATGACAGCCAAGGCCGTCTGAGAGCGCAAATGCAACCTTTGGTAGCCGGTGAAAACGCACCTCAAGCCATTGACCCGCGCAACGCCTACATCATGTACAAAATCATGCAGGACGTTGTCCGTGTCGGTACCGCACGCGGTGCAGCCGCACTCGGCCGCTCCGACATCGCCGGTAAAACCGGTACCACCAACGACAACAAAGACGCATGGTTTGTCGGCTTCAACCCTAGCGTTGTGACTGCCGTCTATATCGGCTTTGACAAACCGCGCAGCATGGGCCGTGCAGGCTACGGTGGTACAATCGCCGTACCGGTTTGGGTAGAATACATGCGCTTCGCCCTGAAAGGCACCAGCGTCAAACCGATGAAAGCACCTGAAGGCGTGGTTACAAACGGCGGCGAAGTGTATATGCGCGAACGCATGACCACCAGCTCCGACCTGGCCTTGGACAACAGCGGCGTTGCTCCGCGTCCTGCTCAACCTGCCCGTCGTGCCGTTCCGAATGAAAACCGCCGCCGTGCCGAGGGCAACACTGCGCCAGCCCGCGAAGAATCAGACGAAACCCCAGTTCTGCCAAGCAATACCGGCAACAGTAACAAACAACAACTGGACTCTCTGTTCTAATGTTCTAAAGCAAGGCCGTCTGAAACGTTCAGACGGCCTTTTTTGAGAAAATTCAAAGCAAAACCATGATTGATTTACACTGCCATTCGACCGTTTCAGACGGCATGCTGTCCCCAACCGAAGTTGTCCGACTCGCCCGTCAAAACGGTTGCACCCTGCTCGCCCTGACCGACCACGACCACACCGGCGGACTTGCCGAAGCACGCGCCGAAGCCGATACCCTCGGCCTCCCCTTCGTCAACGGCGTGGAAATATCCGTCACTTGGCGCGGCCGCACCATCCACGTTGTCGGTTTGGACTTTGACGAACACAACGAAACCCTGCAAAACCTGCTTGCCGAAGTCCGCAAAGGCCGTCTGAAACGATTGGAAGCCATTGCGGTCAAACTGGAGAAAAGAGGCATCACAGGCGCGTATGAAGGCGCGCTGGCATTGGCCGCCAATAAAGAAATGACCAGCCGCACCCACATTGCCGAATTCCTCATCCGCGAAGGCCATGTCAAAAACAAACAGCAGGCATTTACCAAATATCTGGGCGACGGCAAATCCTGTTCCGTCAGACACGAATGGGCCACACTGGAAGACTGCGTAGCCGCGATTACAGGCGCGGGCGGCATGGCCATTATCGCCCACCCGATGCGCTATGAATTATCCGCCACCGCCAAACGAAACCTGTTTCAAGAATTTAAAAACCTCGGCGGCGCAGGGATTGAAGTACACAGCGGCAACTGCTGTAAAAACGACCGCCTCAACTATGCCCTGCTTGCCGACCGTTTCGACTTTCTCGCCAGCGCAGGCAGCGACTTCCACCGCCCCAACGACTTCAGCGGCGGCATACTCGGCGCCTGTCCCGACTTACCCGAACAATGCCGCCCTGTATGGAAACACTTTAAGGCCGTCTGAATTTTTCTAAATTTTCAAAACGAAAATACAGCCCCTAGTTTTTAAGCAACCTGTTTCCATTCAGCTAAAGTTCAATATTCTTAAAATCAGCGTTTCCATCATAAATCAGGCCGTCTGAAAATACTTTCAGACGGCCTTTTCATGTTTATTTCTGTTTTACCGCAAGTTAAAACGACCTCACCAGCGACAAACCGACTTCGTTTTGTTTGTAGCTGTACAGCCAGTCGGTGTTGCCGTTGACGCGGCGGTGTTTATAGCTGAGGACGGGCTTAAGGCCTGCGAATTTCCAGCGGTCCGCGCCTATACTGAGGCGGTAGGTTTGTTCTTTGTCGCGGCGGCGTTGTTCGAGGACGGCATTCTCTTCGCGGTGGCAGCGGATGCCGAAGGTGGCAGATACGGAGGCGTCGAAGCCTGCTTCAAACATTTTCGCCGCGCCCAGCCGTGCAGAAATTTGGCGATAGCTGTCCACAGGGTCTTTCGTTTTGCGCTGTTGCCAGTCTATGCCGCCGTAGAGCATCAGGTCGCTACGAGGGAAATAAGACAAGGTGTTGTAAACGGAGATGAGGTTGCCGTCGAGCAGGCGGGTTTTGTCCGAATAGGAGAGGTGTTTCCACTCGGCTTCGGTGTTCCACGTCCAGCTGCCTTTGTCGAGGTTCCACTCGCTGCGTACGCCGTAGGCGCGGTTGAGGGTTTTGCTGCCGCTGCCGTTCCATTCGACGAGCGAGGCAAGGGCGAAGGTGTGGCGGTGGTTTTCAAACTGGTAGCCTGCGCTGAGGTTGAGCGTGTGTTCGTTGAAGTCTTTATGGTCGCGGTAGAAGCGGCCGTAGCCGAGCGCGCGGGCGGCGATGCCGTGGTGTCCTTTAATCTGCCAGCGGCGGACGGCGGCGGCTTCGTATTTGATGCCGTTGGCGGAAATGGGTTTGTCGCCGGAAAATTCTTCCCAGCATTCGCCGTCGATTTCGGTTTTACACCACACTTTGCCGCTGGCTTCGTTGATGTTGCTGTTGTGGACGGCGCCGACGGAAAGGCTGCCCTGCCAGCTTTGGCGTTGGTTTAGAGAGTCGCGGAAATGGCCGATGTTTTCTTTGACGGCTTCGGGCAGGTCTTCGTTTTGAAGGCGCATGAATTCGGAAGTGGCTTCGCGGTTCAGACGACCTTCAAAGAGCAGGCGGGCGTAATCGAGCCGTCCGCGCGTGAAGTCGGGATGGCGTTGCAGCAGGGTTTCGTAGTCTTGTTTGGCATCTTTCCACCTGCCTTCGCCGCGGGCAAGCGAGGCGCGGGCAAAGAGGGCGATGTCGGGGTCGTATTCGGTTTGCTGGGTATAACGCTCAAGCAGCGGGCGCACGGTTTGCCAGTCGCTGCGGTTGACGGCGTTGAACAGGGCTTCTCCTTGGTCGGCTTCGGGATCGGTTTCGGCTGTCTGCCCGATGTTTTCGGCGGGAATGTCGAGACGGTATTCGCGCACTTTTTGTTCCTGCTCCTGCATGGTTTGGCGGGTGTCCTGCCACAGGCGTTGCGCGGTACGGTCGTCTGAAAAGTCAGAACGGGGTGCGGCAAGGACGGGGGCGGCGAGAAAGAGGATAAGGCAGGCAGACGGTTTGTACATGGTGTCGGCTTTCCGGTCGGCGGGTTTCAGACGACCTTGAGAAGGTTGGCGGGCTGGTGTTTAAAAAAGCCTGCGTGAAGCAGGCTTTATTTTACTTAACTACGGATTTTAGCGTTTCACACCGCCGAATGCCGTATCCAAGTTGCGGTCGGTTTTAAACTTGGCAACACCGGCCAGCGCGCTTGCGTTGTGACCGAAGAAGTGGCCTTCGGTTTTACCGAAGTGGCCGTTGGCGCGGGCGTAGCCTTCAAACGATGCGCTGGACGGTTTGATGCGTGAATGAATGTCCATCTGTACAGCGTTGTTTTTCATAGAACCTGCCAAGACGCGTTGACCGAAGTCTGCGCGCAAAGTACCGACCATCGGGTTGTTGCCGGTGTAGTTGTTGATACCTTTGACGGCGTAGTTGGCTACACCGGATACCGGCATAGAGGTAGCGCGTTTGTCGCCAGAGTAGAAAACACCGCGGTTGGTGCCTTTGGCGTATTCTTTACCGACCCACTCGCCGTAATACACTTCAGAGCCGCCGCTCTTGATGGTGTTGAACGCATAGCGGCCGAGGTTTTGACGGGTGTATGCGTCGTTAACCTGTACGGTTTTCACGCCGTTGCGGTCTACATTGCCGGGCATGCGGTTGACGTTGGTGTAGTGCACGCCTGAACGGTAGGCAGCGTGTTTCATCACTTTTTCGCCTTCGGCTTCAGATGCGGGTTTGCCCCATTTTTTGCCGTATTTGTGGTTTTGGTAACCGTAATCAAATGGATTGTAGGCATTGTTGGCGGCAAATACGCCTGCGCTGAACAAAACAGCCAAAACAGCAGCGGTGGTTTTTTGCAGATTCAGTTTCATGATACGCTCCTTAGGGGAAAAACGATGGTGGGGAAAATGATGTTCCGTCCGTGTCAGTGTGAGCAGACTATCGTTATGTGAGGAGACTTGTTTTTCTTTTTCTGAACATCATTCTAGAGGGGGAGTGTTAGAGGAGAATTAGCGGATGTTTTGGAGAACGTTGGAATGAGATAAGAATAGGATAAGAATGTTTGTTTTTAGTTAAGAAGCATAGTAAACACGGTTGGCGTTGCCGCACGCCGCAATTTAATCAGTCCTTATTGAGATGTTTTGGTGATGGATTAATTGAAATGATTCATAAAGAAGGGGAAAGGTCGTCTGAACATTTCTTTCGGCAGAACCCGCAGAACTTGTTTCAGACGACCTTGAAAAATGAGAAATAATTCTAGGAAGTGGGCAAAAAAATAACCGCCTGAGGCGGTTTGTTTTGGCAGAGGCTCTATCACAATCTATACATATCAATATGATTTTAAATATATAATTTTTGATAGAAATTCAAAACACCAACAAAACCACCAACATTTTAACTATGTTGCACTTCAGCAGCAGCTAATATTGCAAATTATCCAATTTTCTTTGAATTATTCCAAGTTTTTCAGCCATCATCTCATCGGCCTGCCGCTCTGCTTCATGCCATCGCTGATAAAGCTGCTTATAGGTTTTATGGTGCATTCCTTTGGGGCGGTAGGGTATGCCTATGTTTAATGGGTCTATCTTGCCCAACAGCCGCTTTGCTTTGTCTAGCGCGTTGTAAGCAGCGGGCTGCCTTGTGCTGGGGTAATTCAGGTTTTTACAGTAGCGGCAGGAAAATACTTTGCAGCCATACAGTACGCCGACACGGCGGCGGCATTGCGGGCATTCAAACCATAGGCGGCTGCCACCATAGTTGCATGGGGTGGATAAGAGTTTGACGGGGTACTGCATCGGCTCTCCGTTGCATCGGTAATCCATCATCAGCCTGTTTTTATCCCTGTATATGCTTATTTGGCCTATCTGATAGCCGTTGCGCGTCCATGTCAGGGTAGCGGTATGCCCGATTGCTGTTTGGGCTATATCTCGGATTTTGAGTTGCAGATAATCGTTGGTCGTTGCTTTTGTCATTGTTTGAAGTTGCCTGATGATTTAGGTCGATTGTAAAGTATAACGAGAGATTTGAGGCCGTCTGAATGCTTATTATCCCGTAACAGATTCATTTGAGAAAAATTAATTTCAGAGGTGCAAAATTTGATACTAATACCCCTGATAAGTATCAATTTTTGATACTTATGCCCTGCCGATACGGGCTATTGTGTCATTTTTTGATACTTAACTGCCCTTTTTTGCCCTCCATTTGTATCAAATTCTGACACCCTTTATATATTTACCATATCCCCTGTATTAAAAACGGGGTTTTCTTTCAAAATTTAATCGGAAGTTAATCAAAAATAGGCGGGTGGGTCGGCGGCAGTTTTTCGGACTGCTTTAAAAAGGCCGTCTGAAAACAAAAAAGCCGCCTTTGTTTGGCGGCTTTGGCTGTTGGCAGTTTCAGCCCTATCCTGCTGTTTTCCAGTCGTCTGAATATGTATGCGTGGCCGATATATCCAGCTTGCTGCCGCATTCGTCTATGGCGAAAAACGTCAGGGCGTAAAGGTGGCATTTTCGGGTTTCCCCTACTCTGCTGATTTCGATAAACCGCGCCTGCAACAATTCACGCTTGGCTTTTTCCCATGTGTTGACGGAAAGTCCGTAATCGGCAGCGGCAGATTTGGGGGCGGATAAATCGCCGTTGTTGCTGCCTCTGTATTGCGCCAACAGGTGCATTAACACTTTCATGGCATTACCCGATAATTTTTTAAACTGTTCCGACTGTATAACCTCATTAGGCAGCTGCTTATACGGTCTGGCAACTCTTTTGCCTTTGGGGTGTTTTCGTGCCATAAGCCGCCCCGCTTCATACTGCCAGCCAGTAGCGTTTGATTTTTACCTTTTGGCCAAACTGGTTGATAAACGGCTCGTAACGGTCTTGTATCGAGTAGCCCATGCGCCTTAATTCTGAAATACGGGCGGTAGGGGCGTTGATGCCGCGCGTGTGCATTTCGTAGTTGGTAATGCTGCCGTTGGCCAGCCATTGCAGAATGCGTGCGTGTTGGCTGGGATGTTTGGTAGAATGGCGTTTGCTGTTCGTGCCGTCTGAATGCTTTTGCGTTTGGGCGGTATTTTTTTGTGTCATGGCCTGCTCTCCTATTTGCCTGCTTGGCGGCTGCGGTTGATTAAAATCTGCTGGTAGGCGGCAATTTCGCTTGCCAGCCATGCGGTGGTGCGTTTGCCTACTTTCACGGATTTGGGCATATCGGGGTCGTAACGGGGGTTGCCCTCGCGCATACGGGAATAAACGGCCTCGTTGCTGGTTACACCCAATGCTTTTTTTACTTCGCCGATACGCAAAAAGGTTTCTACTTGGTTTGTCATTTTGGCTATTCCTCGCCGTTGGTTGTTTAAGACAGGCAAAAGAATAGCCGCCTTGTGGGGCGGCTTCATTCTAAATGGGGTGGATTTTGCCCTATTTAGGGTCTTCCAAATATTGGTTGGCCAAAGAAAAAACTTTGTCTAAATTGCTGTCCGATATACCTGTATAACCCTCATATTGCTTTAACAGGTAGGCTTTCAGCTCAGCTTGGCTTTCAAATCTGTTTTCAGATAACACCGTGCCAAGCAATGCGCCGATAATGTTCATATTTGCAGTAACTGACTTTCCTGCCTTGATGACGGCATTCAGATTATTTTTTAAGCGTATATTTTCAGATTCAAGCTTAAGATTCCTGCTTACTTCTGTTAGGACTGACATATCAGAAGAGTCTGCCCTATTTAGGGTGCTATCATCTCCCGCAAATAAACCATAGTGTTTACAGAACTGAAAGAATTTATCTTTTTTCCAGTAAAGACAAAAATCATTTTCTACGCCAAAATCATAATAAGTACAACTATCCCATTCAATAATATGTTGGATAAACTGCTCCGTTTCTTTACTTTTTGCTTGAGGAACAACAGTAAACACCCCTTTGGTATCTCTAAAAAAATTGCTAGCAGCATCTTTTTCTCGCGAAATCAATACTCTAGAGGCAGATTTTGTAAATTCTCCCGTATCCATATATTGTTGATACGAAAAATCACAAAATTCGATATGAAAAAACAGGCTTGCTAAAAATCTACCTATTTCCTTGATTTCTTCCTGCGTATCTTTTGCTATCAATTCAACTGCTTCACGGCAGTGGATATACTCATCATCATGCCTGACGGATTTCATAATACGTTGTAATTTACTCATTTCAGACGACCTCAAACACCAGCGGCAAGCGTTTTCACCGCATCATCAAACCGCTGTCTTAAAAATTCTGCATACCATTTCATCATCTCATGCCTTTGCGGCAGGTATTCCGTGCGGTGGTATGCCGCTCTCACTTTGTTTTGTTCCACATGGGCTAGCTGCCGCTCAATCACGTCGGGCGGGTAGCCGTTTTCGTTCAGTACGTCGGTTGCTAGGCTTCTAAAGCCGTGCGGGGTGGCAATGCCGCTGTAGCCCATGCGGCCTGTTAAGTAGCTTAGTGTGTTTTCGCTCATGGGCTTGTCGGGGCTGCCTACTGCTGGAAACAGGTAACGGCTGTAGCCTGTGATAATTTTCAACTCTGCCAAAAGCTCCAGCGTCCAATCTGCCAGCGGTACGATGTGCGGGGCTTTCATTTTCATTTTTTCGGCAGGTATGCGCCATTCCCGTGCTTCAAAATCAAAATCTACCCATTCTGCTTTGCGAAGTTCGCCCGCTCTGACAAAGGTCAGCATGATTAGCAGCATGGCGATACGGGTGGGCTGTTTGATGTTTTCACGCATTAAGCGGCAGTAAAATTCAGTCAGCTCGGATTGCGGCAAGGCGGGCTGGTGTTTTTGTTTGGGTGCTTTGATGATGCCTGTCAGCGGTACGGCTGGATTGTTTTCCGCCCGCTCGGTGCGTATGGCGTAGTTGAATACGGCTTTAATGCGCTGCAATACTGTGGCCGCCGTATCCAATGCGCCGCGTGCAGCTACTCGGTCAATAACGGCCTGCACTTGTTTGATGCTGATAGTGTGTATCGGCTCTTTGCCGATGGCGGGCAATACGTCTACTTCCAAGCTGCGCCAAACTTTGGCGGCATGGGCTGGTGTCCAGCTTGGCAACTGGTAGGCGTGCCATTCGCGTGCAATGTTTTCAAAAGTGTTTTTTAAAGCGGCCTGCTTGGCTTGTTTGGCCTGTTGTTTTGATGCGTTGGGGTCTATCCCCTCTGCCAGCATCTGCCGCGCCTGCAAGTGCTTTTCACGCGCCTTTGCCAGCGGGATTTCAGGGTATGCTCCAAGCCTTAGCGTTTTCTGCTTACCCTCGTATCGGTAGTTGTATTGCCAGCTTTTGCCGCCTGCTGGTGTAATGACCAAAGACAAGCCGCCGCCGTCTGAAAGCGTCTGTTTCTTGCCTGTTGGTTTGGCGGTTCTAATTTGCCTGTCGGTCAAAGCCATGTCTGATAAGCCTTTTCGGGGTATTTGTTGGTGCTTTGTTTTAGAAATGTTGGCGCTTTTCTAAAAAATGTTGGTGCTTTGCTGCAAATGTACCAACAAATTTATGTTGTTTCAAGCAGTCAAAAATGGCTTTCAGGTGTGGAAACAGAGGACGAAAATACTAGATAAAATATTGATATATAAAGATAATGTTGCTGTTGATTGCTTTTAGCAGACAAAAAAATAACCGCTAAAAAGCGGTTTATGGTGGCCAGAGGCGGAATCGAACCGCCGACACACGGATTTTCAATCCGTTGCTCTACCAACTGAGCTATCTGGCCTTCGCTGTTTCGTTGCGAGATGTGCATTAAACCAAAAACGGCGTTTTAACGCAAGGTTTATTTCGATGCGCTGTATATTATTTTTATAAACATATGTTTTATATTGGATTAAAAAAGCGGCGTATTTATCAATTTTTGTCCGTTTTTCGCAGCCTTTCCTATAAATAGGCAATACGATAAAATACGCGCTGTCTGAAACACCATCATGAAGGAAGCCGCCATGACCCGTATGGTTCACTGCGTCAAACTCGGCAAAGAGGCCGAAGGTATGAAATTCCCGCCATTGCCCAACGAGCTGGGCAAGCGTATTTTTGAAAATGTGTCCCAAGAGGCTTGGAATGCGTGGACGCGTCATCAAACCATGCTGATTAACGAAAACCGCCTGAGCCTTGCCGATCCGCGCGCGCGCGAATATTTGGCGCAACAGATGGAGCAGTATTTCTTCGGAGACGGGGCGGATGCTGTTCAGGGCTATGTCCCTCCGCAAGAATAAGCGCAAGCTGTTTTGAATGACAAAGGTCGTCTGAAACCGAAGTTGGTTTTCAGACGACCTTTTTCTGTTTGACGGGCAATTATGCGCCGAACACTTTCAAACGGTTTTCCACAGGCTCGAAGGCTTTTTCGCCGGCAGGCGCTTCGATGCCGCCGATAACCATTTGCGCGCGCAGAAGCCAGCTTTCGGGCAGGTTCCATTCTTTGGCGATGGCGGCGTCGGGCAGCGGGTTGTAGTGTTGCAGGTTCGCGCCCACGCCGGTGGCGGCAAGCGTTGTCCAGACGGCGTATTGCGTCATTGCGTTCGCATGGTCCGCCCAAACGGGGAAGTTGGCGGCATAAGAAGGGAACTGCTCTTGCAGGCCTTTGACGACGTTTTGGTCTTCGAAGAACAAAATGGTCGCCGCGCCTGCTTTGAACAGGTTTAATTTTTGCGCGGTCGGCTCGAATTGTTCGGCAGGCACGATGGCGCGCAAAGCGTCTTCAACGAATTGCCACACTTTGCCGTGTTCTTCGCCGAAGAGGACGACGACGCGGGTGGATTGCGAGTTGAAGGAAGAAGGCGTGTGCAAAACGGCGTGTTTGACGATTTCGCTGATTTCTCCGTTGCTGACAGGCAGGTTTTTATTCAGCGCGTAAATGGAACGGCGGGTTTCGGCCGCTTGTTGCAAGGTTTGATAAGTCATTTTGTTTTTCCTTTAATTGATGTTTAATCGGTTGGCGGGTTTGGCAATGGACGCGCAAAACCCGCTTTGCTTGTTTTCAGACGGCCTTTGGGCGCATCAGGATTTGTTTTTGCCGAACAGGTTGTCCAAGGCCAATGAACCGCCGCCGGCTGCGGCGAGATAGAGGAACACGAAGCAGAACAATACTGCCGATTCACCGCCGTTGGCAAGCGGGAACAGCGCCGAACCTTGGGAGGCGTGTGCCATGAAATAGGCTGCGGCCATCTGACCGGACAGGATGAAGGCAGCGGGACGGGTAAACAGTCCGAGAATCAACAGGATGCCGCCGACGATTTCCAAAATGCCCGCCACCAGCATCAAGCCTTCGGGCGAACCGCTGCCCATGGCGGTCGGGAAGCCGAAGAATTTCGCCGTACCGTGCAAGAGGAAGAGGTAGGCGGTTACGATACGCAAAACGGACAATAAAATAGGTTGGATACGGGCGCAGGTTGCAGACATGGGGTTCTCCTTATCAAAAATGCGGGGTTTAAATGAAAACTAATCTTATCTGTGCAGTATAGATAATTACTTCCAGTAGATATATACTTCTTTTATTGATACAACGTTTCCCTAAAAGAAAACATGGATACCCTGTTCAGCCTCAAAGTTTTCCGCCAAGTCGTCCAAAGCGGCAGCTTCACCCGCGCCGCCGAGCAGCTTGATATTTCCACCGCGATGGCGAGCAAACACGTCAGCCATCTGGAAAATTCGATTAAGGCCAAGCTGCTACACCGCAACAGCCGCAACCTCCACCTGACCGAAGCGGGCGAAGAATACTACCGCCAATGCAGCTACGCGCTCGATACGCTCGACACCGCGGCACAAAAGGCGGCAGGCGGAGCGGACACGCCGCAGGGCATGTTGCGCGTGACCATGCCGCTTTGGTTTGCGGGCAATTTAATCGGCACTTGGCTGGCGGAATACCGCGAACGCTATCCCGAAGTCACGCTCGATTTAGTGCTCGACAACCGCCACGTCGATTTGATTGCCGAAGGCTTCGACCTCGCCTTGCGCGTGGCAAAAACCTTGTCGCCCTCGCTTATCGTCAAGCCGCTGGCGCAAATCCAATTCGTCCTGCTTGCCTCGCCCGAATATCTGGCGAAACACGGCAAGCCGCAAACGCCCGAAGAGGTCATGCGCCATCCCGCCATCCTGCCGACCTACACCGACCAGCGCAATTTGGAAATCACCCATCGGGAAACGGGCGAAAAAAGTATTCTGACGCTCAATCCGGTGATTCAAAGCGACAATACGCTGATGATACGCGAATTGGTCAGGGCGGGCGCGGGCATCGCCTATCAGCCGCTGTGGTCCGCCAGACAGGATTTGAAGGAAGGCAGGTTGGTCAGCCTGCTGCCGGAATATCGGGTGCGGACTGAGCAATTAAACGCGGTTTATGTGGACAGGGCGTTTTTGAGCGCGAAGGTGCGCAGTTTTATCGATTTTCTGAACGAGAAGATTTCGGTGGAAGAGGAATGAGGTCATCGTCTAAAACTAAAGAGGTCGTCTGAAAACGGGAAAGCGGTTTCAGACGACCTTTTGGTTTGTGCGGCGGTTTATTTGACCTGCTGCATGTATTTTTTCAGACGACCCTTGCTCTGCATGGCGCGGTTTTCCAGTTCGTCCACAACGGCTTGCGCTTTGGCTTTATTCACCGGTTTGCCGACCTGAATCACGCCGCTCATGTTCATCATGCGGTGCGGCG
>ERZ772972.219-NODE-219-length-21154-cov-10.984122_pt1 | contig 21154 bp, 17 predicted proteins | sample MGYA00580673_ERZ772972 | MGnify/ENA primary metagenome ERZ772972 (study PRJEB29015, sample SAMEA2738051) | human oral metagenome | biome: human oral; feature: human-associated habitat; material: saliva | place: China | collected 2229 ... | reverse complement strand
GAGTTACCATCGTGAGTATCTCCGATTTTGTGGATTTTCCCAGTGTAGAACAAAATACGCTCTGTTGCAGTAGTTTTACCTGCGTCGATGTGAGCCATGATACCGATATTACGAGTATCTTTTAAAGAAAATGCTCTAGTCATGAGTCAATTTTCTCCTTTCATATTTTTTAAAGTTTTTGAGTAATTTGTCTTCTATAGTGAAAAACTCAAGCTATAAAATAGCTTGATATTCACCTTATAATTACCAACGATAGTGAGCAAATGCTTTGTTAGCTTCAGCCATTTTGTGAGTATCTTCACGTTTCTTAACAGCTGAACCAGTGTTATTTGCTGCGTCTAAAATTTCATTAGCTAAACGTTGTTCCATAGTTTTTTCTCCTCTTAAACGAGAGTAGTTAACTAACCAACGAAGACCTAATGTAATTCTTCTTTCTGCACGTACTTCAACTGGTACTTGGTAGTTAGAACCACCAACACGACGAGCACGTACTTCAAGTACAGGCATAATGTTGTTTAATGCTTCTTCGAAAACTTCCATAGCATCACGTCCTGATTTTTCTTTGATGATATCAAATGAAGAATATAGGATTTTTTGAGCTGTACCGCGTTTTCCATCTAGCATTAATTTGTTAATCAATTTTGTAACTAATTTTGAGTTATAAATTGGATCTGGCAAAACATCACGTTTTGCAACTGGACCTTTACGTGGCATAATGTTGCCTCCTTTCACGAAATTCTTTTATCAAATTATTTTCTATTTATTATTTTTTCTCTTTTGGTTTTTTAGCACCGTATAGAGAACGTCCTTGTTTACGGTCGTTAACTCCTGCAGTATCTAAAGCTCCACGAATAATGTGGTAACGTACCCCTGGTAAGTCTTTTACACGTCCTCCACGAATAAGTACAACACTGTGTTCTTGTAGGTTGTGTCCGATACCTGGGATATATGCTGTTACTTCGATTTGGTTTGATAAACGAACACGTGCATATTTACGTAAAGCTGAGTTAGGTTTTTTAGGTGTCATAGTCCCAACACGAGTACAAACTCCTCTTTTTTGTGGAGAAGAAATGTTAGTTTCTTTCTTTCTCTTAGAGTTATACCCTTTGTTAAGAGCTGGTGAATCTGATTTTGATACTTTTGATTTACGAGGTTTACGAACTAATTGGTTAATAGTTGGCATTTCTATGGTTTCCTCCTTTCCTCGATAGTTTTATGAATCACTCATCCAGGTGGTTCATATTTTTAAAATAAATTTTAAGCCATAGCGGCTTTACACAGAGTGCCTAAACACTCACTTTTAAAATAATAACACTTTTATTTTTCATTGTCAAGTATTTTTTTCAATTTTTTTAAGATGTTTTATCCTTTATAATTCAACCTTCTTTTTTTACACATTACCAGGTGTATCAAACTTTAAGTTTTAAACTCACATTTCCAGGTGTATCTAGTATGTAATTATCTATTTATTTCCCCTTCTTCTATAAAAACCATTTTTAAAAAACCATTTAAAAAAATACAAGCTTATTATTCTTATAAATACTATCTTTTAGTCTTTATAACTGTTATAATTAAAATACTTAATTTTAGTAGGAGGAAATACATTTATGATAGAATTCAAAAATGTCTCAAAGCAATACGACTCTAAATTGGCATTAGACAATCTTAATCTTGCTATTAACGATGGTGAAATATTTGGACTAATAGGGCACAACGGAGCTGGAAAATCTACAGCTATAAAGGCTTTAACTAGTATAATTGAAGTTAGTAGCGGAGATATTTTCTTTGATAATATGAACTTACGTGATAATCGACTAGAATGTAAAAAGCAAATAGGTTATGTCCCTGATAGCCCTGACATATTTTTAACGTTATCCCCATATGAATATTGGTCTCTAATTGCCAACCTTTATGAACTTGATGAAAAAACAACAGAAGAGCGTATATACGAATACTCTAAGTTATTTAACATGATAGGTGTTGAACATCAAGAAATAAATTCATTTTCTCATGGTATGCGTCAAAAAGTTTTTCTTATAGCTGCCCTTTTATCTAACCCTCGCTTTTGGATAATGGATGAACCAATGACTGGACTTGATCCACAAGCATCCTTTGATTTGAAAAATCTTATGAAAGAACATACAAAACAAGGTCATAGCGTATTATTTTCTACACATGTCTTAGAAGTTGCAGAACATCTATGTGATAGAATTGGTATTCTTAGCCATGGTAAACTTATTTTTGTCGGAACACTTGATGAGTTAAGAGCACAACACGAAGGAAACTCACTCGAAGAAATTTATCTTAACCTAATCAAAAGTTCTAATCGATATAATCTAGGTGGTGTTTAGTATGCGCTGGAATATCATAAAAAATTTATTTTTTACTAACTTAATGTATGTTAATCCTATGCAAACAGCAAAATATAGAAAAAAATATAAGGGAACTGCTGATATTAGAAAGAAAATATTCAATAATCTATTACTTTTAAATATACTTAATATAGTCGTCTTCTATATATTATTCGGTAATTCAATGTTTAGCAGTGTTCTAGAAGGTCCTTCTTATAAATACATATTATTATTTTTAATTATAATGACTGCTTTAACACTATCAACAACATTTTTAAATATGTTTTATGAAAGCAAAGATACCCATTCTTTACTACCGCTACCCGTTAGCGAGAAAGAATTATTTATTGGGAAGTTTTTAGTATTACTTTTCCAACTATCTGGATTATTTACCCCTGTGATTGTAATTAACTTTATTATAGCAATTAATACAGAATTTTCATTAATACAGATTATAATTTCTCTTATTTACTCATTATGCATAATTATTATTATTTCTGGAGGCCTAACATTACTTTTATCTACAATTACATACATACCTAATTTTGAAAAAAATAAAAATAAAATTAATGGTATTATTATAATATTCGGATTACTATTAGGAGCAGGGTATGTTATCTTATCTAAAGAACTTGCTTCTAATGATTTAATGTTACTGCAAACAAAATATAGAGGAGACTTTTTCTTTGATATACTAACAAAAGAATCTTATATGAATTTACTTATCTTGATTATCATTACTATTGTTATAGTTATTTTAGTGAATACCTTAGTGGCTAAAAAATATTTAAATGATATTCATAGAATAGCTGGTGTTCATAAAACAACTTTAAGTTCAAAACAAAAAGAACACAAAGAAAGGAGTTCTAAACACACCTCTCTAAATGCAAAATTAATCAAACGTAATTTTAATCTATTTAGTCATGGTACACTTCTTGCTAATATTTTCTCTAGTTATCTATTATCTATTATAATTTTTGCTGGAGCTATAATACAAATAAGACGTGAAGGTGGAATCCAACTTGGAATAGAATTCTATCCTTTTGCAATTTGTTTTGGATTTTCAATGGCTTTACTTATGATGTATAGTCCTATCAGTTTTACAGGTGTTGCAATCTCTCTTGAAAAACAAGATTACTATCACTTGAAATCTTTACCGATGGATTTTAAAAAATACATAAAAACAAAATTTATTGTAAGTACATTCCTTCAAATTTCTTTAGGTATTATTATGTTCATGATAATGCTTATATTGGCTGGTATATCAATTGAATTATTTATTATTACTATTTTTTCATATATCATTACCGGTATAGCTATAGCATTTTATAGTTTTACTAGAGATTTTAATAAACTCTATTTAAACTGGAATAATATACTTGAACTTAGTACTCGAGGAATGAGTCAGATATTACTTGGGATAATTGCATTCTTTTGTATTATTGGACTAATAATATTAAATACTGCTACTATTTTCTTGTTGTTAGAGTATCCAAACATATCTCATATTTTGGGAGTAATTTATGCGATATTAATTATAGTTGCTATTACTCTAACTAGTATGAAAGCAAAAAAACAAGTTTTCGACAAAATATTTTAAATTAAAAAGCAACGTTAAGTAATTTTTTAACGTTGCTCTTTTCTTATAAGTCTCTATTGTAATCTGTGTCTATATCACGATATGGTTGAATATCTTGAACATATTCTAAAACTCCTTCGAATTCACCTTGCTCATTTCTAACTGCAGCATACACAACATGAACAAATTTCCCACGAGATTCTGAATTAAACCACATTTCATACTTATCTTTTTTACCATCACGCAAATTTTGCATTATTATTTTTACTTTTTCTAAATATTTTGGCGGATGACATAGTTCTACATTTCTACCTACTTGACTAGGTGTACGTTTAAATATCATATCCTTTTCAGGACAATGATCATTATAATATTGGAATATCTCATCTTTATTAACGAAAGTAATTTCCATTGGTAGATGATTTAATATTAAATCTGCTTGATCTACAGATAAATATCCTTTACCAAATTTTTGAGGAGTAGTTCTATCTACTACTTTTTCTTCTTTTTTATTTGGTTTAAATGAGATAGTTATTTCACCTTCTGGTGTTGAAATAACTTTCTGCATTACACCTTCTTCAGTTATTTCTGTTTGACAAATTTCTTCTACAGGCTCTTCAAAACGTTCTCTCTTAGGAACCCATTCTTCAGTTGGTGTAATAATTGCATATCCATAAGCATCACTTTCTTTTGCGATGGTTAACCAGTCATCTTGATTGAATGTTTCTAATAGAATCATAAGTAAAATTGATTCTTCTTTAAAAATCATTTCCTCAAATTCTTTAACAAATTTTTCAAATTTTTCTTTTACTACTTCTATATCACTATTAGGTAGTTTATGAGCTTCATGTAGAGCATCACTGAATAAGTCTCTTATTTGATCATCTACACCCCACATTACTTTCGGTGGTGCATCATGACCATAACGCTCCATAATAGGAAACATTAACTCTTCTTTTCTCTTATAATGAATATCAAACTGTCCTAACAGAGCCAACTGACGTCCAAGACCTTTTATCACTACTTCTTGAGATGGTGTATTTTCAACATTTTTATAGTTATCTAGTATACGTCTTACTCGAATAATAGCCGCTCTTAGCGCTAAGTTTTCTTGTTTAAATACTTGCACAGGATGGCCTGGGTGTTCACTATCTTCTACTTCTACTGTTTTAATAGCACCTTTAAATAGATTCGCATGAACATTACATAATTTCATAACATCTTCAAATGTTACACCAGAATCAGAATTCATAAGTTCATGTTCCATTAAACTTATTTCTATAGCTGATACACCTGTAAAATGTTCATTGAATTCATCTTGTACAGAGTCCGCACTTGCTCCATTATGTAATCTTAATAAAATATCTTTTAAAACTTCAATTCTTGTTTTTGTCATTAGTTTAATCCTACTACTTCATATCCATTAGCTTCTAACGTAGCAACTATATCTTCTATTTTTATACCAGCTAACTTAGAACCCATTTTTAATGAAGTCTTTCTTCCTAGAGTATTTCTCATTATTGGATTAGCTAATGGTTTAAATCCTAAATCTACTAAAATATCTAAAACTTCTGGGTGTTTATCAACAACTTCCGCTACTGGAACTGTTACATCAATAATATTATCCATTTTCTATACCTCACTACCTTATAATTTTATTTAATTATAACATAAAGCACTGATAATCTCTATCATGAATTATTAATAGAAAATAAGGACCACCCTTGAAAAGAGGTGATCTACTCTGCGGGTATAATCCATTGTTACTAACACGCACCTCAAGGCACTGGCTTACACGTCCGTTAAAACCCTATTGTATTTTGACTCCTGCTACCCGTTAAACGGGTTTATTTTATTTTTTCTTATTTCCAAATGGATTTGTATATTCTTTTGTTGTCAGTTTATTCATCGCAATATCTTGCAATTCTTGTTCTCAGATATATTTTTTTATTGTACTTTCATTCAATCCTACAATACTTACATAATATCCTTCTGCCCAAAACTTTCTATTTCCATACTTATATTTCAAGTTTGAATGCATATCGAATATCATCAATGAATTTTTTCCTTTCAAATATCTCATTATACTTGATACACTATATTTTGGTGGTATCAACAACAGCAAATATATATGATCTAACATTATATGTCCTTCTATTATTTCTATCTTACATAACCATTTTGTATGTAATAAACTATTATGTTTATTTGCCATATAAAAACCATCCTTTCTTTATTTTTGAGCTTGAACTACTCTTATTTTATCAAGAAAGGATGTTTTTCCAATTGTTTAACTTTTATCTCTCATCCGCATAGCAGGTGATTTTTTGTTTCGGAGGCTTTGCCTCCTCAGCTATTAACAAAATATAGGTAAGTCTGTTTAGTTCAACAGACTTACCTATTATATCACGTCTTGCAATAAATTATTACTAAACTAGGCTACTGACAACGTAATTTACTTTCAGTTTCTATCTTTTCAACATTTCTATTACAACATCCTTGGGTCATACCACCAGTCGGATTTACTGCAGATTTACACCTATTTAATGCTGACAATACAGTTGTTGTCGTTACAATTGTCCTTGCACTTGCTTCTATTTCATTTTCATCGACTGATACTTTCTTTAAATCTAAGTCAAAATCATCATGTTTCATTATTTTTTACCTCCATTATTTATTATTGCAAGACTAATAACATAATCGAAATATAATTTTTATGTATCTCTATACTCTTTCATTGAAAATATAATTATAAAAACAAATGATAAAATTATTATTAAGTATCCCAATTTAGATGTAATAAACAATGTTTCTTTATTTACTTCAACGCTTCCAATCGCCCCTGAAATTGAGTTGTTCATGAGATGAATCAAAGCACATATCCACAAATTTCTCGTTTTCATATATATATATCCTAGAACAATAGTAAGCCCTAGTACAGCTAAATACCGTACTATATTACCAATAAAATCGACTTTATAATATGTGTACCACAGCGGAATATGCCATGTTTCCCAAATGAAGCTAAGTAATAAAATACCTTTTCTTTTCCCAAATTTTTGTTGTAGCATTCCCTGTAAATACCCTCTCCAACAATATTCTTCACCTAAGAAAAATATATTTGCACTTGCTATAGAGAAAAATGATATAACCACTGTTTTCAGTGTACTAGAATAATCAAATCTAAATAAAATTATTAAAATTATGTTCAAGAATAATATCGCAAATAAGTAATGAACACCTTTAGCTAAATTTCTAAAAACATCTAGCTTATAATTTTCATCATTGCTATGAATAAATGAATCTACTAATACCGCTATACTAGCAATGCTCCCCAAATTTAATAAAAATTCATTTAAAAATTTTTGATTGTCTACTCCATTATATATCATTATAAAATGTGCAATAATACACATGTTAAAAATAGTAAAATAAGCAAATATGATATAATCAAAAATTATTAATTTTTCGCATTTATTTAAAAATTTTATTATCCCTATACTAGAGCTTGGTAAAATCATAATATACAATCCTATCAATTCTCCATTTAAATGACCACAGTACACCAAAAAGCAAGAAATAATTTCTGCTATAATTAAGTACATTAATATATATTTACTATCTCTGTAATCCATACTTAAACTCCTTCTTGCAACATAAATTGACATAATTAAATTAACATCATATCTTTAAATATAACCTTCCCACTAAAAATACTCAATAAAGTTAGTATTACCCCTGCTCTCCCCTCCAATAGACTTACATCTTCTTTATACTCGTTAACACCTAAAAAACCCTCTTCTTCTAATGAAATTAGTTTATTTATATTTCTGTCTAAGGTACATAAAAATCTAGCATCTTTTGTTTCAATATACGATTGAATCTGTATCGCTAACACTCCTGATAATCCGTGACATAAATAAGTACATTCTAATGCATATTTCTCGTACGGTTGATTTACTATACTAATCAATTCTTCTTTATATTTAGTATATTTACTATCATCATTTATATTCTTATAAATAATCATAAGAGCTCTTGCAATACCTATATTACCATAACACCAGCTACTGATTTCTCTTCCTAAGTATTCTTTTTTTATAAAATCTTCATACTTCAGTTGCATTGGATACGATATAACTTCACACTTATTTTCCACCTCTTCATATAAGCTTAATAGCTTATCGATAATAACTTTTAACTCTTGCTTATTATATTTTTTATACACTTCTGTTAATGAAACTATTGGAGAAACAATTCCATGAGCTACTCCAAAATTAATATGTCCATTGAGTTGAGTTTTCCGTTCTATTTCTAAAAATTGATTTTCTCTTTTTATATGATATCCCGTTATTTTTTTATTTTTATACTCTTTTTCTTCTGATAATACTGATAAATACTCACAAATATCAAATATTAATTTTATATTTCTTGAATTGATATTTATCAAATATTTTAAAAAACCTGCACATCCTGTTATCAAATCATAATACGAAAATGTCACTTCTCTTCCTTTTACTTTATCTAATGCAATACTTATAGCTTGCTCTGATAACTCAACTAAGTATTTGTTATAATTTATAAGCCTTATATCCAATAATAAATCATATTTAACAAGTGTGTAACTAAATAACAATAAACCATCTAAAATTCCATTAAGCTCTTCCACTTTTCCCTTATAAATAGCTTCTTTTTTAGACTGTAGTATACTAAAAATAATTTCTTTTATTTTTTCAGTTCTTTCTATATAAAAATTATTTTCTAATATTCCAAATAATAGGTATACATATTGTGTTATTGTTCCTGTTTTTATCCCCTTATCCCAAAGAAGCAAAAACTCATCGATACTCTCCATAAGATACTCTTCCATCTTATTTCTGGTATCCTGCGCTATATAATCTAATATTTCTCCATTATTCATGCTTGATAACTCCCCTTCTTATCATCTCGTTTATACATTTCATACTTTCTCTTAAAAAATAAATATATCTTTCTTCTTGATCTCTATCGCACCCTAATCTATTAAAAAACATGTGAACGATTGAAAATATAATCGATTTATCCACTCCATTATTTGTACATTTTATAGAAATATTTTTTAATAACTCCTTCTCTTCGTTAATTCCATTTGATAATTTTTTTGATACACTTATTTTATTAAACAATATAGATAAAACTAGGTTATTAATTTCTCTTTTTCTTCTTTTAAATTCATGTTTATATTTCTCATTATATACCGCTCTATTATCTAGGTATCGTTCTAATTCCATAAAATCATCTACAAAGCTAAATAATATATTCAAAGCTCCCAGATAAGATAAGTATTCTATATTCATAGCCATATCAATATCTTTTTCCAACATCATATTTGTTACTATATTAGAATTTATAAAAAATTCTTTTTCACATAAAGAAATAAATTCCTCACCGCCGTATCTTGAAACCTCTCTTATATATGTATCAAAAACAATATTATTTATAAGTCTTTTTGACTTAAGTTCATCCCCCCATGTTAATATGATAGGCAATTTACTTTGTGCCTCTTTTTCATTTGAAAATTTAAACCTAATACGTAAATGATCTCCTTTTTCATCTGTATATCTTACAAAGAAACAGTTTTCATTAAGTAATATACTTTTTAATTTTTTCAAATATATAGCTAATATTTCATTAGCTCTTTCTCTTGAGCCATAAAGTTTAAAATAAATCCAACCACCCTCTAATAATCTAAACTCAGTCTTAAAATTATGAACTATTTCGCTATCTCTAATCGCTGGTACCTCATTTTTTTCAATACCTTCACTATAAAAACTTAATGTATATTCTGTTAAATTTTCTACTGTATTACTATTATAAAAAACATCTTCTATTTCAATTTCCTCTAATACTAAATTAAAATCCCTTAAAAACTCTTTATATATAATACTAAAATAATCATTACTTTTAAAGTTTATCCTTAATCTATTATCTAATCTTACTAAATACACTACATCTGGTATATTATAAATGTATTTTTTTCTCAACAAATCTTTCTTAAAATTCTCTAATGATTCTTTATTAAGATCACTAACATTTAAACGCCACTTCCTATTCGACACTACTATATCTTTGATTATAATTCTTGGGGTATATTTATATTTTGAAAAATTTCGAATTTCGTTTATCCTGAACTCTGGATAATATTCTCCATCCTCACTTATTCCCTTCAGTAATTTAAAGATAGGAGAACATAAATTAATATTCAATACATTATCACAAACAAATTTTATTTTTTTGTAATTTCCTCTTTTTCTAACATACATATCCCCCATTTTATCTATACCAATTAATAAATCTTTTAAAAATATCGGATTATTTTCACATATTCCACCTATAGATAATGTATAATTATAATTACAGATCTTATTTATGATATTATTAACTCGAGAATCTTTATTTTCTTCTCTTAATTCTACTAGCATATATTTATTAAATAGTTCTTTTTCTATTTGATAAATCTCTCTGTATTTTTCCAACATATTTCTATCTATACAATTACTAAATCTTTGTATCATAGATCCTGCTTTTGAAGACGCTACTGCTGGTCCTATAAATATATTTTTATCTTCATTTCTATTATTTACAATAATATTTAAATCCAAACTTTTTACATAATTAATATCCTTACCTAAATGTTTAAAATCTAATTCATCTAAAATAATCTCTTCTTTATTTTCAACTAATGCCTCCGATATTTTAGAATCTATTAAATCATTTATTTTATTCTCAAAATTTATATCTTCATACTTATAATCATAATCATTAGAAACATATTGTAACCCATCAAATTGATTTTTATCTATTATTTTTAAAAATGATACCTCTTCATATTCTCCAAAACAATCTAAAAATTTAGATTTAAATCTAGATATTTTGCTACATTTTACAGGAATCTTATGAATAATCTCTAAAAAATCTTCTATTTTTTTAGAAATATCTTTATTCAATGTATTTCTTTCACAAGTTGCCCCTTTATTTATAGATATATACGAACTACTATTTGTAATACTCTTCATTTTATTAACTATTAAATTTAAAAAAGAAAATTCTCTTTTTTCTTCATATTTATTTATTAACTTCACTAACTCTTCCAAAGAAGTTAATATTTCTCCGTCATACTTTATATTTTTTAATATTTCTAGCATAAACACCAGGTTATTACCACAATATGTATCTTCTTTTAAATTAGAATATATTATTTGATTCTCTAATAAATTTAATATCAAACTCTTAATTTCTTCAGTTGTTTTATTTATGTATTTCTCTTTTATTTTAGCCTCTATCAAATTATATGAGACATAATTTTGCAAATTTTTTTCTAGTAAATTTACTAAATCTGTATATCTAATACTTAATTCACTAGTATAATCTTGACTTGAATCCCTACTTTTTTCTCCGATATAAGGAATATAGTATCTATCTCCGCTTATATAAGCCATATTATTAATTTTAAATTTTAAATTTGTTAAAACACTCTTTTCTAACAAATACCTAACTTTATTAATCCATTCTTTTTCTATCATAATATCTATAATATCATTTTTAAACTCAATTATAGTCTCGTCTCCCAACATTCCTAATGAAACTATAGAAAATAAACCAAAAGGTGTTGGGCGCGTCGTACTTCTGATGAAATACTTCAACAGTGATTCTTTTAAGTTTTTATATTTTTTGGGGGTAATTGAATTTTTCATATAACTATAATATAAACTAGGGCTAGCTATGAATAAAGCTTCTTGAAAATACAAATCCAACTTTTTATCTTGTTTTATAAATTCATAAATGTCATACTCCCTTTGTTCTTCAAATTTAGTAAGATAATTTAGTGGAACGACAGTAGTTCTACTCATAAAATAATTATGACATACATATTTCATCATCTCATCTCCCTTTTTAATCTTGACATTTATATAATTCTGTGTATATACCATCTAATCTAATTAACTCATTATGAGTCCCCTCCTCTTCTATATGCCCGTTATTTAACACTAAAATCCTATTCATTTCTGTTGTTATATTTTTAAATTTATGAATTATTATGATTCCTATCTTCCCTTCTAATACATTATTATATAACTCTCTAATTCTATATTCTGATATTGCATCTAAAGAAGAATTTGGCTCATCTAATACTACTAAGTCTGAATCTTTTATAACCGTTCTAGCCAAGGCTACTTTTTGCCATTCCCCCAATGATATTTGTTTACCATTGTCAAACCAGTAGCCTATTTGACTATCAATTTTTTTCTCTGAATTCCTTATCAATGTAGATAAATCGAACATTTTTGCAACTGAATATAATTTTTCTTCACAATCAATATACTCTAAATTTCCATAAGCTATATTTTCTCTAAATGTCCCCTCATATTTAATAAAGTCTTGAAACAAACAAGATACTTTTTTCATATAAGAATTCCTATTTATATCTCTTAAATCTATACCATTTACGTAAATATTCCCCTCATAATCATCATAAAATCCTAATAAAATCTTGATAAGAGTCGTTTTCCCACTTCCATTTCTTCCCACTATTGCTATTTTTTCATTTTTTTCAATTTTAAAATTTAATTTTTTTAAAATATAAGTATCCTCTTTTTTATACTTAAAACTTAAATCTTTACACTCAATTCTCTCAATTCGATCTATCTCTAAAGATGAATTATCACCTTTTTCTGGTAAGTTAAAAAAATATATTAGTTGATCCATAAAGAAACTTTCTTTATTTGTAGTAGCCCATAACTGTAATATTTCAGTCAATTTCATCTTACTTCGACTTATAGAACTCATATACATAACTACACTTCCTATCAAAATTTCTCCTGCATATCCATAATTTATAATTTTATAAAATATAAAACCATCTATAATAATCTCAATTGCTGTAGCACTCACCATTAACAGCATCTTTTGTCTAGCTAATTTAATATCTTGTTCATTAAATTCTAAATTATATCTTATATATTTTTTTGAAAAATAAGAAAATAAATTATTTAATTTTAATTCTTTAAAAAAGTCACCGTAAGTTAATAGATATTGAATATACCAACTTTTTCTTTCTCTATTAGTCCTATTCATAATTATATTAAAACTCATAGTATTAATTTTTTTTGATATTGCATACTTTATACAAGGAATAACCAATATAATTACTACTATCCATATTTTGAAACTTACTATTATCCCAATAAAAGAAACTAAAGTTATTATGCTTGAAATACCATACAGAAATCCATCTATATAAGATGAAACCTTCCCCTCTGATTCATTTCTAGCTCTATTTATAACATCATACGTCTCACTATCTTCAAAATCTTGTAATTTTAACTTTGAAATTTTACTCATTATTAGTTCTTTAACTTTTAAATTGATATTTAAATTGAATTTTATTCTATAATATTCAAAAAAATTTGAATAAACTCCTTCTATTAATTCTATAATAATATATCCTAATAAGAATATCATGATTCTATTATCGTTTAATTGTAAACTATTAATTATTTTTTTAGTTAACAAGACTTAGATGGCTGGTGTAACACCCTTCATAATTAGAGAAAATATATTTAAAACTATGTATTTTGAGTCCAGTGAAAAGATAGTATTTATTGCCCATAAAAAATTTTTAAAAATATATGTTTTTTTGATTTCTTCCATAATTTCTCACTCTTTAATTATTACTTTTTAATTATCAATACCCAAGTCTTCTACTTAAAGATATATTAAATAATAAAATTTTAATATATCTTATACTTTTATAATACACCTAAATCTATTTATTTTCAAGAAAAATATTAATAAAAACAATAATTTTATCCCCTTCATCATTATATCTAATATATATTAATATTTAAGTTAAACAAAATATTTAAAAATATTTAAACTAACGATATAAATATAACTATTTTTTAAAATTTAATAAAATTTATTAAGTAAATAAAAATGATTATTTATATGGTTTTTAAATATATTAACGATTTAGTTTATATATAATTATACTAAAGACTTTTTTCAGCAATTTTAAAAATAATTTTTTATTATTAAAATGATAGATACTCTCTTTATCAGATAAAATATAAATCAATAAGGAGAATTTTCATACGTTATAGTTATGAATTTAAAATAAAGTATATAAAAAATTATACCCTTTAAATATCTCTGTGATGTTACAAAAGAAACCTTTATAAATCATCTTTATTTGCAGTTTAAAATTTAAATAAACTAATAAGACATGAAATATTGATGAAAAATATGAATTAGTCGTATAGGTTATAGAAGGAAAATCTATTAAATCTGTAGTTGGCAGAACTGAGATTAATTCAGAAACACTATCTCAATGTGTTAATAAATAAAAAACTTTAAATAATAGTAAACTTGAAGAATGTACGAAAGGTCATCTACCTAAGAATAAAAATATAGAAAACAGAAATTATACTAATCAGCTTAAATTAAATGAATCAAAAATCAAACAACATATAAGATTAAGAGTTGAAAATGAATATATTAAGGCAGAATATTGAAGCAATAAAAAATCAGTTACCTTCTGAACAATAAAACAACCTGCACAACTCAAGACAAAAAAAGTGGTGATTATCAAAAAACTCAAAAAAGAGATTTTATAATAAATACGGTTGATAAAAAAATCAACCGTATTTATTATAAAAACAAAATATAAAGTTATTAAATCAATGTCTAGAAAAGGAAACTGTTATGATAATAGTATTATAGAGACTTTCTTTGGTAGAATAGAAATGTAGATATATTATGGTTGTAAAAAATTGTTCATCTTTCAAAACGTTTAATAACTATATAGATTGCTACAACAATAAAAGAATTCAAGCAATAGTAAAATGGATATCTCCTGCACAATACAGGATAACATCCAGATTTCTAAATGCATATCACTATAAAAAAACTTTTTTATTCTATTTTTAATAATTTCACTTGAATACGAAACTACAATTTTCCTATATTTGTATTATACTTTACCCTTCTCTCTCCAGAAAAACTGTAATTTATTATAAATTATTTCTCCATTCAAGAAGTTTTTCTACATCTTCTTGTTTAATATAATTACTTGCTACCGCTTCTTCAATTAAAAAGTTATAGTTAGTTAATGTGTGGTATTCTACTTTATCCGCTGCAAAAGCATCTTGAGCTTTTTTAAGTTCGTAACTAAATATTGCTACCACTCCTAGTACTACTGCTCCTGCTTCTTCTAGTGCTTTAGCAACTTTTAACGAAGATAATCCTGTAGAAATTAAATCTTCGATAATAACAACTTTTTGTCCTTCTAATAGTCTTCCTTCAATTTGGTTAGTTTTCCCGTGTTTTTTTGCTGAGTCTCTAACATAAATCATAGGTAAATCTAACACTTCACTTACCCATGCAGCATGAGGAATACCTGCTGTTGCTGTCCCCGCTACTACTTCTACTTCTGGAAAATTCTTTTTAATTACTTCACTTAATCCAGCAGCAATTTCTCTTCTAATTTTTGGATAAGACATTGTTATTCTATTATCACAGTAAATTGGTGATTTAATACCTGAAGTCCATGTGAAATAATCATTTGGTCTTAATGCAACTGCTTCTATTTCAAGTAAGTTTTTAGCTATTTTTCTTTCTAAAGTCATTTTAATTCTCCTTAGCTTATATATTTTATTACTTAGTAAATTGTTCTTTAATTAGATTATAAACTTCTCTTGGATTTTTAGCTTTTGTGATTGAACGTCCTACTACTATATGTGTACTACCTTCACTTGCTGCAACAGTTGGTGTTGCAACACGTTTTTGATCTCCTACTTCATCAGTTTCTAGACGTATACCAGGAGTTACTTTTAAGAAATCCTCACCACAGTTTTCTCTAATGATTCTAGCTTCCCAAACTGATGAAACAACTCCGTCAAGTCCTGCTTTTTTAGCAAGTTTTGCGTAATTTATTACACTTTCTTCTAATGAAGCTGCCACTAATTGCTCTTCTTTCATCGCTTCTTCAGATGTTGATGTAAGCTGAGTTATTGCTATTACATTCGTATCAGGACTTCCACCTTCTACCATTCCTCTTTTAGCTGCAGCTAACATCTCATATCCTCCTGCACCATGTACAGTTAGAATATCTACTTTGAATTGTGCTAATCCTTTTGTAGCTCCGTACACTGTATTTGGAATATCATGTAGTTTTAAGTCTAAAAATACTTTATGCCCTAGTTCTTTTATTTTTTCAAGAACTACTGGACCATTTTGTAAATATAATTCCATCCCAACTTTAACGAATAGTTTTTCATCATCAAATTTATCTAAGAAATTTAGTGTATCCTCTAATGTTGGAAAATCTAATGCAATAATTACGTCTTTTTTCATCAATTTGTCTCCTTTTATATAGTTTTATTATTTGTAAGCTCGTCCTCTTATATCAAGTATGTGTTCCACTCCAAGTTCATCAAGAGCACTTTCAAGTTTATTTATTATTTTTGGGCAAGCATATGGATCAGCAAAGTTTGCAGTACCTACAGCTACTGCACTTGCACCTGCTGAGATAAAGTCAATAACATCCCACTCATCCATTACACCACCCATTCCTATAATAGGAATGTTTACAGCTTGAGATACTTGATATACCATTCTAATAGCAACTGGTTTTACTGCAGGTCCTGATAAACCTCCTGTTACATTGGCTATTATTGGTTTTCCAGTTTTTCTATCTAATCTAACACCTACTAACGTATTTATCATAGTAATACCATCAGCTCCACCTTCTTCTACTGCTTTAGCCATAGACACTATGTCTGTTACATTAGGAGATAGTTTTACATATACTGGTACACTAGATACTTCCTTAACTTTTTTTGTAAGGTTTTTTGCTGTTTCTGGATCTGTACCAAATTGAATACCACCATGTTTAACATTTGGACAAGAAATATTTAGTTCTAAAGCACAAACATTTGGTGCTTTACTAATATGCTCAGCTACATAAACGTAGTCGTCTATTTCACTTCCAGCTACATTAGCAATTATTGGAACATCATATTTTTCCAATTCTTTTAGTTTTGTTTCCATTATTTCATGTACTCCAGGATTCTGTAATCCTATTGCATTTAGCATCCCGCTAGATGTTTCAGCAACACGTGGTGTAGGATTTCCAAATCGAGGTTCTTTTGTTGCAGCTTTTATCATTATCGCTCCAAGTTGACTTAAATCATAAAAATTAGCATATTCTAAGCCAAATGCGAAACAACCTGAGGCTGGCATTATTGGATTTTTTAAATCTAATCCAGGTAATTTAACTCGTAATCTTTCGCTCATATTTCCTCCTATAATGCTATTTCTGTTGATTCATATACTGGCCCGTCATAACAAACACGTGAAATACTTCCATCTTGTTTTTCGCAGACACATGCGTAACAAGCTCCAACACCACAAGCCATTCTTTCTTCTAAAGAAATATATCCTATTTTTTCTTCATCCATTGTTGTTAATGCTTTGAGCATTGCAAATGGCCCACAACTAAAATATTTATCATACGCAATATCATATTTCTTTATAACATCTGTTACAAATCCTTTTTCTCCATATGTACCATCCGCTGTTGCCACATATGTTATCCCTAATTCAGAAAACTTATCTTCATAAAATACATCTTTTTCGTTATTGAAACCTAAAATATGTATTGTTTTAATTCCTTCATTTTTAAACTGCTTAGCTAATTCATATAATGGTGGGACACCTATTCCCCCACCAACTAGTAATGCAGTTTGACCTTCCTTTAGTGTATAAACATCATAACCTTTTCCTAGTGGACCTAAGACATCCACTTCTTCACCTTTTTTCAACTGTGAAATTTTCTTTGTTCCAGCTCCATCTGCTCTATAGACCATAACAAAAGTATTTTTTTCTTTATTAATTTCACAAATTGAAATAGGTCTTCTTAATAAAAATTCATAACTATTACTTACCTTTATATTGACGAATTGCCCTGGTGTATTCATTTCTTTAACTATATCACCTTGCAATTCTATTCTAAAAATTTTATCCGCAATTTGTTCATTACTTACTACTGTCGTTAAATAAGTATCCATCAACCCACTCCTTTTTCTAAAAAAGGGAGTCACTTAAAAATATAATTGTTAACATCAATTTTCAAGATTCTCCCTAAGTATTTTTACTAACCTTAATCTCAGTAGTTTTATTTATTACTGATAACTTCTAACCTTTTCTATCTTTATTTTGTTAAAGTATTAATCTCAATTGATTTTTGAACCTTCATCTTTTAATACTTTATATAATTTATCTTCATTTTCAATTAAATCAATAATGATATTTTTTAGCTTTTCTGCCTTTTCTTCATTTTCTAAAGTATTATCATAGTATGCTGTAATAATTCCCGCTTCTGGATCCATCTCTAACCCTTCTAACACTTCAGGAGAATTTTTCTCTAAATAATAATTTAGAAATGCTTCCCAATTATAGCCATTCATATATGCTTTATCATATATTTCATTCATCTTTTCACCAATTTCAAATGGCTTATCGTGTTCTATATAAAAAGTTAGATTTATTATCTTTCCATATTTTAAAATTTTTACGTAATCCATACTTAACTCCTAAAGTGGTAAAATATTGAATGAAATTGATTCTAATACTTTTAGTAATGCGTCTGCAGTATCTAATGATGTTAAACATACAATCTCTTGTTCACTTGCCACACGACGAATTTTGAATCCATCTTTTGTAACATCTTTATCTTTTGATGTTGTGTTGATTACTACATCAACATCTCCTTTATAGATTGCATCTAACACACTATAGTCGCTTTGGTTAATTTTTCCTACAGCAGTTACTCTTAATCCATTATTTTCTAAGAATTTAGCTGTTCCTTCTGTAGCAAGTAGATTATATCCGATATCAGAGAATCGTTTAGCTATATTTAGAGCTTCCTCTTTATCATCATCACTGATAGTAAATAAGATATTTCCTTGATCACTTACTTTGATTCCAGCTGCTAATAATCCTTTATATAGAGATTTTTCTAGTGTAACATCACTTCCCATTACTTCCCCTGTTGACTTCATCTCAGGTCCTAATGTAGTATCTACATCTTTAAGTTTTTGGAAACTGAATACTGGAACTTTTGTATAAACATTTTTACTTTCTGGTAGAAGACCTGTTTCATACCCTTTTGATTTTAGAGTCTCTCCTATTATTGCTCCTGCGGCAAGTTTCGCCATAGGAACTCCTGTAATTTTACTTAAGAATGGTACTGTACGTGAGCTTCGTGGGTTTACCTCAAGTACGAATACTTCTCCTTTACTAATTACATATTGGATATTTAGTAATCCAACAATGTTTAGTCCTTTTGCTAGTTTAATTGTATATTCTATTAACTTTTCTCTTTCACCTTCAGTTAGTGTTTGAGGAGGATATACTGCGATTGAGTCCCCTGAGTGTACCCCAGCTCTTTCAATATGTTCCATAATACCAGGAATAATTACTGTCTCTCCATCACTAATTGCATCAACCTCTATTTCTCTACCAACTAGATAACGGTCTGTTAATACTGGGTGCTCTGGAGTAAGTTTAACTGCTGTTTTCATATAACGGCGTAATTCTGATTCCTCATAAACTATTTCCATCGCGCGTCCACCAAGTACGTATGATGGTCTAACTAATACTGGGTAACCAATTTCTTTAGCGTTTTGAACCGCAGTTTCAACATCAAATGCAGTTTTTCCTAATGGTTGAGGAATATCTAATTTGCGAAGTAATTCTTCAAATTTATCTCTATCTTCCGCATTATCAATTTCTTCTAATGCAGTACCTAAAATTTTCACTCCATATTTTTCTAATTTATCTGCCAAGTTAATCGCTGTTTGACCACCGAATTGAACTACTACTCCAATTGGATTTTCATGGTTAATAATTGCCATTACATCTTCTTGAGTAAGTGGTTCAAAGTAAAGTTTGTCAGAAATAGTGAAGTCTGTAGATACTGTTTCTGGGTTATTATTTACTATAATAGCTTCATATCCAGCATCTTTAATCGCCATTACTGCATGTACTGTTGCGTAGTCGAACTCTACCCCTTGTCCAATTCTAATTGGTCCTGACCCAAGTACAATAATTTTTTTCTTATCACTAACGATTGACTCTTGTTCTTGTTCATAACTTGAGTAGAAGTATGGTGTTTCAGAAACGAACTCTGCAGCGCATGTATCTACCATTTTGAATACTGGTACAATATTATTTTTTTGACGAAGTTTATAGATTTCCTCTTCTGTAGTATTCCATCTATGTGCAATTACTTTATCTGAGAAACCATATTTTTTAGCGTATTCTAATAAGTCTGTATTACCTACATTTTCTTTTAATTCGTGCTCAATATCAATAATATTTTGCATTTTTTCTAAGAAGAACATATCAATTTTAGTTATATCGTGGATATCTTGTGTACTTTGTCCACGTCTTAAAGCTTCTCCGATAAAGAATAATCTCTCATCTCCAGCTTGTTTTACTTTATCTAATATTTCTTCTAATGTGAAGTCATCACCATTTGGTAATCCTAAGTGGTGCACACCATATTCTAGAGAACGAATAGCTTTTAGTAAACTTTCTTCATAAGTTCTACCCATCGCCATAACTTCACCAGTCGCTTTCATTTGAGTTCCTAATTTTCTGTCAGCATTCTCAAATTTATCAAATGGGAATCTTGGAATTTTACTTACTACATAGTCTAATGTTGGCTCGAAGCAAGCGTAAGAATTTTTAGTAACTGGGTTTATAATTTCATCAAGTGTTAATCCTACCGCAATTTTTGCCGCTATTTTCGCTATTGGGTAACCTGTAGCTTTTGAAGCTAGAGCTGATGAACGAGAAACCCTTGGGTTTACTTCGATAATGTAGTATTTAAATGATTCTGGATCAAGTGCAAGTTGCACGTTACATCCACCCTCGATTTTTAGTGCACGAATAATTTTTAAAGATACATCACGTAACATGTGGTATTCTCTGTCTGTTAATGTTTGTGACGGAGCTACTACTACTGAGTCCCCTGTATGAATACCAACTGGGTCTATATTTTCCATATTACATACAACGATAGCTGTATCATTTGAGTCACGCATTACTTCATATTCAATTTCTTTAAATCCTGCGATTGATTTTTCTAATAGACATTGAGTTACTGGTGAATAGTGTA
>ERZ772972.216-NODE-216-length-21254-cov-33.825841_pt1 | contig 21254 bp, 16 predicted proteins | sample MGYA00580673_ERZ772972 | MGnify/ENA primary metagenome ERZ772972 (study PRJEB29015, sample SAMEA2738051) | human oral metagenome | biome: human oral; feature: human-associated habitat; material: saliva | place: China | collected 2229 ... | reverse complement strand
ATGCGAGGCGGGTTAGTTTGAAAGTTTTGGAGGCGGTCGGTGCTGCGCGTGCCGCTCCGTGTGGAGTGGTCTGCGCGGCTCCTTGAGCCTCATGTACTCAAGTATGCACCCTCTCGAAGGGGCTGTCAATAGACTTGAGCGAACTTTACTCAACTTTTTTTCGCGAGACTGTGTGAGGGGCGGGTTTTTCAGGGTTCGGAGGCGGTGTTTTGCGGGTGATTTTGAGGCTGCGGCGAGGCCCGAATGGGCGGTTTTACCGCGGAATTCCGGGGTTTTTGGGCTGGTCGAGGGTGCGGCGCGGCGATTCAGCGCACGGCGGACATGGGCGAGCTAACTGGGCGAAAAATTTTTTAAAAATTTTTTAGAAAGGGGTGGAAAACCCGGAAATTGGGGCGTGAGAGGGGCTTGAAGATGGTCTGGGTGCACCTTATATAGGGTGTGCGAGGTAATCTTTAGGCGCGATTTTTAGGTCTGGAGGCTAGACCTCTAGCAGCGTTGCTAGAGGTACGCTTCGTGCGGGCACCTCAACTACGGGCGCGCACCTGAGATCTAAGAGATTCACTCCTCTTATATATAGAGGGCCTGTTGCAAGCTCCATCACTCGCTTTATGGGGGTATCCCCGCTTGTCCAACCCGTAATTCCTGAACTCTCACCTGCGGTTTGAGTCTACCCGCCTACTGTATCCTGGTTACGACCATATCCTCTCAAAGCAGACAGGAGATTACAGTGCCCAGCACAAATAACAGCCAGCACAATAGAAACAAGGTATCAATTAACCCCGCCATAAGTCTATCTGCATTCATAATTCTCACATGCGCACTGATAGCACCAGGATTATTATCCCCTGACCCACAAAAAGCAATTTCATTTATTGCTTTATTTGTAGATATTATAATATTTTTTATTCTCGCAACCTATCTAACAGACTCAAAGAAAACCATACTACGCAAAAAAACGCTATTTAAAATAATCTTAATGATATTTACCTTCGTCGCATCACTAGCGATTACAGCACAATGGGATTCTCTAATAGAGGGCATTTCAGCCTTCGTAAATTTTCTAAATGAATATAACCCACTAGTAATCTCAACGATAATTACTTTAACCCTAGGATTTTTACTATTCCTTGCCAAAGCCGCAATATTTAGAACTCAAAAATGGATATCTGGTTCAACTAATAATTATTTTATATTCACCCTAGCTGGGCTTGCAATTCTTGGTGCTTCATCAGCCCTATTAATACCCAGCTATACAAATTTGTTTAGAAGCTCATCCTATATTAGTACACAACAAGATACCACTAAAGAGAACACAGAAAAGGCACAGGAGAATCCTACTTCCACCCCTTCTTCCGCCGGCGATAAAGCCCGGGAGGTAGAACAAAAATCAACTTCCGACTTGAGACTTCACCTTCTGTATATCACAGGTGGAGTTATTGCAACCCTTGGCCTAATTGAAACAAATCGAAAAAATAGCCAGGACCATATTCGTCAGGTGCATGCAGCTCGCCGTGAGCGCTATATCGAAGCAGTTGATAAACTAGCTAGCGAGCAGGCCCCTGTTCGCCTTGGTGGCGTATACGCCCTTGTTGGTCTTGTCGATGAATGGCTAGACGACGACAATATCGATGAAAAAACTCAGATCAAGGAGGGCCAAATCATTATCAATAATCTTTGTTCCTACATTCGTTCATCCTTCCCCTTAGCGCTAAAAGCAAAATTATTTGAAAATGATATCGAACCTTCCAACTACGGAGACGGCCTCAACGGGAAAGGGTACGCCGCAGACCAGGCAGCATTTCGCGAAGAACAAGATGTGCGCCGAGCTATTTTTATTGAAATGAGTAAACGCTGCAGCACTATAAATGATGCGGAAGGAATCGTAACCATTATTCCTGGCGCATGGAGCGAATTTGAATTTGATTTCACCGGAGCGCCAGTTTTCTACCCCCTCAATAATCTTAGGATTGAAAAAGGTAATTTCTCTTTTTCGAAATTCTACAGCGATGCAAACTTTGCTGGATCTACCTTCATCGATGAGGCAACCTTCTTCAAAACTGTCTTCACCCAAAAAGCTATCTTTATAGCTTCAACCTTTATCGAAAAGGCTGATTTTGACGATGCTAGATTCAAGTCAGATGCGGCTTTCAGCTCGACAGTATTCTATAAAGAAGTAATATTCAACTTAGCAACGTTTCACAGCGATACATTCTTTAATGGCACAGTCTTCGCATTAAAGGCAGACTTCTGCGATGCATGTTTTGAGAGATATGAGCCTACCTTTGTTTTTATGCAAAGTGTAGCCCAATTCTCTGCTCATGCGAATCCTTTAGATTTCAATTTCGCTGTTGATACTACGGGTATGCCTGTTCATACTGGAAAAACCAAGTTTCTCATTGGGTCAGAGGAGATTCTTAACAAACCTTTTATTCTCCCCATTGAATCTGTACTCTATGATCCTGCTTTCCCGATGGATAAGCACCGGAAATATCCTGTTCTAAGTCCCCCGGCTCAATAGCATAGTCTGGTTTATCTATCATTGAGATACTTCCTATAGAAGCTCCGCCTGCGCACCTCGTGCAGGCGGGGCTTCTTCTTTTGCCCAGCGCGAGCGCGCCAGGGTGGGGCTCTCCCCTATGCTGGATATAAGCCAGCACCGGAGCAGGAAGGGCACACCACCATGAACCTCAACAAACTCTTAACTGCGCTACGGCAACGCACAAACGCCCCGGCACGCAACCTGCCGGCTGAGCGGCACGAACGCTACACGCACGCCCTCGAACAATTCCTCGACGGGCAGCCCGCCGTACGCCTCAGCGGGGCGTACACGCTCGCAAACCTCGCAGACGAATGGCTCACCGACGCTTCCCTCCCCGAGCAGGTACGCCGCGAAGAAGCCCAGACCATCATCGACGCGCTGACCGGGTGCATCCGCACGCCCTACCCCCTCGCGCAAAAGCGGCAGGTCCTAGAATCAGATGAGGCCCCCGAAGGGTACGAAGGCGACTTTGCCCGCGATCAGGAGGCACTACGCGAAGAGCAGCTGGTGCGCCGCACGGTCTTCATGGAGTTCAGCCGCCGCCTCGCCGCAGTTACCGAAAGCAGCGAGGCAGGCCATAAGAAGAGCCAGCACGCGGTGCCGTCAATATCGCCCATGTGGGCTGACCTGCGCTTCAACTTTGGCGGCGCACCCATCTTCTACCCGCTACGGCAACTGCACTTTCAGAACGCCGATTTCGCCTCCGCAACCTTCTACGGCCCGGCGGATTTCTCCGGCGCAACCTTCCACGGTGACACCAGCTTCTCCGCAGCACAGTTCACGGCTGACGCTTCCTTCCAGGGTGCGAACTTCACCGACTGGGTGGGGTTCAGCGCCGCACAGTTCGCGAGCGCGGCAGAGTTCAGCGGGGCGCACTTTGCGGACGCGGCAAGCTTCGCAACCGTAACCTTCACCGGCGAGGCTGACTTCTCAGACGCAGTCTTTTCGGCTGCGGCTGACTTCGCGGTATCCGCTTTCAAATCCGATGCCGACTTCTCACGTTTGAACACCGCAGGCATAGCCAGCTTCACGGCGATTACCTTCGACGGAAAGGCAGTATTCACCGCCTCCACGTTCCACGATGAAGCACACTTCGCCGCGTCGGTCTTCAACCGTCCGGCGGTGTTCTCCAAGTCGCTGTTCGGCGGGGCCGCGCGCTTTGCCGGTATAGCCACCAAGCAGTCCGCAATGTTCAGCAACGTGCGCTTTACGGGCGCGGCGGACTTTAGCGGGGCATCCTTCACGCAGTACGAGGATTTTGGTGGGGCGCGGTTCGACGGCGACGCCACGTTCAGCCGGGCGTCTTTTATTGCGCTTCCGAGGACGCGCTATGAGATGGACTTCCCGCAGCACGCGAACTTCGGTAACGCGACCTTCGCGCAGGATGCCGACTTTAGTAAGGCGACGTTCACGGCGCATGTCGGCTTCTACAAGGCGACGTTCGCGCGGGCGGTGAGCTTCAACGGGGCGAACTTTGAGGGCGCCTACTTCGCGGATGCGACGTTCAGTCAGAAGGCGGATTTCAGGCAGACTAGCTTCATGTATGTTAAGCCGTCCTTTGAGGCTTTGGAGAGGCGGCTGCAGAGGGCACGGTTCTCGGCACAGGCGGATCCGCAGGATTACCTGTTTGAGGCGCGCCCCGAGAGCCCGCACGGTTTCAGCTGTGGCGAGGCAGAGCTTCTTAATAGAACGTTCGTTCTCCCTGTCGGTGCGGTGCTGTACGACCCGGATTCCTGGGATGAAGAGAAGCAGGAGTACACGCGCCTGAGTGAGCCCGCAAAATAACATCTAGCTCTCCCCCGCCGTCGGGAAAGCCCCCCCCCGCACAGACCCCGCCCGTGCATCCAGCGCTGGCGGGGCCTTTGCTTGTGACCAGTGACAGCCCAAGCCCAGCCATTTTTACACTATGCTGAGTATGACCCGTTCCTTTCAACGATGACAGGAGAACCACATGCATCTGACACCCAGCACCGCGTGGGCTTGGCTGATAGCTTGCGCAGTCGTCATTCTGTTTTTCCCGCTCGCCGCGCAGTTCGGCAATCTCAAGGGGAAGCTGTCTAGCTTCCGCACCTGGGTTTGGACTATCGCTCTCTTGGGCATTGTCACGGCGGGTTTTATGCCTTTCGCCTTTGACCCTGGCATCGCCAATTTTGAGGTTCAGCCGTTCATTTTCTTCGTCACCGGCACCCTGCTGGGTGTTCTCTTTCTTGGGGAGTTCCACCGCATGAACACCCAGAAAAAGCTGAAACACCCCCAGCGGGTGCACGCTGAGCGCCGTACCCGTTACAGCAAGGCAATTGAGCAGCTGGCGTATCCGAATCCGGCAGTCCGTGCGAGTGCCATCAGCGCTCTTGCGGGTCTGGTTGATGAGTGGCTCGCTGACGAGCAGCTCAGCGTTGAGGCGCGGCAGAAGGAGGGGCAGGTCATAGTCAATGCCCTCTGCGCTTATGTTCGTTCGCCGTTCGCGCGGGCGTTCAAGGCAGAAGCTTTTGAATCCGATGCACCGCCCGCTAACTATGCGGGTGATTTCGCTACGGATCTGGCGGCTTTCCGTGGTGAGCAGGATGTTCGCCGCAGCGTCTTCGTTGAGATGAGCAAGCGCAGCAGCACCCTTGCTGAAAATGAGAAGGGCGAGGTGGCTGTTGTCCCCGGCGCGTGGAGCGGCTTTGAGTTCGATTTCAGCCGGGCTGTCGTCTTCTACCCTCTCGACGGTCTGACTATTGAGAACGCCGATTTCTCTGCGGCGAGGTTCTGCAACGGTTCGGATTTCAGCGGGGCAACTTTTGTAGGTAACGCGAACTTTACCCGAGCGGTCTTTGACCAGGATGCGCGTTTTAGCGACGTAACTTTCATGGGAACGGCGGACTTTAGCAACGCGCGCTTTGCTGGTGATGCGTTCTTCCGCTGGGTGTCTTTCAATGCTAATGCGGACTTCCGCGAGGCTTCTTTTGGAGGGCACGCTGACTTCCGCGATACTGCATTTACGGCGGATGCGGGCTTTAGCGGTGCTTCCTTTGAAAGGAACGCTGGGTTCTTTAGGTCGTCTTTTGGCGGTAATGCAAGCTTCTTCAGGACGGATTTTGCGGGAGTTGTGGAGTTCCGTGAGGCGGTCTTTGAAGGGCATGCCGGGTTTAACGCGGCAACCTTCTACGGGGATGCGCACTTTAGCCGGGCTACGTTTGAGGGGCTCGCTGGGTTCCGTGATGTGACCTTTAAGGCGGGCGCGGAGTTCTACGGTGCGTCCTTTATGCAGACTGCTGATTTCTGCGATTCGTCTTTTGTGAAGAGCCCGCCGCTCTTCGCGGCGAAGAATGTTGAGTCGGGTGAGGTGTACCGGGCTCGGTTCGCTGCCCTGTCTACCGGTTCGGAGCCAGCCAATCAGGAGGCGCATAACTTCGCGGTGTACGAGGGCAGCCAGCCTATTCCGCTGGGTACAGCCGGGCTGAACGGCATGGGCTACCGCATCCCGGTCAGTACGGTGCTCTTCGATCCGTCTTCTTGGGATGAACGGCAGAAGGAATACACGCGCCGGAGTGAGCCTGCGAAGTAATACCCGGAGGCCCCGCCACGTTGAATGTGTGGTGGGGCCTTTGTATGTAGCCGATAGAAGCACAGGTCAGACAATTTTGCACTAAACTAAAGGATGACCATTCCTATCAGAGAAGACAGGAGAAACACCAGTGACACCAGAACCAAGTCCATCCCCTACTCTCACTATCCCGAGTGCTGGGCCCATCACATGGGACGCAATCGCTCAATGGGTATCCATAATATTACTTGCTATCGGCACACTTGTATTTATCATTTTTGTTACCAAGAAAATTTTTCCATGGAATAAGAAACGAGAAGTTAAGCCGTTTTATCTTTGGCTTGCCACCATCGCAGTCTTTGGTGGATTAATAAGTTTTTTCCTACCCATTGCTATTAACTCTGGTTTCAATAAAGATGATGATGGCTCGCGACTTCGCCAAGCACTCCTCTACACCACTGGTGGTCTTCTTGGTGTAATTACATTGGGTGAAACCCATCGTAAGAACAATCAAGAGAAAGAGAAGAACGACCAAGACCATGCCCGCCAAGTGCATGCAGAGCGTCGTGCTCGCTACACTAAAGCTATTGAGCAACTCGCGGATCAGAAAGCACCAGTTCGCCTAGGCGGTATTTATACACTCTTTGGATTAGCAGATGAGTGGCTTACAGATAATTTAATTAAAAAATCAACCCACACGGAAGAAACGCAAATAATTATCAATAATCTCTGTGCATATATTCGTGGACCACTACCAAAAAAGGATGAGAAAAATATTCTTAAATGCTACCCCTTAGAAACACTGGACCCATTCCAAAAAAGTAAGGAAGCCAACCTTCCAGACCACCTTAAGGAAGAAGCAGAGATTCGAAAAACAATCATAAAGGAGATCAAGGAAAGAATAAGCCCTGATATTTACCACCTAAAGAATGACTGGTCAAACTTTCACTTTGATTTTTCCAATTCAGTATTTTTTTACGAAGTCGACTTCTTCGGGTGCACCTTTAAAAATAGTGTCAATTTCTCAAATTCACTTTTTGCAACAAAAGCTAATTTTATCGACACAGCATTCCATAATTCAACAGATTTTTCCAAGACAAAATTTAGGGCTAGCGCATACTTTTCGCATGCATCTCATAGAGGCTTCGGTCAATTCAATTTCCAAGAAGCTCAATTTCAATCAGCCAGTTTCCAAGGGGTTGAATTTGAAGGGGTTACCAGTTTCCTTGGAGCAAAATTTAATATGCTTGCAAATTTTGAAGACTCAATATTTCACACCCCTTCATATTTTTCCTATGCCAAATTTAACACCAACGCCCATTTTTTAGGAGCCATTTTCTGCAGTAAGGTCAGTTTTACCCAGGCAACATTTGGGGAAAATGAAGATTTTAAACCATTAACACACTGCACTAATTTTACAAATGCGACTTTTATAGATGAAGCAGACTTTTCTGGGGCAAAATTTTATGCAACCACCGATTTCTCTTCAGCCTCCTTTTATGCATTTGATCCAAATTTTAAAGGCGCTTCCTTTCTTGGGTCTATAAAGATTCCACATACGACTACATTACTCCACATTCAACATGTATTTCCAGAAAGGCATTCCACCCCTTTCTACATTACAACTGAACGCCATTTATCGCCTTACGGAGATTTATACTATATCCCAGACGAAGCCGAACTTCTTATAACAGACCTCCAGAAGAAGAATAAAAAGCAACCCAAAAAACAACCCAAAAAAACCCAAAATAAGTGATACCGGATCCATGCGCCCTCTCAATACTAAATTCCATAGAAAAATTATCTTATTCAATATATAAATTTAGGATTCCGTTGACCACCCTTATATGAAATGAATAAAATCCATAATTAAATTTATTCAACTAACAAATATCTCAGAAACAAATGGTTATATAACCTCAAACTAGCTTCTACCGAGGGGGTTGTAGAAATAAATTTATCCTACGAAGAGCTATCTCTATAACAAACTGCAAAAGCTAGAATACCCTGCAGTGGATAAAAGCCCTTTATAAACACATGTAGGAGAAACATACATATATCTGGACACCTATACGGCTTTATCGGTTACGTTCCTTATCGGAACTATTCTTCTCACTTTGATACGGCAACAAAAGGACACGCAGGTACACCTCCAATAGGCACAAGTAACGCGTTACAACCACTACACGATTGCTCCCCTACAGCTGACAGGTGAGAAACTACCCATCCCGCTGGATATCGAGCAAAACCTCGCTTCTTTTAATGACAAATGGATCAGTAACAAGATTTCCATTTTATGCTGGTCTCAATAGTCTGCATGCTTATGTTCAGCGATGTCCCTTTGGCAGAGTGGTATGAACTTCTCGATTCCGCAGTCCATCTGCGTATAACGGCGACTGGACGACGTATCGATTCATCTTCCATGGCGGGGGATAAGAAATTCAAAGTGTCACCTTCAGAGAACTAAGCAACCGTTCCTCGGAGAAGCTCGTACCAAAATCCCTGTATGTATCCAGTAACGGCGGGGCCTTTTCGCGCCCGGGTCTGGTAGTGGCAGCACCCATCAGCGAGCGCATCCGCCCGTCACATCACCGCCCACAAAGCCCTCCCAATCACCCGCCGCGCCCAACCTCCCTCTACCCCACCGATACACTAGAACCATGTACCGAATCATGACTGTCTGCACCGGCAACATCTGCCGCTCCCCCGTCGGCGAATACCTCATCCGCCAGCACGCCCAAGAAGCCGGCGTGCCCGTCACCGTCACCTCCAGCGGCATCAGCAACGAAGAAGAAGGCAACCGCATCGACCCGCGCGCCGCCGCGCAGCTCACCACCCGCGGTATCGACCCGTCCGCGCACCGCGCCAGCGTCTTCACCGTCGAGGACTTCGACTGCAACGACCTCATCCTCGCCATGGACGCGCCCCACTACCTGCGCCTCAAGGCCCTCGCCCGCAACGAGGCCGACAGGGCCAAGATCCGCATGATGCGCAGCTTCGACCCGAAGGTCACCACCACCCACCTGGACCAGCTCGGCATCTACGACCCCTGGTACGGTAGCGAACGCGACTTCGTGTACACCACCGACCTCATTGACGCCGCCGCACGCGGCCTCATCAACCACCTCAAGCAGGAAGGTGACGCGCAGTGAGTCAGCGTATTCCCCTGAACCAGAACCGCCGCGTCACCGGCACCGCTGAAATCCTGGAGCTCTGCAAAGACATGCTGCGTCTGGAGCACGGCATCGGCAACGACTTCGACATGGACACCGCCGAATTCACCGAATTCCGTGCGCAGTTCCTCGCCGACTTCGCGCAGATCCCACTGATTATCGGCATTGACGGCCGTAGCGGCACCGGCAAAACCAGCCTCGCCGCGCAGCTTGAGCAGGAGCTCACCGCCGCCGGCCACAGCGTGCACGTGCTGCACCTGGACGACTTCTACCCCGGCTGGGACGGCCTCTTCGACGGCGTGGAGGCGTGGGACGCGCTCTCCGTGCAGCTGACCGAGGGCATTGCCGGGACCTACACCCCGTGGGATTGGGAGGCGGGCGCCCCCGGTGAGGTGCGCACCGTCGACCCGGCGGCTACACAGGTCATCATCTGTGAGGGTGTCGGCGCGATTGCGGGCGCCTGCGAGGTGCGTATCCTCGCCACCGCCCCGGACGAGGTGCGTTACGAACGCGCCATGGCTCGTGACGGTGACACGTTCCGCCCGCACTGGGAGCGCTGGGCAGCGCAGGAGGAGGCGCTGCTCGCCGAAATCCCGGAGGACTACGCGACCGTGGACTTCATCTACGACAGCGCGGCGCAGTAACAGCCACCTACAAGACAGTAGGGCCCAATGCTTCGTGTATCTGAAGCGTTGGGCCCTACGCTATTTAGAGGCTGTTTTACTTAGGCATGGGAGCCGGGCTGGCGGATTCCATGCGGTCTTTATCCCAGTAGGTTGAGGTATTGTCCGGCGCGTGAGTGGAGGCTGTGCCGTCTTTGCCATGACCCGGGTTGTTATTGGAAAGCACAGCAAGGATTACGAGCAAGACGCAAGCTATGAGCAGCAGGACGCATAGAAAATATTTGTAATAGTGGTTGCGCATCTGAGGTGCTCCCTCCGGTCGTACCGCCTGGTATGACCAGCGTAAGTTATGCGGTTGTGCCTAGCAATGCTTCTCAGGAATATTTCTCAAATATCTCTTCAGTGCTGGGGGTGCTGGGGGTGCTGAGCGGTAGGCACAAACCGCTCAAGGGGCGGTGTTATCTCTCCAACGGAGCGTGGCTAACATGTCCCTTTGCTATACCCAGTATGCGTTGGGTGCAGCCACGTTTTCCGGAAGCGCCCTCAGGGTGTCGCACAGACGCTCTCCGCAGCGGAGCAAGGAGAGGCAGAGCGTCTGTGCGACGGGTGCCCCTGCGTAGGCGCGGAGGAAATATGTGGCGCGCCCTCGCCCACCTACCCCCTGTAGGAGCGAGGGCGAGCGCCGCCTTCCAAGCCGACCAGCAAGCCAACCAAGCACAAAGGAACTAAGCGGAGCGTCCCTCCCGCACCGAAAAAAGGTCAAACGTTTAACTTACGAAGCTACACCCAATTCTGCTAGGGTAAAAAAGTTGTGCTTCCAGCCTGCGCAAGCTCATCCCCAGGGGCGGTACCGCCGCATCCACGTCTTGTAGAGCCGCAGGCGCCGTTGCACGCGTATCACGCAGAAAGAAAAACTAAGGCTAATGTCTTCGAAGTCGGTTAAGACCTCTTTTGGGCTATCGCCCCTTTTCATTGTTGTTCTGGCGCTGCTGACTGCTATCGCACCGCTGGCTACGGACATGTACCTGGCGGCGCTGCCTGCAGTCGCTGAGAACCTGAACACCACCAGCACGAACGCATCGCTGACGTTGAGCGCATTCATGGTTGGTATGGCACTCGGCCAGCTGGTCGTGGGTCCGCTGTCGGATAAGACGGGCCGCCGCAAGCCGCTGCTGTTCGGTGTGGTCATCTGCTTTATTGCGACGGTGGCGTGTGGTTTCGCGCCGAATATTGAGCTGCTGATTTTTGCGCGTTTCATGATGGGTTTCGCCGGTTCGATTGGTGCGGTGCTGGCGCGTTCCATCGTGGCTGATACGACTCAGGGCCTGGCGACGGCTAAGCTCATGGGCGTCATGATGATGATTAACGGCTTCGCGCCGGTGCTTGCGCCGCTGTTTGGTGGTTGGGTGCTGTCGTGGGGTAATTGGCGCGATATTTTCCACGTGCTCAGCGTGATTACCGCGGTCATGATGCTCGGTGTGGTCTTCGTGATTAAGGAGACCCTGCCCGCTGAGAAGCGATACACCGGCACCGCCCTGAGCGTCTACTCTGAACTGCCGAAGGTCTTCAAGATTCGCCGCTACCTGGGTTTCATGCTGACGATGTGCTTCGCGTTTGGTGCGCTGTTCTCGTATATTTCCGGTTCGACGTTTGTGCTGCAGAAGATTCTGGGCTTGTCCGAAACCCAGTTCACGATTGTATTCGGTGTGAACTCGATTGGCATTGTGGTGTTCAGCGCGATTGCGACGAAGCTGGTGGGTCGTGTGGCGCAGCGCCGCATTGTGAACGTCGGCGTGGTGAGCCTGCTCGTGGTGTCTTCGCTGCTGACGGTCAGCTTCCTTGTCGGTATTTCGCTGGTGCCGACGCTGGTTCTGCTGTTCCTGCTGACCAGCTCGTGCGGCCTGATTTTTGGTAATGCTTCGGCGTTGGCGCTGAACGAGGCGCGCCACATGGCGGGTAGTGCTTCGGCTGTGATGGGTACGGTTCAGGCGATGCTGGGTGCGTTGGCGGCGCCGCTGGTGTCGTTTGCAGGTGAGCATGAGTACCTGCCGATGGGCTTCTCCATTCTGGGTTTCGCGGTCCTGACGGCGCTGGTGCTGTGGACTACGCCGCGTAAGGATTCGGACTACTCGGCGGACGGCGAGAGCCACAAAGCTCCGGCGGCGGGCCACTAGCCGTTCACAAGTACATATCTGTACGCATGTCCAGGAGGGGCGGTGTTATCCGTAAGCGACATCAGGGTGTCCGAAGCGAAGCGAGGACGGGTGCCCCTGTAGGAGCGTGGATAACACCGTCCCTTCTGCGTATCTTCCCTCGCCGGTTAGGGATGCGAACGTACAATAAAACTATGTCTAGTACCGTAATTCTTCTGAACGAGCAGAACCCGCAGGGCATCTTCGTTGACCCGTCCGTGCCCCTCATCAGCGTTGATGATCAGGGCTTCACCCGCGGCGACGGCGTATTCGAGACCATGCTCTCGGTCAACCGTCGCGTGCGTAAGCTCGGCATGCACCTATCCCGCCTCGAATCGTCAGCGCGCATGCTGGATCTGCCCGACCCGGAACCCGAGATTCTGCGTTCGGCGGTGGAGCGTCTCATGCGTGAGGCGACTGCCGGTGCCGAGACTGCACTGGGTGAAGAGCACATCGTGAAGATTATTATTTCGCGCGGCCCCACCCAGGCGGTGACTTCCATGCAGCCGGGCCCGTACACCCTGATTATGGCGTCGCCGGTGCCCGCCTCTATTGTGAAGCGCCGCACCGAGGGTGTGAAGGCGATGCTGCTGCCGCGCGGCCACGAGCCGATGGATAACAGCGCCTACCCGTGGCTTCTGGCGGGTGCGAAGACCCTCTCCTACGCGGTGAACATGGCGGTTCTGCGGTATGTGCAGGAGCGCGGTGCGGATGACGCTATCTTCATTACTGATGAGCGTCGCGTGCTGGAGGGCGCCACCTCTTCGGTGCTGGTTGCCAAGATTGAGGACGGCAAGAAGGTTCTGTACACGCCCGAGCCGAGCCACGGCATCCTCCCCGGCACTACGCAGGGCGCGGTGTTCGAGGCGGCACGCCAGGCTGGTTGGGAGCTGGGTTTCGGCCCGCTCTATCCGCAGGATTTGTTTGAGTCGGACGGTGTGTGGTTGGCGTCGTCGGTGCGTCTGATTGCGCCGGTGACTCACCTGAACGGTACGGCGCTGGCGCATGACCCGGAGCTGACCGCTACGCTGCTGAACTACCTGGCGCAGCAGAGCTAAACGCGCACAAAAAGGGACGGTATTATCCGAGCGAGGATAATACCGTCCCTTTGTGCTGTCTATAGTCAAGGGCAGGAGGTGCCTGTACCTTCCTGTTCGGTCGTAGCGGGTGTAGCCGCGTTTTCCGGAAGCGCCCTCAGGGTGTCAGCCCGGACGCTCTCCGCAGCGAAGCAAGGAGAGGGCGGAGCGTCCGGATGACGGGTGCCCCTGCGTAGGCGCGGAGGAAATATGCGGCACACCGCCTCCCCCTGTAGGAGCGAAGGAAGAGTACGGGCGCCTCCCTACCCACGTCTCAAGCAGAGCGGACTAGCCCCAGAGGAACTGGATCGTACCCGCCGCAATAGATGCACCGTACGCAACCGCGATAATGACGGCGGCTGCAATGCTCACGTGCACATCACGCGGCGAATAGGAGGGTACGCGTGCCCAGGTGCGTTCGCCTGCACCGAAGCCGCGCGCCTCCATGGTGATGGCAAGGCGGGAGCCGCGGCGGATAGCCTGCACGAGCAGGGCGAAGCTTTGCCCGCCGAAGGTTTGTGCACGCCCAATGAGGGATTGGCCTGCGCCGAGTCCGCGGGCGCGTCGTGCCTGGCCGAGGGCGTTCCATTCAGCGAAGAGAATGCCGACCAGGCGTAGCGCGGCGACGGTTGCGAGCACGAACCGGGAGGGCAGTTTGAAGGTTTGTGCGAGGGAGTCGCCAAGGTCGGTCGGGTCGGTGGTGAGCACGAACGCGAGGGTGGGTAGGACCATGGCGAGGGAGCGGATCATCATGGCTGCGCCGACGGCGGCGGAGTCGGTGGTGATGCTGTTGAAGCCGAGGTCGAGGATGGTGGTGCCGCTTTTGGCGCTGAGCATGGCGACGGACCAGCCGGTGGTGATGACGGCGATGAGGATGGGCCAGAAGCGGGCGAGGACGTTGACGGGTCGGAATCCGACGAGGATGAATCCGAGCAGTTCGAGGGCGAAGAGGATGCCGGAGGTGAGGGGGTCGCGCACGATGAGTGCGGCGATGATGAGGGTGAAGGAGACGATGAGTTTTACGCCGGCGTTGAGGTTGCTGAAGTAGCTGGTTCGGTCGATGGTGCCGAAGAAGTCGGTGTTCATGCGTTCTCCTTTCCGGGGGTGGTGAGGGCGGGTAGGGTGATGTGGTTGCCGCCGAGTGCGGCGGTGTAGTCTTCGTCGTGGGTGATGGAGATGACGGCGGTGCCGCCTGCGAGTAGTTCGCGGATGAGGTCGACGAGTTCTGCCCAGGTTCGTGCGTCTTGGCCGAAGGTGGGTTCGTCGAGGATGAGGATTTTTGGTGCGGTGGCGAGTGCGGAGGCTACGGAGAGTCTGCGTTTTTCGCCGCCGGAGAGGGTGAAGGGGTTGGCGTCGAGTAGGTGGGTGAGGCGTAGGTGGGTTGCGAGTTCGTTGGTGCGGGCTGCGAGGTGGTCTTCGTCAAGGGGAACGCGGTTGAGTGCGGCGAGTCGGCGGGGGCCGAGTTCGAGTTCTTCGCGTACGGTTCCGCGGATGAATTGGTATTCGGGTTCCTGGAAGACGTAGCCGATGCGGCTGAGCATTTGTGCGGGGGTCCAGGTGGGCACGTCCCAGTGGGCGGGCTCGCCGCCGTGGTTGCGCAGCGCGTCGGTGGCGGTGAGGGTGCCGTTGGGTGCGGTGAGGAGCCCTGCGAGGGTGAGGGCTAGGGTTGATTTGCCGGCGCCATTAGGTCCGAGCACGCTGAGGTGTTCGCCCGCGCGCAGGGTGAGGTTGATGCCGCTGCGTAGTACGGGCAGGTCGACGGGTACGGGCGTGGGGGTGTTGCCGAGGCGTTTGATGGTGCGTCGGCGTGCGCGTCGTTGTTTGGGGGTGGGTTGTGCGCGGGTGATGCTGAGGTTTTCGGCGCGCAGTAGCGCCTCGCCGGTTGCAGTATCGCCGCCCGCCGCCTCGCCGATAGCGTTCTGCGGTGCGCGCGGCACGTAGTCGGGTACCCACACGCCCGCGTCGATGAGTTCTTGGCGGGCTTCGGTGAGTACGGTGTCGGGTGCGCCGTCGTGGGTGATGGTGCCGCCTGTACCGAGCACGATAATGCGGTCCATGTGCGGCGCCCAGATGCTCACGCGGTGTTCTACAACGAGCAGGGTCGCGCCGGTCGCCTCCGCGGCGGCAAGAATGCTGTCGCGTACTTCCTGCACGCCGGAGGGGTCCAGGTTGGCGGTGGGTTCGTCGAGGATCATGGCGCCGGGGTGCATCGAGAGGATGCCCGCCAGGCCGAGGCGCTGCTTCTGCCCGCCGGACAGCGCGCTACTGGGGTGGTCGAGGGGTAGGTGGTTGAGCCCTACTGCGGTGAGGGCTTCGGTGACGCGGCCCCAGATTTCTTCACGGGGTACGCGCAGGTTTTCGGGGCCGAAGGCGACGTCGTTGCCGACGGTTGCCATGACGATGGAGGACTCGGGGTCCTGCTGCATCATGCCTGCGGTGCCGCGTGCTTCGGCGGGTGCTTGCCCGTTGATGGTGATGGTGCCGCCGGCGGATTCGCCGTCGTCATCGTGGAGCACACCGGCGATGGCGTGCAGGAGCGTCGATTTGCCGGCGCCGGAGGTGCCCAGCAGCAGGACTTTTTCACCGGGGTTGATGGTGAGGTTGAGTCCGCTGATGACGGGTTCTGGGCGTCCGGGGTGGTGCCAGCTGAAGTTGTTGAGCTCGATGCGCGCCCCGCGCGGTGTTGCTTCCATGATGGTTCCTTAGCCTTTTGTGTGGCTGCTGTAGTGCCGAGTGGTGAGTGACTGCCTGGTGGCTAGTTACTGGTGGCTAGTTGCTGGTGGTTAGCGGCTGGTCTTGCCGGATGCCAGCGAGGAGAGCACACCGGTCTTGGCGAGGTTCTGCACGAGAATCCACGCGAGGAAGCCTGCGATGACTGCACCGGAGATGACGGCGCATGCTACGTAGATGATTGCCTTGACCGGTTCCATGTCGGGGTAGTAGATGAAGATTTCGTTAACGCCCATGAACAGGCCGCTGAGCGCACCGGCGAAGAGGGCGACGGTTGCGTTCCAGCGGCGGTAGCGGAAGATTGCGAAGGCGATTTCAGCGCCGACGCCCTGGAAGAGGCCCGCGATCAGGATTTCGCCGCTCCACGCGCCGCCGGTGAAGAGTACGGAGATGAATGCTGCGACGATTTCGCCGAAGAGTGCCGCACCGGGCTTGCGGATGAGCAGGCCGCCGAGGGTGCCGCCGAGCAGCCATGCGCCGGCGACGATGGGGCGGAATTCGGGTGCTGCTACGAGTGCAGTTTTGGCGGCGGGGCCGACTGCGATGTCCCAGATCCAGAAGATGACGGCGCAGGCTACTGCGATAACTGCGGCAATGACGATTTCGTTGACTCGCCAGCGCAGGTTCGGCTTCTTCTCTGCCTGTGCGGGTGCCTGGGTAGATGCCTGGGAGGCGGGGGTTACGTTCTGTGACATTGGTGGTCCTTCCGTCGTTGGAAGGGGAATGTCCTCGCCCTCTGATTGGACGAGGGCATTGAGAAGAATTTCGACTCCCTACGCCGGTACTAACCGGATCAGGTTCGAGGGTCTGCTTAGCACTCTCAGCGCCTCGGTGGCGCTCCCCTGTCGTGTGGGGTTCCTTGTCCGTACCGTTGTGGTGCTGGTGGAAACCCAGGTTCGATTGTAGGCGTGTCTGGCTGTTCGTGCCAATTTACCGCTTTTTGTTCCCTTCTTCTGCCCACATCACAGAATTGCACGGTGTACAATTTTGGGACGGAGAGGTTCCAAGGCGGCGCGAACGCCTTAAACCCTATACGCTAGGGAGTGGCGCTCTTTTCTCACCCAACCCCGAAGGGGTTCACGGGCAGGACGCCGCATCGTATACAGCTAAGGAGATACACATGAACCCCGTCGCTAAGCTTGCTATTGCGGGTATCAACATGGGCGCAGTTGCCCTGGTTGGTAAGGGCCTGGGCGCAGCCTGGACCAAGGCTACCGGTAACCAGCCTCCCACCATTTCCCAGGAGTCTGAAGACACCCTGCGTCAGGTCATCCTCTGGACCGTTCTGACCTCCGTCGTGGGTGCTGTGGTGAGCTTCGGTATTGCTCGCCTGCAGCGTCGTTTCTTCAACTAAGACTTGTCGCCTTCCGCGCGAAAGTTCATGAACTAGGCGGTACGTATCTCCACTCGGTACGTACCGCCTGGTGTTCCCTCTTCAGCACGCCCGCTTACTTCAGCCGGTTTCATGCCGCCGCTGGGCTGAAGCGCCACCTCGGCACCTGAAAGCACAACTATGACTATTTCTTCTCCCCGCCCTAAGACGAAGGCTCAGCGTAGGGTCGTTGACCACGCGAATAGCCGCCGTTCAATCGCGTCCTGGGTCATGTGGGATGTTGGTTCGTCGAGCTTCGACTCGATTATGACGACCTTCATCTTCACCGTGTACCTGACCAGCAGCTACTTCGGCACTCCCGAAGAGACCTCCTCGGCGCTGTCTTTGGGTCTGACTATCGCCGGTTTCCTGATTGCTATCCTGGCGCCGGTCACCGGTCAGCGTAACGATAAGTCCGGCCGCGGTATCTTCTGGCTCGGCGTGAACACGCTACTGCTAGTCGGTTCGATGGCGGCGTGCTTCTTCGTGGCCCCCACCCCGCAGTACCTGTGGCTGGGTGTCACCCTGATTTCTGCGGCGAGCGTGTTCAGCGAGTTCGCGTACGTGAACTATAACGCCGTGCTGCCGCGCATCTCTCACCCGGAGAATATCGGTAAGATTTCGGGCGCTGGATGGGCTGCCGGCTACATTGGCGGCATCCTGGCGCTGGCTGTGGTGCTGTGGGGTTTTGTGCTTACCCCCGAAGTGCTCGGCCTGACCACCGAGAACGCCCTGAATATCCGTGCGGTCGCGCTGTTCGCTGCCGCCTGGTGCCTCTTCTTCTGCGTGCCACTGCTGGTGCGTATGCGCACCCGCGAGCGCTTCCTGCCGGAGGTGCTACCCACCCGCGAGCTGCGTTTCCTGGAGCTGGGTCTGGAGCGTTTCTCCCCGGCTCGTCAGGGCGGTCTGCTCGCCTCCTACAAGGCGCTGTGGCGCACCATTAAGCGGCTGAAGATGACGTCCCCGCAGACCTTGTGGTTCCTGATTGCTTCGGCGGTGTTCCGTGATGGTCTGTCCGGTATTTTCACGTTCGGCGGTATTCTCGCGGCGGGCACGTTCGGTTTCAGCACCTCCGAGGTGATTCTGTTCGGTATTGCCGGTAGCGCTGTCGCCGCGGCTGGCGCGATCCTGGGCGGCTACCTGGATGACTACCTGGGCCCGAAGGCGATTATTGTCATCTCGCTGGTCGGCATTATTTTGGCGGCTACCCCGCTGCTGTTCTTCCCTCAGCCGGGCGTGTTCTGGGTATGCGCCCTGCTGCTGTGCCTGTTCGTGGGCCCGGCGCAGTCGGCGTCACGCACCTTCCTGGCTCGCCTGGCTGATCCCGGCACTGAGGGTGAGCTGTTCGGCCTGTACTCGACCACCGGTCGTGCCACGAGCTTCCTGGCGCCGATGCTGTTCGGTCTGTGCGTGAGCATCATGGGCGCGCAGATTTGGGGTGTGCTCGGTATTCTGATCGTTGTGGTGGCGGGCCTGCTCCTGCTGCTGCCGGTGAAGGCGCCCGGCGCGCTGCGTGTGCGTGCGGCTCGCCGCGAGCAGAAGCGTGAACAGAAGCGCCGCGACAAGGCCGCTCAGTAAGGGACTGCCCAGTAAGACGTAGCGGGGGTAAGCCTCCTGCACCCCCACAAACACACAGGGAGGGGCGGGTAGAAGATCATCTTCTACCCGCCCCTCCCTTGTGCTTAAGCAGTGCCTATCAGACGGAGCTCAGCGAGCCGCGCCTGAGAGACGCGTCAGAGAGCCGCAGTGGCTAGTCCTCCACCACGTCGTCCTCATCGTCAGAGGCAGCGTCCTCAGAGGAATCCAGCGCAATCTGCTGCTCCTCCTCATCCAGAACCTCATCGCTGGTCATCTGAGCCCAGGTCGCGTCATCAATCAGCGGATCATCAATCACACGGACCCACAGCATCGAACCAGCCGCCATGGCGCTCAGGTTCTCGTCATACGCCTCCGGCGGCAGACCCTCAAAGATCTCAGCCAGACGCGCAAACAGGTCATCGTACGAAATGTCGCCCTCAGCCTGCAGCCAGCACTCAGCCGCAAAATCAGACAGCTCATTCAGCTCAGTGTCACACAGCAGCAAGAACGGGCCGTCCTCACCCACACGCACACCTGAAGTACCCGGCATACGAGACACCGCAATCGTGCCGTTCAAGAACACACCCGGCAGGTGATCCTCAGCCGTGTACTTCTCCAGCTTCTCAACCTCATCAGCGTTCGGCAGCTCACCACCATTCAGCAGATCCTGAACCAGCGGCAGGGTATCCTCAATCTCCGAGTACACCAGGCGCCACACGCCACCGCAACGCTCCACCAGCTTAGCCAGCGACACAACACCCTCAGGGTGACGCGCCAAACCCGAGCTCTGCTCACTCAAGAACACCAGAGCCTCATGCAGCGGAACACGCTCAAAATACGGCTCAGAAGCCGACTCATCACGAGAAATGAACACAATACGCGACAGCTCATAGCTGCGGTCATCACGATCAACCACGTTCAAACCCAGATCCACCGGGTTCTGCTGATCCTTCGGCGCATTCGGGTCAACAATCACAGACAGCGGCTTCGGATACGGCGACACAACACCCTCATCCGAAATAATCGCAGTCTCATCCGTCAGGTACGCAAACTTCGAACCCAAGAAACGCGACGCAGTCGTCTTACCGCTACCAGAAACACCCACCAGCGCCACAGCACGCTTCGACTCAGGGTCACCAATAACAGCCGCATGCAGCATCACACCGCGACCAACCAGCTGCTCAATCATCGCCAACGTAATACGGCTCGTCAGATCCTGCATACCCGAATCATCATCAGCCACACGCAGGGTCGAAACCTTATCAAACGAACCCATCAACGGATTCGCCAAATCCATCACCGACTCATCAGTCGGCGCATGAACCAGCATCACCTGATCAAAACGAGACAACGAAGCATACGCCTCATCAGGAGTATCAAAAAACTCCGGAGCAAGAGGCTCCCACGCCTTCTTAAAACGCTCCACAAAAGAGTCCGACATATCAATCAGATACAAAGAAACTTCCGCGCCAGCAACACGCAGAACAACAGGCTTCAGATTCATCAAAAATCCTTAGAGAGTGAGAGATAAAAACCCGCACGCGAGTGAACGCACGAGCACAACAGGCGAAAAAACCGCCCAACGCGGGCGCACAAACACACAGCCTGCACGCCCGCACCCCAAAGCGGGAAAGACTAAGACTCCACAGAACCATCCGTCGGAATCATCGTCTGATGAAAATTCAAATAACTACGCGAAGCAGTCGGGCCACGCTGACCCTGGTAACGGTTACCATACGCACCAGAACCATACGGATGCTCAGTCGGGCTACTCAAACGGAAGAAACACAACTGACCAACCTTAGAACCCGGCCACAACATAATCGGCAAAGTCGCCACATTCGACAACTCAAGCGTCACATGCCCAGAAAAACCAGGATCAATAAAACCAGCCGTAGAGTGAGTCAACAAACCCAAACGACCCAACGACGACTTACCCTCCAGACGGGCAGCCACATCATCAGGCAGAGTCACCTTCTCATACGTAGAACCCAACACAAACTCACCCGGATGCAGAATAAACGGCTCATCAGGAGCCACCTCAACCAGGCGCGTCAAATCCTCCTGCGGCTGAGCAGGATCAATATGCGGGTACTTGTGGTTATCGAACAGACGGAAGAAACGATCAATCCTCACGTCCACACTTGCAGGCTGAATCATCGACTCATCGAACGGTTCAAGAACGATGCGCCCATCAGCAATCTCTTGACGAATATCGCGATCTGAAATAAGCACGCTTAAAGGATACCTGGCAAACACCACCCACGTGCAGGCATCCACCAGCCCCAGCACACAGTCCTACATCACATTTCAACCCCGACGCCAGCACACAAACAGCCGCAACACATTTCACCCCCGGCAAGCAGGCGCGATACACTGAAAAAGATGCGGCTGTAGCTCAATGGTAGAGCGCACGCTTCCCAAGCCTGATACGCGGGTTCG
>ERZ772972.215-NODE-215-length-21334-cov-3.417924_pt1 | contig 21334 bp, 20 predicted proteins | sample MGYA00580673_ERZ772972 | MGnify/ENA primary metagenome ERZ772972 (study PRJEB29015, sample SAMEA2738051) | human oral metagenome | biome: human oral; feature: human-associated habitat; material: saliva | place: China | collected 2229 ... | reverse complement strand
CAGCAATATCTGTGGTGAAGGTTGTGTTAGAAAAGCGCGATGCGCTCGGGGGCGGGGAAAATCTCGTTGAGCCGCGCCAGTTCGTCATCGTTGAACCGCACGCTTGCGGCCTGCGCGTTTGCGCGTACCTGGTCGGGGGTGGTTGCCCCGGCGATCACGCTGGCAACGGGGTTCTGCTGTTTGAGCCAAGAGATGGAGGCTTGAACCTCAGAGATCCCCAGATCGGCGCAGAATTCGCGGTAGGCGTCGAGTTGTTCCCAGTCGGCTTGCGCGAGTACCTGCGCTTTGGAGTGCGACAGGCGTGACCCTGCAGGGATGCTGTCGCGGCGGTATTTTCCGGTCAAAAGCCCGTTAGCGAGCGGGAAATACGGGAGCACCCCGAGCCCGAAATGGCGGGCGGCGGGCAGAATTTCGAGTTCGGCACGGCGATCCAGCAGGTTGTAGTGGTTTTCGGCGGCGATAAACCGCTCAGTGCCGAGTTCGCGGGCGAGATGCTCGGCGTGGGCAAGCTGCCACCCCGCAAAGTTGGAGTGCCCCAGGTAACGCACCTTTCCGCTGGTCACGAGCGTATCGAGAGCAGACAGGGTCTCTTCCAGCGGGGTGTTCGGGTCGGGGCTGTGGTAGAAATACAGGTCAATGTACTCGGTTCCCAGGCGGCGCAGTGAACCTTCGACGGCACGCATAATGTATCGGCGTGAGCCGCGTGCATCCCAGTCGTTGCCGTTGAGGGTACCGGTGGGAAGCCCGAATTTGGTGACGATGATCAGGTCATCGCGGTTGAGATTGAGTTCGCGCATCGCGGTACCGAACATGGTTTCTGACAGCCCGGGCTCGGCACCGTACAGGTCAGCAATATCGAAGAAGCCGATGCCCGCCTCAACTGCGGCGGCGATAACAGCGTTGGTGCCTTCCTGAGTTTGAGTGGGGGTGCCGGGGCGTCCCAGGTTGTTGCAGCCGATACCGACGGAGGGCACGACCAGCCCGGAGTTACCCAGGCGTGCAGATGCGGGAGATTCGATGCGTTCCATACGTTTACTCTACCGTGTTTGACAGGACGTGGTCGCAACATGACGTACAAGGCACCCTGCAATTCTTTCGCGAGCAGTCGATAGATTTCTAGTGCGAGTTTGTGTGAAGAGTCGTAGCCCCTATGTAATACAGCTCATCCTGCGCAATAAAATTTTCAAACTCGCGGGCACATTCCTCGCGTTCACCCGGTCCCAGAAACAACGCAAGATTCAGCACAGCTACGTGCAGTGAGCGTGGGTGGCTACCGCGCAGACGTTTCGTAAAAAGCCGAGCTTTTCGTGCCGCCTCAGGGCTTGTCGAAGCCCATAACCTGTCATGATGTGCCACCCGATTACGAAAAACCGTCAACGATTTTAGGTTGCTTTGAAAAGCGGGGACAGGTATCTCCAGTTCGTGGGCAATGGTTTTCCAGAAAAGAATCGGATCCTGCGCATCTGGTCTGTACTGTGTGATAAATCTGCTCAATAGACCCAGTGAAAAGCTATCAACTACTTGCTCAAAAGGCGGCATAGGCGCCTCGTGGTGATGAGGGTTCGTTCTGCGGTACTGTTCATCAAGATCTTCTAGAAGTCTTGTAACACTTCCTGGGCTAGTTTCCAGATAATAGCCCGGCTCGAGGTAGTCATAAGGAGTCTGCGACAGTCTTTCATAAGACTCAACGGTGAGTCTGCGCAAAAGCAATTCCGCCTGCATCAATCTGCCAAAAACCAGTTGAGCGCATTGAATATCAAGATCGATAATGCGAGCAAGACCGGCGGATTGATAGGGTCCTTGCGAAAGAATAACATAGTTGCCGATGTAGCCATCCAAACGTTCGGCGCTCATAAAGAATAAGTTCTTACGTTGCTGAGGGGGTAAATCGTACGGAGAAGAGAAATTACTTGGAGCTAATAGCTCAAGATGACGTGCTGAAAAAGCCTCAATACCCAATGCTGATTTCCTCAGAGTAAAACCGGAAGCAGATAAAGGAGGGCCCCGACATATGCGCATATCCTGTGAACCTGCAGATTCACGGGTAGAGGCGGTCGGGGGACTCTTACGTACAGTTTACACAACATGTTTTCTCAGAACAATAGGTTTTCCTTGCAGAATGCCTTCTCCCTCTCGCCGCCGCGTCACCTCCTCTGCACTCTTCGCGGGCAGATAGTTTTGTGACGAGCAGATAACATTCCGCTATCTGCTCGTCGACATATTATCTACTCGCGGCCAAATCAGGTGGAGGTTTCAACGCGCTAGTCCGACCTGCCGCGAACCCGTATGACGTATTGTTTCGCCGCATCCCACAATATTAAGCGGTTATGACCGTGCGACGACATGTGCCGACATATTCTTGCTGGCACCGCGCATCCTGCCTAAAGTAGGAGTGTTATCTATCCAGAGCGACCGAGAGATCTGGCTCGTCGACGTCGCAGCAACCTCGCCAGCCTCCACCCCACGGGGTGGGCGGACAAGGTGCTCCCGCCAGAACCGATAGAAGTGAATTCCCTTCGCATTGTGCATAAAGAATTCGGCGTACCTTCGGGCACGCTTCTATCGGGTGAACACGAAGGAATGAAAATGACGACAGTTCACCCGGCTCTTTCTTACGAGCTGTATCCGCCGCGGTCGCACGCAAGCTGCGATTCCCTGCTCAAAACCATTGCCGAGCTTGAGCAAACCAACCCGGATTACGTTTCCGTCACCTATTCGGGCGATGCGCAGCGCCGCCAAAAGACGCTGGCTCTGCTCGATCACCTGGTACATGAAACCTCGCTGAACCCACTGGCGCATCTCATCTGCGTGGGGCATTCCGTGGCCGATTTGGAACGCTCGGTTCGTCTGATTCTGGGGCTTGGTGTGCGCGGTTTCTTGGCGCTGCGCGGCGATATTCCGCCCGAAAACACGCGCCCGCTTGAGCTGCCTTTTGCCCGCTACCTGGTGGAGCTGATTCGCAGGGTGGAACGTGAGGATTTCGCGCATCTTGCCGCGGGGAAGGTGTCGATTGGGGTTGCGGCGTACCCGCATAAGCACCCCGAGTCTTCCTCGCTTCTTCAAGACATTGAGATTCTGCTTTCAAAGCAGCGTGCCGGGGCGGATTTCGCCATCACCCAGGTTTTCTTTGAGACCGAGCGCTATTCGGGGTTGGTGGATGCTGCGCGCCTTGCCGGGGTTCAGATGCCCATTATTCCCGGTATTATGCCCGTTACCTCGCTGACTCGGCTGACGAAGCTGTGCGAGCTTGCCGGGCTTGAAGTACCGCGCGAGCTGGCGCATCGCCTGGAAACCGCGAGCGATCCGCGCGAGCTGCACCGCATCGGCGTGGAACATGCACTCGACCAATGCCGCAAGGTGCTTGATGCTGGCGCCCCCGGCCTGCATTTCTACACATTTAACGAGCATGAGGCTGTGCTGGACGTCCTCGAAGAACTCGACGTTCCGCGCTACTCGAACCGTTTCAAACTCCCCCTGAGCGATCTTCAATACCTCTAAACTCCCCTTTTATTTGACACCCTCCCACAGTAAGGAACTAGGATGACCCACACCCCATTCCCCGCAGCAACCATCGTCGGTTACCCCCGCGTGGGCCGTTTCCGCGAGCTGAAGAAAGCACAGGAAGCGTTCTGGAAAGGCAAAATCACGCAGGATGAACTGCGCCAGGCGGCCGCAGATGTGCAGCGCACCTACTATGACCGTGTGATCGAGCGCGGTCTTAGCGCCACCGATTCGTCTATTCCGGCGACTTTCTCGTACTACGATCAGGTGCTCGACGCCGTGCGCCTTTTCACCCTCGTGCCCAAGCGTCTTGCCGACGCCAAGGATGCGCGCGGCCTGCTCGATCTGCCCGGATACTTTGCTCTAGCACGCGGCACCGAGACGCTGCCTCCGCTGGAGATGACGAAATGGTTCGATACGAACTACCACTACCTGGTGCCCGAGATCGGCCCGGATACCGAGATCACGCTGAATCTTGAGGCTATCGACGAGCAGCTCGAAGTCGCCAAGGAGCACGGGGTGACGGTGCGCCCGCAGCTGGTCGGCCCGCTCACTCTGCTTCTCGGGGCAAAAGCCGAACAGGATTCGCCCAAAGGGTTCACACCGCTGGATCGCCTGGACGATTTCGTGAAAGCCTACCAGCAGGTGCTCGCCGAGCTGGCGGCACGCGGCGTGCAGTGGGTGCAGCTCGACGAACCCGGCCTGACCGTGGACCGCGACATTCCCAACGCCAAAATCGCCGAATTGGCGCGTAAAACTTACACCGCGTTGGCAGCCGAAACGAACCGCCCCGCAATCCTGGTGACAAGCCCCTACGGCAACCTGCGCGAGAACCTGCCCGCACTGTTAGACACCGGTATTGAGGCGCTGCATCTCGACCTGGTTTCCACGCTCTACGATGCCGAGGCGCTGACCGCCTTCAAAGACTCCGGCGTAACCCTGGTGGCAGGTGCCATTAACGGGCGCAATATTTGGCGCGCCGACCTGCGAGCGCTTCTGCACGCGCTCCAGAACATTAACGGCGGTGCGGTGGCGGTTGCGTCCTCAACCTCGCTGCAGCATGTGCCGCACGATCTTGACCTTGAAGACCCCGCCGATGTGCCCGTAGACGGTCTGGCTTTTGCCGACCAGAAAGTCGCCGAGATCGTGACTCTTGCCCGCGGTCTTGCCGACGGTGAGTCTGCGGTTGAGGCAGAGTTGAAGACCGCCGACGAAGCGCTAGCACGTTTCACAGCGGATCCGCGTAAGCATAATGCGGCAATCCGTGAGCGTGCCGCATCCGTGAAACCGCAGGATTTTGAGCGTCCCGAACTGAAAATCCGCCGGGATGCCCAAGCCGATCTGAATCTGCCGAAGCTGCCGACCACAACCATTGGTTCGTTCCCGCAGACCGGCGATATTCGCCGCCACCGTGCAGAGGCGCGTGCCGGTAAAATCACGCAGCAGCAGCTTGACGAGTTCCTGCGTGAAGAGATCGCCTCCGTTATTAAACTCCAGGAAGATTTGGGCCTGGATGTGCTCGTGCACGGCGAGGCCGAACGTAACGACATGGTGCAGTACTTCGCCGAAAACTTCGATGGTTTCGCCACGACAAAGCACGGCTGGGTGCAGTCCTACGGTTCACGCTGCACCCGCCCATCGGTGCTGTTCGGCGATGTGAAACGCTCAGGTGAAGGGCTGCGCGGCGAGGCCGTGACCGTGCCCTGGATTTCCTACGCCCAGTCGCTCACCGATCGTCCCGTTAAGGGCATGCTGACCGGCCCGGTGACTATTCTGGCTTGGTCGTTCGTGCGTGATGACCAGCCGCGCGAGGAAACCGCGAATCAGGTTGCATTGGCGCTCGCCGACGAAATCGCCGATTTGGAGGCGGCGGGCATCCGCATTATTCAGGTGGATGAACCGGCACTACGTGAGCTTCTGCCACTGCGCCGTGATGAGCAGCCCGCGTACCTGAAGTGGTCGGTGAATGCGTTCCGCCTGGCGACGAGCGCGGTCGAGGATAAAACTCAGGTTCACACCCACCTGTGCTACTCGGAGTTCAACGAGATTATTGATTCGATTAATGCCCTGAATGCGGATGTGACCAGTATTGAGGCGGCGCGCTCGCATATGGAGCTGCTGGCGGATATTCCCGAAAGCTATGTTTCGGGGCTGGGCCCGGGCGTGTGGGATATTCACTCGCCGCGTGTGCCTTCGCAGTCCGAGGTTGAGGAGCTGATCCGTGCCGCGATTGGGTACGGAACCATCTCTGACCTGTGGGTTAACCCGGATTGCGGTTTGAAGACCCGCGACTACGAGGAGACGAAGAGGACACTCAAGAACGTGGTGTCCGCCGCGAAGAAGGTTCGGGCGAGCCTGTAGCTTCTTGATAGGTCCGCGAGCAGCGGGTTCTTGCCCGAGAAGGTGAGAAAATATCACCTTTTGGGCAAAATACCCGCTGTTCGCGGATTGTTTTCCCCGCGTCCCGGGCCATCCTGCGGGCAGGCTGAGGGGTAACCTCATACTGCGGGGTGAGGCGCGCCATCTGCTCACCCCCTAGAATAGGTTCATGGATAACACTAAAAAATCAGGTATTGTCACCGAATGGGTCGATTCAAACGTCAAACCGGGCGATGATTTCTTCCGCCACGTGAACGGCGCGTGGCTCGACACGTACGAGATCCCCGCCGACCGCTCCAAAGACGGCGGTCTGTACACCCTGCGCGATGACGCCGAGAAGCATGTGCGTGAGATCATTGAGCGCGTCGCAAAAGAACAGCCTGCTTCCCGTATTGGTGCACTGTACAACTCGTTCATGGACACCAAGAAAATTGAGGCGGATGGCCTGGGCCCGCTGCTGAAAGAGGTCGCCCCCATCCTGAACGCGCAGACCCCGCAGCAGCTGGCGGTCACCCTGGCGCTGCTCTCACGCGCGGGTATTTCGCAGCTGATCGGCTGGTACACGAGTATCGATTCGAAGGACCCGCAGAAGTACACGTTCTATATGACCCAGTCGGGCCTGAACCTGCCGGATGAGGCGTACTACCGTGAGGAGAAGTACGAGCAGGTGTGCTCCGCCTATATTGAGCATATTGCGCGTGTTTTTGAGCTGACTGGCTTGGCGGAGGGGTTCAGCCTCACCCCGGCGGAGGCGGCGAAACTGATTTTTGCGCATGAGGCCGAGATCGCCGCCCACCACTGGGATGTGGTCGCTAACCGCGACGCCGAGGCGCGGTACAACCCGGTGGATGCGGCTGAGCTTGAGGAGAAGTTCCCCGGGTTCCAGTTCTCACACTGGCTGCGGGCGCTTGGTGCTGACCCCGACAGCATGGGCAAGGTGGTGGTGTCTCAGCCGTCGTTCTTTGAGGGTGTGGCGCGCCTGTGGGAGCAGACGCCGCTGCTGACGTGGAAGCTGTGGGCGGTGTGGAATGCTGTGCATTCGCGGGCACCGTTTATGTATGACGAGCTGGTGCAGGCGAATTTCGATTTTTACGGCCGCACCCTTTCGGGTACGGAGAAGCTGCGCGATAGGTGGAAACGCGGCGTGGGCACGGTTGAGAAGGCGCTCGATCAGGAGGTCGGCAAGGAGTACGTGGCGGTGCATTTCCCGCCGGAGCATAAGGCAAAGATGCTTAAACTGGTGGATAACCTGCTGGAGGCATACCGCCGCTCGATCACGAACCTGGAGTGGATGACTGAGGCCACCCGGGCGAAGGCCCTGGAGAAGCTGTCCATGTTCGTGACGAAGATCGGTTACCCGGATGAGTGGCGTGACTACTCGAAACTTGAGCTGGTTGAGGGCGATCTGTTCGAGAATTTGCGCCGCGCCTCCGCCTTTGACTGTGATTTTATGCTGGAACGCAATGGCCAGCCGGTGGATAAGAATGAGTGGCTGATGTCGCCGCAGACGGTAAACGCTTACTATATGCCCCCGGCGAATGAGATCGTGTTCCCGGCCGCTATTTTGCGCCCGCCGTTCTTTGACCCGGACGCTGATGACGCAGCAAACTACGGCGGTATTGGTATGGTGATTGGGCACGAGATCGGCCACGGTTTTGATGATAAGGGCTCACGCTATGACGGCACGGGGGCGCTGAATAACTGGTGGACCGATGAGGACTATGAGGAGTTCAATAAGCGCACGCACGCCCTGGTTGAGCAGTATAACGCCTACACCCCGGTGGGTCTTGACCCGGAAAAGTTCCGGGTAAACGGTGAGCTGACGCTGGGTGAGAATATTGGTGACTTGGCGGGACTGTCGATTGCGATTGAGGCATATAAGATCGCCCTTGAACAGCAGGGTATTAATTCGTTGGAGGACGCGCCGGTGCTTGATGGGATGAGCGCGGCGCAGCGTCTGCTGTGGTCCACGGCCCAGGGCTGGCGCACAAAATCCCGCCCGCAGCACGCGGAGATGATGATTTCGGTGGATCCGCACTCCCCCGATGAGTTCCGGGTGAACGGCACGGTACGCAATATTGACGAGTTCTACACGGCTTTCGGTGTTGCTGAGGGCGATCAGCTGTACCTGCCGCCCGAGGAGCGGGTACGCATCTGGCTGTAGCGCCCTGTGCCTTTGACAGAATCTTTAGCAGACCCACAGCCCCGCGAGCAGAGGGTATCGGTTCGAGCAGCGGATATTTTCTCCTCTGTTAGAACACATATCCTCTGCTCGCGGCCTCAGGAGCTAGATGTTAGGTCGTGCGGCGAGTCCACTTGGTGAGGGTAAGACCCGCTGTAACAGCTATGAGGGATGCGGCACACACTATGGCGTACAGCCCGGTATCAGCCCACACACTCACATGTGAGAACAGCAGGCTGCCTAATGCGGTGAAGAGTGCAGTTGCCAGGAAAATAACCGACATAACTTTCCCAATATGTTTGGGGGTACTGTTCTTCTGCACGTCACTATATAGTCGAATATTGTAAATAACTATAATTCCTGCGCTTATAAATAATGCACAAAATACACTAATAATTCCGGGAATAATAGCTATACAGTACGCGCAGCACATCAGAAATAGTAGAGTATTTGGGTGAGCTTTTGCCCCGAGACTGGGGGTTGTATGAATAACAGCGGATGCAGCCACAGCACCCAGCGCCGAGATAAACATGCCCAACCCATACATGTTTGAGTCCATCCCCAGGTGCGCCACTCGCCCCAGCAGCAGATACAGAGTGGAGGCTCCCCACACGTTAATGACCGTAATGTAGAGTACCTCGCGTCTAAGATATGCTGAAGAGGCTATATATGCTAGTCCATCACTTAAATCACGGGTTATTCGAGGTTTTTCTTCCTTCATCTCAGCACGAGACACACGCCGCCCCGAAGGCAGATACAGGGTGATTACCAAAGAGAGCATGAAGGAGACAAAATTAACAATCAGCGCAGCTTCAAGAGCATCAGCTGTCTGTTGCGCCAGGATAGCTGCACCCACTAGCGGGCCCGCCGAACGCGATAATTCCCCTACCACCGAATAAACACTATTGTATTTTTCAAACTCTTGAGTATGGAGTATTTCAGGAATGATAGCCCGGCTGGTGGGCGCATATATTGTTGCGATAAGCGACAACCATGCCGAAAGAATGAGCACAATAAAAACACTTGCGTGCCTGTCAAGGTATATCGATAATACGGCGGCGACTATACAGAAAATACTGTTTATAATGTCATAGGCGATAAGCAGTGTTTTCTTATTGTATCTGTCAATAATTGTGAACCCCAGAATACTGGCAAGAAGCACCCCTGCCCCATTGAGTGCGTTCATCAGCCCCACCATCTGATTACCTGCATGTTGGCTCACGTACCATGCGACCACCACAGTGTAGGCGATCGACCCTACTCGGGAGAGGGCGGTGGCAGGAATAAGGTTGTGTGCCCTGCTGTATCTGTTAACCACCTGGTTTATCACCGTTTCATCATTACCCATACAGCGCAGCTTCTAGCTCGCAGTGTTGGATTTTTATATCCTTCGCGGGTGCATAAGAGTGCATCTATACCTTGTTCGTGCCGCTGGTTGCGGAGGAGGAGAGCGAGGCGTCAGTGCTGATGACCCACTTGTTGTCTTTGTAGGTTAGATGCATCTCTGCGTCATCGGTTATTTCCCGCTTGTCACTGGAAATATCTCGCGCACGGCCATCTGACACAGCGAACTCCCCGATAGTGATTTTCGTTGTGCAAGGCCACATGTATGTGTCGTCTTTTTTCGTGGGCAGGGGATCTTTAAGGATGAAAACGCACTTGGATTCCCCCACCCATGCCTTGGTGAAGGGTTTCCCAAAATACTCGTACACGCCCTTTTTGACTGCCTCCTCCATGTTCACCTGCTGAATACAGGTGTCTTCCCCGGTGTTTATGGCGTAGGTGATGGCGGCCGCATAATGCCCGAGGGCGGAGTAGATTCCCGCAACGGTTTTATTGTCGATGTTGGTGGGTTTGACGGGTTTGGGTACGTTCTTGGCGCGGTGCTCTCGGGTGGCGGGTTCGTAGGTTCCCGCGGAGGTGTCGTAGCTGTCGAACTTGATCTCGCCCGAGTAGTCTCCCCTCATATCTGTGAGCTGGGCGGAGGAAGTGCAGGCCCCTAACGCGGTGGCACCTGTTGCGGCGATCCCCGTGAGCACGGCGCGGCGGGTCACGGCGGAAGTTCGGGTTAATGCGGAAGTCATAGGGTCATCGTTCCTTTTTGCGGTCGATGGTCGGTTCTTCATTCATCATATCGACCGCCGGGGAACATCTAAAGACCCCACCGCCTTCACTGTGGTGCAGGTAACCAGTGTTATGGCTTGTGAATCATCTGTAACACTCGTGAGCTGTTCTACTGTGCGCGAGGCACAGGAGAAATAGGGCACCGGGTTCTGCGGGGGGCGAGCGCGGCAGCAGCCTTGTGCTGGCACCCTAGACGCGGGAGGTTCCCCCTGCACCGGGCGATGAGGAGCTACGGTTGGTGGGCAGGGTATCAAAGACCCACCGCTCGTCCTTGTACCGGGCAACAATATCCATGGGGAACTCTTTTGACCGTTCTGATTCTGGGACTTCTTCCACTGAACGATTCTTCACCCGGAAGGGGCCGATTTTAAGAGTGAGCAGAGCTGGCCACGTGTAGGTATCGCCGTCTTGCCGGGGTGTAGCCTCTTTAAGACTAATGATGAGTGTGGGGTCAGCAACCCAGGTGGAGTCACTCACATGGCCTATAGCCCTTGTCAGAGAGGCTTTATCTTCGCTGTTTAATGCGCTTTTTCCAACACATTCCGCGTCGCCGCTGGTGAACCCGTAGATGTAGGCGGCAGCCAAGTAGGCAATATTGGCGTGGAGTCCGGCCACACTGTTCTTATTCGCTTCTTCGGGAAGAATAGGTTTGGGGACGTTTTTGGCGCGGTGTTCCCGGGTGGCGGGTTCGTAGGTTCCCGCGGAGGTGTCGTAGTTCTCGATTTTCGCTTCGCCGCTAAAGTCGGTGCGTTCAGAGTTTGAGGGGCTGGCTGCCCCTTCCTCTATTGTTTGTGTGGTGGCAGGCACCAGTGTGGAGGCGCATCCTGTGAGCGCGGTAGCGGCTGCAATACCCACGGTCATGAGTGCGGTGCGGCGGGTATAGGCGGAAGTTGTCATAGTGTGTCGTCCTCAACGATTGGTGATTGCCATATTAGTTTATCTGTATGGAGGTATCTAGTTTAACGGCTTAACCACGGTGTTGCTTGTTATTTTGGCAAGTATTTCATCTCTGGCGGCTGGCGCCTGGGCCTGAAAGCTGATCGTCCTGGGCTCATCTGAGAGGACCGAAAACGGGTGGAGGTTTAGTCACCGGTGTACTGCCCGTCGGCGCGCAGCGCATGCCCAAACGTTACCCCTGAATATTGTGTTAAAGCAGCGCTAAAACGCTTCGCGCCGCGCTGTCCGGGCCGCTTTTGCGCGACTATTCAGGTTCTTTCCGTACAATAGAATACGTTGCCTCCGTACAGGTGCGCGGCACCCGAATAACCGTGCACGGTACGTATTGGCGGCTTCACCGTGACTATTAGTGCGCTACAGAAAGGGTGTCCAGTGTCTGACGTTCCCGCCTCCGAACCACAGTTCGGTGCACCCCCAACCGTTACCCAGGCCCCGGCCAGACTGGGCACCCAAGGCACCCTGGATTTGGTGAAAAAAGAGACCCGCGCACCCGAGGCAGCCACGGTGAATAACGGCGCTGATGAGCTGGCAATAGCGCTGAATAACACCGACCTGAAATCCCCCACGCTGCTTGACACCCTTGAGAACACGATCTCGGTGTACGGTGCCGACACGTTCAACGGTATTGACGTAATCACCCAGCGGCTGCTGAACATGCAGGAGCTTGAGCTCGCCCCCGAGTCGCCGCAGACGAAAGCCTCGAAAAACTTGGCTGAACTACGCGCGCAGATCAACTCCCTGGATTACAGCGCAATTGACGGCACCCCCGGCAAGCGTGGCCTGGCAAAACGCCTGCTGGGGCGCGGCAAAAACAAGATGGAGGCGTTCTTCTACCAGTACGCCACCGTCAACCGCAATATTGAGGGCATCAGCAAAAAACTTAAAAAGTCCACGGACGCCCTGGTGATGCAGCAGGCGGAACTGGTGAAACTGCGTGAACGCCTGCAGGAAGGCATGCGGGATTTGAACGAGAAAGTTGCGGTGCTTCAGCAGTTCGCCGATATGGTGCGTGCCGCCGCCGAAGAGACCCGGCTTGAAGGGGATGAAGAGACCGCGCGCATTTACACCGAGAAGGTGCTGTACGTGACCGAGCAGCGCATCAGTGACCTGCTCACGAAGCTTGAAATTGCCGGGCAGGCGTACCTGACCAGTGACGTTGTCTCCAGCAACGGTAAAGAGCTGATTCGCGGTATCCGCCGCGCCGAAGACACCACCCTGTGGGCGTACAAGATGACCGCCTACATCGCCCGCTCTTTGGGCATGCAGGAGGCGGTGCTGCAGCAGCTTGGCGCCCTGAAAGAAACCACGGAGAACGCGATCACGCGCAACGCCGAGATGCTGTCCTCGCAGGCTACGCGCATCCAGCAGATGGCGTCCCAGCCCGCAATCGACCCGCAGGTGCTGGAGCAGGCGCACGGCAAGGTGCTGGCCGCTCTTGATGAGATTTCCTCCTTCAGGCAGGGGGCGGTGGATGCGTTCGCCCAGTCAAACCAGATGCTGCGGGAGCTCACCGCCGACTCGATGCGCCGCGTCGAACGCGCCAACGCCGAAGAGAACACGGTCACCGGCGGCGGTTCTGCCCGCGCCATCACCGGGAACTAACACCAATGAGCTTCCTTAAATGGTTTCTTGGGGTTCAGGATACACACCCCGCACCCCAACCCGGGCAGCAGCCAGCCCCACCCGGGGCGGGGGTGAGCGAGCATACCACCCAGACCGGTAACGCACAGGCGTACCCGCAGGTACACGAGCCCACACCCGCCGAGGTGATCGCGGAGGCCAGCATACGCCTGGGGCAGTTCGCTGACACGGTACCGCCTCGGGCGCTCTTTCCGGCGTTTGAGATGGTCGAGACCTACCGGAAGATCACGGATGAGGCGGGGTCTAACACGCACCGGGCGCTGCCGGAAACAACCTCATACACCCTGCAGACGGCACTAAGCACCTACCTGCCAAACCTTTTCACCGCCTATACGCGCACCCACTCCCCCACCGAGACGCAAACCACCGAGCTGGTGCAGGCGCTCACGGAGGCGAACCGCGAGTTCTCCACCGCCCTGAACCTGGTGCGGGCCGGGCACAGCATGGACCTTGAGACGCACACCCTGTTTATGCGTAAGCGCATGGTGGCATGATGGGGGCGGTAACGTGATGGAACTGAGCATCGGGCAGAACGTGAACCTGACCCAGGCCGCCCCCGAGGTGCACAATATCCTGGTGGGGCTGCGGTGGCGCACCGACGAACCGCTGCTGCGTGAATGCCTGGAAGCCGGGGTGCTGCTCACAACGGGCGGGCGCCTGGTGAACCGCCGCGATTTCGTATTCGCGCACCAGGTGCTTGACAGCTCCGCCAGTGTGCACCGCCGCGAGCTCATGGGCGACGACAAGGCACAGTTCGGCATACATTTACCGGAGGTTCCGGCGGATGTGGACTCGCTGGAGGTGGTGCTTTTCATTAACGGGGAAAGCTCAATACGGCTTAACCGTGCCAGCGGCATACGGGCCCGCGTCATTAACCCGGCCACGGGAGCCACCATGTTCCGTGCACCACTGGCGCAGGTGGGCCGCAGCGCGGCGGTGCGCCTCATGCAGGTGTACCGGCACCGTGGGGACTGGAAGGTGCGTGCGGTGTGTGACGAATGGGCAGATGTTCCAGCGATGCTGCGGGGGTTCGGGTTGTGAGCCGCTACAGCTTCTTAACGGCGTACCTGGCCGACCCGGCGCCGCAGAATACTCGTGACCACGGCGGCAGCGCCCCTGCCACCACGGGCGGCGCGGCGGCCCGCGCACCCCAGCGAACAGCCTCGGCCGCCACCCAAAACACCCGGTACAGTTCCCCCACACCGGCGGCGCAGCCCGGTGGCGGCGGGCGTCGCGTGCAGGCCCCCTCAGTCGTCAAACCCGGCGGGGCGAATAGCGCGGGGCGGTCGGTGGCCCCGCCAGATATGCGTAAACCCGCGCGCCGCACCGCCACCTACACCCCCGCAGAGCCCAACAGCCGAATATCGGGGGCACCCTCCGGGGCCGAAACCACCGAAACATCCACACCCGTAACCGCCAGCCCTATACCAGACCCCGAACCGCACTGGTGGGGGTCCGCCCCGAATATCACCGAAGCGGCGCAGGAGGAACGGGCCTTCATACTTGATGCGGTACAGTCCGGAATCGGCGGGGTGAGCGTCACAGGCACGAACCTGCACGCAACCCTGCTCACCTGGGACGGCGCCACCATCGACTACCCTGAGCCTTCACGGCCCGAACCCATTGATACGGTCACCAGGATCACTCTCAACACCGACTGCACGGTGCTGAGCATACCGCCGCGGGCGCTCGCGCAGCTGCGTTCGCTGGCTGTGGGCGGAGAAAATCTTATACTGGCCAACACCAGCCTGGGGTTTACCCGAACCCTGGGCAGGGGCGCGCTAGTATTAAGCGAGAGTGGGTACGCTACGCTCGCAATAGCCATTATTGGCTAGAAATAACCACCATAAATAGACAAGAGATAAGGAAAGGTACATGGCTGCTATTAAGCTCACCAAAGGCAACCCCATTAACCTCACCAAGGAGGCCCCCGGCCTGAAGAACCTCACCATCGGTCTCGGCTGGGACCTGTCAATTGCTGGGGAAGCGTACGACCTGGACGCCTCGGTCATGCTCACCGATGAGAACGACAAGATCATTTTCGATGACGCCTCCCTGATCTTCTTCAATAACCCCACCAGCGCGGACGGGGCGATCGTGCACACCGGTGATAACCGCACGGGTGACGCCGAAGGCGACGATGAGACGATTATCGTGAACCTTGAGAAGGTGGACCCTCAGATTCAGCGTGTGCACATCCTCGCCTCTATTTACGAGGGTGAGAAGACCGGCAAGAACTTCGGTGTGGTGCGCAACGCCTACGTGCGCCTGATTAATGACGACACCAACGAAGAGATCGCCCGCTACGACCTGTCCGAAGACTGCTCGGCGGCACCGGCGGTGCTGTTCGCTGTGGTGTACCGCCATAATGGCGAGTGGCGTTTCAAGGCTGTGGAAGACCCCTTCACCGGTGGCCTGCCGCACCTGCTCACCTCCTACGGTTTTACCGTCTAGAACCCTCTAGACAGCACACACACGCTCTATAAGGAGAGCTTTTAATCAATGGCATTGTTGAAATTCTTCAAATATGATCTGCTCATCACCCTCGCGGCACTCATTGTGGCAATGTTCTACGGCGGTGTTTCGGGCATGGTTTCCGCCGCGATCCTGATCGTGCTTGAGATCGTGTTCTCGTTCGATAACGCGGGCGTGAACGCGAAATACCTGAACAAGATGTCGCACGCCTGGCGCCGTATCTTCCTGACCGTAGGCGTGCTCGTAGCGGTATTCGGGATGCGTCTGGTGTTCCCGTTCCTGATCGTATGCCTGGCCGGTAACGTGGGACCGGTCGAAGCGTGGAACCTGGCCATGGAGCGCGGCGACCCGCACACCCCCGGCACTTACGGCTACATTCTGGAATCGGCGCATCACACGATCGCCTCTTTCGGCGGCATGTTCCTGCTGATGCTGTTCCTCTCATTCCTGTTCGAGGCAGGTAAGGATGTGCACTGGCTGGCGGTCATTGAGAGGCCGCTGGCTAAGGCGGGGCATTTCGACTCAATGCCGGTGCTGGTTTCGGGTGCGATCCTGTTGGCGGCCGCGCAATTGTTCGGGGCCGAGCACCATGAACAGTACACGATCCTGCTCGCCGGGCTGCTGGGTATGCTCACGTTCCTGGCGACGAACGGTCTGGCGACGTTCATGGAGGACCGCAATGAGGCTCAGGAAGAGTCTCTGTCGGAGGTCGCTATGCTCACGGGTAAGGCCGCGTTCTCTATGTTCATCTTCCTGGAGGTGCTGGACGCGTCATTCAGCTTCGACGGGGTGCTGGGCGCGTTCGCGGTGACTTCCGACCCGATTATTATTGCGATCGGCCTGGGTGTGGGCGCCCTGTTTGTTCGTTCAATGACGATCTACCTGGTCGAGAAAGGCACCCTGCAGGAGCTGCGCTACCTGGATCACGGCGCGCACTGGGCGATCGGTGTTCTGGCGCTCATGCTGATAGCGACCCTGAAGTGGGATATCCCGGATTATGTGATCGGTTTATCTGGCATCGTGTTCATTGCGGGTTCGGTCATCTCATCCCGCCGCGCTAACCGCGCCGAAGCCGCCGAGAATGATGGGGACGCCAAAGAACCTGTAGCCTCGGGAAGCTCAACCGATGAGGCCGCCCTGTGAGCGTGTCCGTAACCGCTGCCGGGTGGCCGCCCCACTGGGGTGGGTGCTGCCGCCCGGCGCGGCATGACAACTAACGTACAACGATGTAGAAGGGTATAGAAACTATGGCCATTAACCTTTCAAAAGGCCAAAAGATTAACCTGTCAAAAGATAGCGGCCTCACCCAGGTACGCCTGGGGCTGGGCTGGGACCCGATCAAGGTGAAGGGCTTCTTTGGGCGCACCAAGGAGAAGGCCGTGGACTTGGACGCTTCGGTGCTGGCCTATGATGCCTCGGGGCAAATGGTTGAGGCCGTGTTTTACGGGTCGTTGCGTGCCGCAAACGGCTCAATCATTCACCACGGTGATAACCTCACCGGTGCCGGTGATGGCGACGACGAGGTTATAGACATTAACCTGCCCGGGGTGGATGCCCGCGTCAACACCCTGGCGCTGGTGATCACCTCATATTCGGGTGATCAGTTCAGCGGTATTGAGAACGCGTTTGTGCGCGTCGAAAACGTGGAAAACCGGCAGGAGCTGGCCCGTTTTGAGATGACGCAGAAAGGCTCGCACACGGGCCTGATGGTCGCCTCCATTAGCCGGGACGGGAACGACTGGGTGTTTAAGGCCGTGGGTTCGCCGCTGCCGGGCGCCGCACGCACCCCACGGGACGTTATCGAGTCGGCCCGCGCCTACCTGTAACCTGCCAGCTAACGCGAACCGCCGAAGCAGGTTCCGGCCCGTGATACAGGGGTGCCCCAGATGACTTAACCATCTGGGGCACCCCTGTTACTTCCTTGAGCCAGTCATGGTGCGTACCCCGACACTTCGGCGGCGCGGCACCAGCTAAGTGTCTTTGAGGCAGACGCAGGTAACCGCCTAGATTGAACTGCTGGGTGAGGCACTGGCTGATGCACCCGGCGGCTGAGAGTTGAAGTCACTAAGATGCCACGCACCATTCGAATATTTGGCAGTAAGTTCACCCTTATGTGTGCTCTTCCGTTCTGTCTCTTTGAGCTCGCGCACGTTCCCGAAAGCTGCTATATATTCCCCAAGATCAAAGGTGTACGTAGCAGACCAATGGTAGGTGTCATCATGTTTAGTAGGCTGGGATTCTTCCAGAAAAAACGTAAAAGTGGGGTTGCCAAACCATGCCTTCCCCTCTTTAAACGCCTTTAACATAGCCTTGGTAGAACTAGCCTTAGTCATATCCCGTTTTTCTTTGTCATTGAGGTCTGACTGCTCAAAATACTGGTCGTCTCCCGTAGCGAAAAGATACTGTAACGACGCTGCCATGAACGCAAGAGACGAGTAGAGGCCCGCCACTGACTCCTCACGAATATTATCAGGCTTAACAGGTTTGGGCACGTTCTTCGGTGGCTGGGTACGGGTAGCTGGCCTGTAGGTTCCCGCAGAGGTGTCGTAGCTTTCGAGCTTCACCTCACCTCTATAGTCTTTCTCGGGCTCTTTTGTCTGATCATTACCAGAAATATCTGAGGTAGAAGAGTTTATATTTAACCCGCTGCAGGCGGTTAAAAACGTAAGGGAGCCAGCGCCTAAAAAGCCAAAGGCGGCACGGCGGTTCACTATGAATGTCATGTTAGGTTTCCTTTCAGCTGGGAATAACCAGCCTCAGCATCATACTGAGCTTTCACCACGGTGAGCGGGGGGGCCAGCCCAAATCTGCGCTGCAGCTTTTTGCGCAGGCAAGAATTTTCCGCATACCCAAGGTGCAGGGGCGACTTACGGCTTCACCGTTGAAGAGAGCGCCTGAATACCGGCAAGCTCCCACACACCACCTGTATACTCGCCACGCATAACAACTTTGCTGCTAGTTTTCCGTTCATTAGCAGGCATATCGCGCACTTGACCGGCAGCCACTAAGTAGGTACCTACTGCGACTGTAATGGTTGCTGGCCATAGATAGTATTTACCCGATTTATTGGACGAGGATGTTTCTAGGGTGATGACATACTTGGGATCTTCAAACCAGACTTCGCCTGTTTGCAGAACCGAGTACTGTTCAACCATTATGTCGTAGTTTTTCTTCTCCTCTGGGTGAAGTTTGACCTGCTCAGTGTATTGGGAATCCCCAGTGGTCATGAGGTACTGCATTGAGGCTGCCATGAATGCCAAGGATGAGTAGAACCCTTCCTCAGAGTTCTCGTTCATGTTCTTTGGTTTGATGGGCTTAGGCACGTTCTTCGCTGGCTGGGTGCGGGTAGCTGGCGAGTAGGTTCCCGCAGAGGTGTCGTAGCTTTCGAGCTTCACTTCCCCTTTATGGTCTACCGACGACGAGCTGGACGGTGAATTAGAGGCAGCAGAAGACGACGAACTCGCTGGACCGGCAGAGGCACTGGACGATGCGCTGCTGCTCTCAGCTTCTTGATGCTTCACAACGGTTCTTATAGGGGCGCAGGCAGACAACAATGCCGCAGCAGATCCAGCACCCGCAAAGTTCAGCGCGGCACGGCGGTTAAATACGGAAGTCACAATATTATCGATCTCATTTGTCTAGATTCAGGATGTTTGACTTCTTTATTATAGCTAAAGTTCGTTTTTATTACCTTATATTTCTTTTTATGAGTTATCTGAAAGATTATAGGTCATCATGGTAACTTCCCACACGCCACCAGTGTATTTCCCTTTCATATACCCCTTTTGAGGTTTTTCAGCCCCTGTAGAAGGCACAGGAACCGTCTGGCCTTGTGCGTTATGGACATTTTTACCGTAATCAAAAACAACTGTAGAGGGCCATGTGTAACTAGAGCCTGACTTGGTGGGCTGGTCAGTTGTTAATGTAATAACAATCTTGGGGTTTTCAAACCATGCGACACCGCCTGCGATATATTGTGCCATCTCATCGTAGTCACTCAGGTCCTCTTCCTCATCAGTCTTTACCTGGTCTAGGTATTGCCGGTCGCCTGTTGTCACAAAATACTGGAATGAAGCGGCATAGAAGGCGATTGTTGAATATAGACCAGCCACCGAGTTTTCATTCATATTCGCTGGCTTAATGGGTTTAGGTACGTTCCGCGGGGGATGCTCGCTGGTGCCGGGCTCATAGGTACCCGCAGAGGTGTCGTATTTCTCTAGTTTTGCCTCACCTTTATAGCTCTTTGCAGACTCCGAAGATGCTGGTGAAGACGATGACGTAGAGGCCGCAGGGCTCACGGACTCCTCAGACGGCTCCGGAGAATGTGAATTGGGACTGCTACTACTGCTACTGCTGCTATCGCCACTACTTTTCTTAACACTTCTTAGCGGGGCGCAGGCCGCTAAAAACGCAGCAGACCCTGCGCCCAGAAGACCTAGGGCGGTACGGCGGTTAAACACGGAAGTCATGACAGGGGTCGCATCCTTTCCACATAAGGTGATCGCGCACTCTTATCATACAGCGGCGGGGCAGAAGTAGCGGTTCGAAGGTGCGTGCGCTCTTAACAATAGAAGGCAGGCCACATCTATCAAGAGGGACAGTAGGCACCTAGGCGCGTACCGCCCTGACATACGGCAGACTCATGAGGCAGGAAGCTCTTACAGGTATCACCCGTGGACATGATTACTCATGACAGTTATGCACTCCTCATATGAGTCTTCCCGTACTGATACACCACTATTTATCCTCGTTATCTTGTGCCTTAAAAACCTGGCTTGGCATATGCTCTACAGTTTCAAGATGAATCTCGCTCTCAACGGCATCAACACGCCAGTCACCGTCCTCCCACACCATCGGCACGGAGAACTTAGCAATATGATTCTGCCCATCAGATTTCCACAGAAAAACAGCGTCAACCACAGCCCGCTCTGGCGAGTAAGACTTTATATCATAACCAGCGATACGGGCATCAGCAGAGTCAGCCGGATGGCTCTCAGGAGCTTCAGGCTTATATTCAGCAGCAATACGTTTTGAAAGCAAACCCCTACGTTCTGCCTCAGTTGCATTAATATCACTTTCAGCAGCCATGTACGTGATAGCTGCCATAGCAGCACCGGTTGGGTTATGAGCAAAGCAATATCCCACAACACCAGGCGTATAGGTAGGACCATACGTTGCAGAGACCGGATATTTAATACCATCATAGGTTTTCTTAAACCGGTAATCTGATGGCGCTTCTACGCTGAATTCTTTCTCAGAAGCCACCGCCACATCACACTTATGATCGCCACGGCCTGTAGGTGGCGTGCTTGTTTGCTGTCCGCTACCCGACGGCGCAGAACTAGATGATGCCGCCACTGCGCCCTCAACAGAGTTTTTAGTCTCCCCCTTATTTCCCATTAGATTCCACACCAGCAAAATAGCCAGTATTAGAATCACACCCAGCATGACAATAAAAAGAAAATTACGCCCCCGGTTTTTAGACATATCAGACATTAAGCACCTCCAAAAAAATATTAATAAATATAGTTAATGAATATTGCAACCACTGTCGCAGCGAATAGCTAACCACCATATACTACACAGATCCACACCATAGGGCCGGTTGCTACCTTCATCCAGTCCATTGTGTCTTTTTCAAGACTAATAACAGGGCCAGCATGAATCCATGACGAAATAAATGTCTGAAAAAGTTAACGGCTCCGATTCACAAGGAGATCAGAAAATCATTAATCGGGCCTTCAAGTGCTTTCCCTACAAGGTTTCCAACAGCTTTTTTGCCTTCTTCAACTCCGTTTTGGCCCAAATTAACAGCAGTATCTACAGCTTTATCAGCAAATTCCCTGGACCTCTTGATACATTCCTATTTTTGTTGTTCATCAAGAGCATACCTAAATTTGCAGTAATTATCATGGGTGCCTGCAGCAACATCTTTAGCAGTATCCTTAACTGTCATAGGATGCCTTTCCTATTTTAAATATTTGTGGAGGAGTCTCCATCGCAGGCTGCATCCGATAGTCACTCTCAGGAGTATCAGCTTTCCAATCCCCGTTCTCCCAAACGAAAGAAAAATCA
>ERZ772972.210-NODE-210-length-21472-cov-13.484615_pt1 | contig 21472 bp, 30 predicted proteins | sample MGYA00580673_ERZ772972 | MGnify/ENA primary metagenome ERZ772972 (study PRJEB29015, sample SAMEA2738051) | human oral metagenome | biome: human oral; feature: human-associated habitat; material: saliva | place: China | collected 2229 ... | reverse complement strand
CTCCGGCAACCTAATCAATTGATTAAGGTGCTTTCCTTAGCAAAGTTTACTTTGAACGATGAGGTATATAAAAAGACCTTGTCCATGGATAAGGTCTTTATTTTATTTTAAATGGAGATATTAAGGATTAAGACGATAGTTTTGTATTGATATCAGACGCTAAAAAATTTAAGGAGAAAACAATGAGCAAAACATATTTATTTACATCAGAGTCGGTAACAGAAGGACATCCAGATAAAATAGCAGACCAAGTTTCAGATGCTATTTTAGACGAGATTCTAAAACAAGATCCATATGGACGTGTAGCCTGCGAAACATGTGTTAACACAGGGCTTGCAGTACTAATCGGAGAGGTATCTACAACAGCAAATGTTGATTTCCAACAAGTAGTTAGAGATACTGTAAATGAAATAGGATATAATGATCCAACAAAAGGTTACTCTGGTGACCATATTTCAGTATTAGTAGGGTTAGATAAACAATCACCTGATATTGCATTAGGTGTAGACAACTCTTTAGAAACTAAACAAGAAAAAGAAGAAAATGAGGTTGGAGCTGGAGACCAAGGTTTAATGTTTGGATTTGCAACTAATGAAACTCCATCATATATGCCTTTACCAATTTACCTAAGTCATAAACTTTCTAAACAATTAGCTGATGTTAGAAAAAATGGTACATTAACATACTTAGGACCAGATGGAAAAGTTCAAGTAACAGTAGAATATGATATCAACCATAAAGTAAAAAGAATTGATACAATAGTTGTTTCAACTCAACATGCTGAAGAAATTTCACAAGAACAAATTCATGCAGATATCAAAAAATATGTAATTGCACCTTGTCTAGATAAAGAATTATTAGATGAAGATACTAAATACTTTATTAATCCAACAGGAAGATTCGTTATCGGTGGGCCAGTAGGAGATGCAGGTCTTACAGGACGTAAAATTATAGTAGATACATATGGAGGATTCTCTCGTCATGGTGGAGGAGCATTCAGTGGGAAAGATGCTACTAAAGTGGATAGATCTGGAGCATATATGGCTAGATATATTGCTAAAAATATTGTAGCTAGTGGAATCTGTGACAAAGTAGAAGTTCAATTAGCTTATGCAATTGGTGTAGCACACCCAGTATCAATTTTTGTTGAAACATTTGGAACTTCAAAAGTAGACGAAGGTGAAATTGTAAAAACTATTAAAGAAGAGTTTAGATTAACACCAAACGGAATTATTGAGACTCTTGACTTAAGAAGACCAATCTACAAAAAAACTGCAGCTTATGGTCACTTTGGTAGAGAAGATGAAGATTTCACTTGGGAAAAAACAGATAAAGTAGAATCATTTAGAAAATTATTAAAATAATAAAAAGCGTTAAAGAAACGAATTAAAAATTTTAATCCGTTTCTTTTTCTTATAATACTCACCTAATCTAGCGTATAGTTTGTTTTTATTGCAAATTATTATAAAATGTTGTTTAATATAAATAAGTACAATCAGTGAAAAAAATATGTATAATTTGTGGAGGGTATTATGAATTTATACGAAAAAATTGGAGAAGAGAATATTGATCTATTGGTTAGTTATATGTATGATGACATAATTCCTAATGACGATAGAATAAACCTATTATTTACTGAGGGATTTGATAAAATAAAAGTAGAACAAAAAAAATTCTTTAGATTATTTTTAGGAGAGCCGGGACATTCAGTTTTTGCAACTCCAGAATTAAGAAAAAAACATCTAAAATTACCAATATCAATTAATGAAGCAAAATATTGGTTTGAAGATTTTGAATTAGCATTATCTAGGTTAGATATAGATCCAGCAATAAAGAGATTTCTAAGCCAAAAAATTAATTCATTAGCAACTCAAATGATAAATACAATATAGAAAAAAGGAATTAAAGTATTATACTTTAATTCCTTAATTTATTATGCAACTATTTCTTCTTCGTTACCTTTGGTAAAAATCTCTCTTAGGAATTCAGGACTAGCAAGCGAGATGATTTTTATTGTGGATTTAATGTTGTATAAGAATGCTTCATCTTTGTGTATTCTGTTTGCAGAGATTGCACCTTGAATACTAGTAAACAACCATTCACTAATTGGATTACATAGATCTTCAGGTAAATTTCTATCATATAGACCATCAGCAAGTAGTAAACGCCAATTTTCCAGTATATCACTACATTTTTCTGCTATTAATGGAGATAATTCTGATGTCTCCATAGCAAGTAGAGTTAATGAAAAACCACTTCTTTTACACGCTTTTCCTTTTGAAATAAATAAATCAAAAACAGCTAGTAAATATTCCTCTAAAGTCCCTAACTTAGGAGAAATTGATTTAAACTCTTTTTTAACGTTACAATTGATTTTTTCTAGAGCTTCTAGATAAATTTCATCTTTTCCTTTTGGGAAATAGTAATAAACGCTACCTTTAGGGGCTTTAGCTTTTTTAATTATATCCTGAACACTTGTCAGAGAATACCCCTTAGTTCAAACGTTTTGGACAGTTGTTAATATAATGTTTTCTTTAACCTTATTATTAAGTGTCATGTCGCATTCACTCCCTTACATTGAATTCTATATTTATTATACAATATTTATATACAAAAAATCAATATTATATAACAATTTTTTTTAGCTCCATTATTTTGAAAATATATAATTGATAGCGATGAAAGCGTACTGTTATTTGATTGTTTTAATTTAAAGATTGAGAAATAGTGAATATTTTCAAATGTGTATTATAAGAAAATGGAAAAAACTATTTTGTATATTTTGGAATTTTGACATGAGTGAAATGAATATCAAAATAATAAAAAAAAATTCGTTTGAAATATATAACCCTATATTTGAATAAATAGTGATTTTATAGTAAAATATAACATGATATTTATTAAGGAGACTGCTATGTTTAAAAAGAAATTATTTCAATTATGTGTTGAATTAACAAATGGAGATTTAAGTTCAAAAACATTAAAAAAATTAACTAAATCAAATTTGAGTAGATTACTTATTCAACCATTTGCAAAAACATATAATATTAATACTGATGAAATTTTAGATGAATTAGATGATTTTAAAAATTTAAATGACTTTTTCATAAGAAAACTGCGTCCAGATGCACGTCCTATAGATCAAAATGAGGACAGTTTTGTAAGCCCGACGGATGGTGTAATTTCAGAAGTAGGTGTTATTAGCGACGACAGAACATTCGTTGTGAAAAATCAAACTTATAATGTTCAGACACTTGTTGGAGATAGTGAGTTAGCTGATAAATATAAAGATGGAACATATATGATTATATATTTGAGTCCTAGAAACTATCACAGAATTCATTTCCCAATGAATTCTCAAATAAGAGATGCTTATAGTTTAGGAAAATACTCTTATCCTGTAAATAAAATGGGGTTAGAGTTAGGAGATAATATATTAAGTTATAACTATAGACAAGTATACAGACTGAATGGGAAAATTAACTATACTCTTATTCCAGTAGGTGCTCAAAATGTGAATTCTATAATTCCTACATATGACGATATTTATGTGAAAAAAGGTGAGGAATTAGGATATTTTGAATTTGGTTCTACAGTAGTCCTATTATTTGAGAAAAATAATATTATTTTAGAGGATAATTTAAAAGATAGAGAAATTAAAATGGGGGAAAAAATAGCTACAATCTTGTAGTTGTTTTGTGATTAAGTATGTTATTAAAAAAATTTTTTTTACCAGATGATTTTATAGAAAAATATGAATTTATCGACGTAGAATACATGAATATGCATAATAAAAAAGTTATTATTTCAGACTTGGATAATACACTAATTTCATGGGATAGTAAGAAAGATACGAAAGAGCTAAACAGATGGCTTAAAAAAATGAGAAGAGCTGGATTTGATATTATAGTTGTATCTAATAATACAGAAGAGCGTGTCCAAGAATTTTGTAGACAATTAAATTTACAATATGTAGCGGGTGCTAAAAAACCATTAACTTTAGGTTTTAAAAAAGCTTTAAGAAAGATGAATAGAAAACCAGAAGAGGCTATAGTATTAGGAGATCAAGTATTAACAGATGTTTTTGGTGCGAAAAGTTTAGGGGTTATGAGTGTACTAGTAAAACCTATTTCTAAAACTGATGCATTTAAAACACGAGTTAACAGATTCTTTGAGGCATTAATTATTAAAAATTTAACTAGAAGAAAAGCATTTCCTAAGATGAAAAAACTTGGATATAAACTGACTCATAAGAAAGAAAGTAGTGGAGGTTATATTGGATAATAAAATTTATTGTATTGGCTGTGGAGTAGAAATACAAAGTGAAGATCCTAAAAAACAAGGATACCTTCCAAAAAATGTTGTAGAAAAAAGTGAAGATAGTCAGCTAGTTTGTAAAAGATGTTTTAGATTAAAAAATTATAACGAGGTTTCTGATGTAGAACTAGGTGCTGATGATTTTTATCAACTGATTAAAAGTTTATCAAAAAAAGATGCACTAATAGCGAAAGTCGTAGATATTTTTGACTTTTCTGGTAGTTGGATAGAAGATGTAGTCGATATTGTTGGAAATAATAAAGACATTGTTTTAATTGCTAACAAATTAGATTTACTGCCAAAATCTGTAAAACAAAACAAAATTAAACAATGGTTATTTAAAGTTTTAAAAGAAAAAGGTATTAAAGTAAAAGATATACTTTTAGTTAGTGCTATAAAAAATCAAGGTGTTGAAGAGGCGGCAGTCCGCTTAGATCAACTTAGAAATGGGAAAGATGTTTATATTATAGGTGCAACAAATGTTGGAAAATCGACATTTATTAATAAACTAATTGAATTAACATCAGGAGATAAGAATGTTATTACAACTTCACATTTCCCTGGAACGACATTAGGTATGATTGAAATACCTTTAGATCGTGCTACAAGTATATATGATACACCAGGTATAATACTTGATTATGATATTGCTCATTACCTAGATGCAAAAAGCTTAAAACTAGTAATGCCAAAAAAAGAAATTAAAGCACGTGTTTTCCAATTAAATGCAGAACAAAGCTTGTTCTTCGGTGGAATGGCAAGAATGGATTTTGTTAAAGGAGAAAGACAGAGTTTTACACTGTATGCTTCGAATTTAGTAGAAATTCACAGAACAAAATTAAGTAATGCTGATGCATTATTTGAGAAACATTTAGGACAAATGTTAAAACCACCATTTGAAGATAATATCTCTATTTTTGGGAAACAAGTTAGAAAGAGTTTTAAAATTGATAATAGAAAAACGGATATAGTCATTTCAGGTTTAGGATGGATTACTGTAAATAGTGATAGTGGATGTGAAATTGATATTTTAGTACCTGAAGAAATAGAAGTTTTTGTAAGAGAGTCAATAATTTAATAGTGTAGATAAGAAATCTATAAATATAAGAAATGAGGATATAATGTTAAAAGGAAAACAAAAAAGACAATTAAGATCATTAGCTCATCACTTATCACCAATATTTCAAGTTGGTAAGTCTGGGGTGACTAGTGAGATGATTCAAGGGATAAGAGACGCCTTAGAAAAAAGAGAATTGATAAAAGTTAGTATTTTACAAAACTGCGAAGAGGATAAAGATGTAGTGGCGAAACTTCTATCTGAAAGAACATCTTCAGAGCTAGTCCAAGTAATTGGTCATACAATTGTATTATACAAACAGAGCTCTAAAGAAAAATATAGAAAAATAGAGTTGGTGAAGTAGTATGGCAATAGCTCTTTATGGAGGAAGTTTTGATCCAATACATATTGGGCATCTAATCACTGCCACAAATGCAGTAGAAAATTATAATTTAGATAAAGTAATTTTTATTCCTTCTCATATTACTCCATTAAAAGATCGTAACTTAGAAGCTAGTGATGTAGATAGATATGAGATGATTCAACGAAGTATCAAAAATAATCCTAAGTTTATTGTTAGTGATTATGAGATAAACAATGATGGGGTAAGTTATAGTTATAATACTGTTAAATACTTTAAAGATACCTATCAAGATGAAAAAATATATTTTATTATTGGAACAGATAGAGCAAAAGATTTGAAAAAATGGTATAATATAGAGGAGCTTTCAAAACTTGTAACTTTTATATTCGTTGCTCGCGACGGTGAAAAGTTAGAAGATATAGTTGAAAAAGATGATTTTTATAAAGGGATAGATTATGAAATAATGATTTCACCTATAATAGAAATTAGCTCTAGTTTAATCAGAAATAGGATTAAACAAAATAAAAAAATTGATTATATGGTTACAGATAATTGTAAATCATATATTGAGGAGTTGAGTTTATATGGAATTTCAAGAAATTAAAGATAGAGTAAAAGAAATATTACCAGAAAAAAGATATGAACATACATTAAGAGTAGTAGAAGTAGCTAAACATTTAGCAAAAGTTCATGGAGCAAATGAAGAAAAAGCAGCTTTAGCAGCTTTAGTTCACGACGTATGTAAACCTATGGATGAAGAATTAATGAAGAAATATGTTATTCTTCACAACCTTGATGTAAAATTACTAGATTATCCAGTTGAAGTATTACATGGACCAGTAGGTAGTGCGTATATAGAAGAAAAGTTTGGTATTGCTGATGAAGAAGTAAAATTAGCTGTTGCTAACCACACTTTTGGAAGAAAGCATATGACTCTTTTAGAAAAAATAATCTTTATTGCGGATTATATTGATCCAGCTAGAAAACACCCACATTTAAATGAAGTAACAGAAGTTGCGGAATATGATTTAGATGAAGCGGTAAGATTAGCTGCTAAATATACTTTAGTTTATTTAATTGATAATGATGAAAGAATATACCCATCATTATTAGAGTGCTATAACTATTATAATATTAAAAATTATAGAGTTGGATTCAAAGAAAAAAATAAAGAGAAAATCTTATCAGATGAAAAAACTATAACTATTAGAAATAAGAGTGAAGCACACTTCAAAAAAGGTGATTTACTAGAAGCAACAACTTATGAAGATCCAGATACAGTATTTGCGACATTAGAAGTTGATTTAGTTAAACCTGTAACGCGCGATACTTTAACAGAGCGTTATGCAAAATATTATGGAGTTACTTTAGAACAATTAATAGATAAACTAGCAAAAAGATATCCAGAAGATGATGTTCTTTATGTAGTAATGTTCCATATTATTAAAAAATAAAATAAAGAAAGAGGATGAAAATGGAAGTAGAAAATTTATTAAAAATCGTCGTAGATGCATGTGATGATAAACATGGTTATGATATTGTTGCGTATGACTTAACAAATGCAGGAGTTTTATACGACTACTCAGTAATTTGTCATGCATCAACAAGTAGACAAGTAGAAGCAATTGCTCAAGAAGTAAGAGAGAAAGTTTTAGAAAGTGGAGCTACTATCTATAGTACAGAAGGTTTAAGAGAAGCTAAATGGATTCTTATGGACCTTGGAGATGTTGTTGTAAATATTATGACAAGAGATGATAGAGAGTACTATGGTCTAGATGCACTATTTGAAAAATATCCTTTAAAAGGTGTTTAATATGTACGAAAACTTAAGTATTGTTTATGATAAGTTAATGGATGTTGATTACGATGCTTATAAAAATATTATTAGTCAAGAATTAGGAGATAGAAAAGATCTTCTAGTTCTTGATTTAGGTTGTGGTAGTGGTACAATGTTGCCTACTTTAACAAAATATGGTCAAGTATTCGCGGTTGATAATAGTGAACAAATGCTAGCTTTAGCAAGCAGAAAAGTACCAGAGTGTAATTATTTCGCTATGGATTTATTAGAAATATCTAATTTAAGTTATGAGTTTGATTTTGTTCTTAGTGCCTTTGATGTTTTCAACTATCTTGAAGATTTTGAAGATTTTAATGAAGGATTAAAAGGAGTTTATGACTCATTAAAAGTAGGAGGAAAATTTGTCTTTGACCTCCATACTCCTAAAAAAATTAGAGATATGATTAATAATCAAGTGTTTGGTTATGAAGATGAAGAGATTAGTTATCTATGGTTTACCTATGAGACTGATAGAGAGTTAGAGGTAGAAAGTGAATTATCATTTTTTGTAAAAGAAGATAGCGGATTATATAGAAAGTTAGAACAATTCCATAGTCAACGAACATATGAAGTAGATGCTATTTTTGATTCTATTAAAAGTATAGGGTTTAAGATAAATGATTATTTCTGTGATTTTAATAAAAATAATAAAGATTTTGATAGTTCAGATAGAATAATTTTTATTTTGGAGAAATAAATATGATTTTTGATTTTAAAAAAGAATTTAAACACATATATAACCCTAAAACTAAACCTAGTATAATAAATATAGAACAAGCTAACTATATAGCGGTTAGGGGAAGTGGTAACCCTAATGATGAGAATAGTGAATATAAACAATCAATAAGTCTATTATATCCTATTGCATATGCCATTAAGATGAGTAAAAAAGGTGACTATAAAATACCAGGTTATTTTGATTTTGTCGTACCTCCACTAGAAGGTTTTTGGTGGCAAGAAGGAATAGAAGGAGTAGATTATTCAAATAAGGAAGGTTTTAAATTTATTTCCTTAATTCGTATGCCAGATTTTGTGACAAAAGAAGTCTTTGATTGGGCTATAGAAGCTACTACTCTTAAGAAAAAAGAGGACTTTTCAAAAGTAGAATTTTTCACATATGATGAAGGATTATGCGTACAGTGTATGCATATTGGCCCATATGATAATGAACCTGAAACTGTTGAACTTATGCATGAACTTATGAAAAAAGAAGGCTATGAGTTGGATATATCAGATAAGAGATTTCATCATGAAATATATATTTCAGATGTTAGAAAAACTGCACCAGAAAAGTTAAAAACAATAATTAGACATCCAATTAGAAAAAAATAATAAAACAGCTCAATTCAGATAATATTTTGAATTGAGTTTTTTTATGAATTGACATAGATAATTTAACATAGTATGATAGTTACAGATGTAGATAAAAAATAAAATTAAGGAAGATGTTACATGGAGATAAATATTTCAGAAGCAGAATGGGAAGTAATGAGAGTTGTTTGGAGTAATAACCAAGTAACAAGTAAACTAGTTATAGAAATATTAAAAGAAAAAAAATCTTGGTCAGTGTCAACAATAAAAACCCTACTTTCTAGATTAGTAGAAAAAGATATGCTACAAACGGAAAAAATAGGAAATAAATTTTTATATAGTGCAAAATGCTTAGAAAATGACTGTTTAGAAGTATTAACAAGAAACTTTATAAGAAAATTCTGCTCTAAAAAAACAAAAAATATAATTAAATATGCAATTGAAGAAAATAATTTAAGTAAAAGTGATATAGATGAAGTAATACAATTATTACAAAAAAAACGTAAATCAGCAAAAGAAGTTACCCCTTGTAATTGTATCAAGGGACAATGTACTTGTGGAAATCATAAAGAATAAGAGGTTAATTATGGATTTAAATGGAAAAAGAATTTTAATAACAGGAGCATCAAGTGGTTTAGGACGTGAACTAGCTTACCAATTTTCTCGAAAGGGAAATGTAGATCTAATTCTAGTGGCAAGAAGAAAAGAAGCACTTGATAAGGTTGCTAAAAAATGCGAAAGCCTTGGAAAAGTTACGACTGAGACTTATTCGGTTGATATGAGCTCGCAAGAAGAAGTAGAAGGATTATTGCAAAATGTTAGTGAAATAGATATTCTTATAAACGCAGCAGGTTACGGACTAATGAAGGATTATTATGAGTTTAGTGATCATGAAGTAGTTAAAATGTTTGATACGAATGTTATAGGAACAATTCAATTAACTAGTGAAATTGCGAAAGAGATGCAAGAAAGAAAAGCAGGTAGTATTGTGACGATAGCCTCTTTAGCAGGAAAGATAGCTACTCCAAAAACATCAGTATATTCTGCGACTAAGTTTGCATTAATTGGGTATTTCAATGCATTAAGATTAGAACTAAAAAAGGATAATGTGCATGTAATGACAGTTAATCCTGGACCAGTAGCTACAAACTTCTTTAATATAGCTGATAAAGATAAAACATATATAAAAGCACTAGGAAATAAATCATTAACACCTAAACTTGTGGCTTCTAAAATTATTAGAGGAATAGAAAGAGAAAAACGAGAAGTGAATTTACCATTCATATATACTTTAGGGGTAAAAATAAGCCAGTTATTCCCTAGACTTAGTGATAGAATATTAATGAATATGTTTAAATAAAAAATTTGAAACTTGCTTTTTATTTTCAAATTTGCTATAATAATAAAATGCTAGGTGGGGAGTTAGCGGTGCCCTGTACTTGCAATCCGCTTTAGCAAGGCCGAATACCGAGATGCGGGTAGAATAGGGAATGTCGAGTCTAACACGTAATGTTGAGACTGAGGCTCCTTACGACGCAGTACTTATGAACCATGTCAGGTCCGGAAGGAAGCAGCATTAAGTAAGTCTTCTGTGGGTGTAAGTTTTAGTCAAGGTTGAGTTGGCGATTAGACTAACGGTTTTTTAATCTATTCAAGTCTCGGTTGCATCTTATTATAAATCGATAACATCTAAAAGTATTAGCTTTTGGATTTTTTTTATGTAGAAGTTAAGTGAAGGAAAAATATATGAAGGAAGAAGTTATGTATCAAGGTAAAAATATAAAAGAACGTGGAAAGATTTTCATTAAATTACTTTTACCAGTATTAATTTATCAGGTAATATCCTATTCATCAGGAATGATAGGAACATTTATGGCTGGGCACTATAGCCCAACAGACCTTGCAGGTGTTAGTATGGGAGTTAATATTTGGAACCCTGTAATGTATACATTGAATGCAATAGTTCTTGCAATAGTTCCAATAGTTTCACATTTAATCGGGAAGAAAAGAGAAGAAGAAATACCAGTAATGGTTAGACAATTTTTATATATAGCAGTACTTATCAGTATTATTCTAGTAATAGCACTTAATACATTAGCTGCTCCTATTGTAGATAGTTTGGGGATGGATGCCAAAATAGCGACAATAACTAAAAATTATTTGTATTATGAAAGTTTTGGAGTGTTATCTATATTTTTATATGTAGTATTGCGTTCATTTATGGACAGTTTAGGATTAACAAGATTGTCGATGATTATGATGATAATTTCTGTACCGGTAAATGTTACTTTAGCATATGGATTTATTTTTGGTAAATTTGGTATGCCTGAATTAGGTGGTGCAGGTAACGCGATAGCTGTGTCATTAACATACACTGTGCTATTTTTTATAGCTCTTTTTTTAACTTTAAAACATCCGAAAATTAATAAATATAAAATATTTAAAAAAGAGGGTATTAGGTTTAAATATTGGGGTGAAATTTTTAAATTAGGTATTCCAATTGCGATAGCTACGGCATTAGAAACAGTAGTATTTTCTACATTGTCACTTATGGTATCCCGTTTTGATACAACGATTATAGCATCGCATCAAGCAGCACTAAACTTTTCAGGCTTCTTGTATAGTTTACCTGTAAGTGTAGCGAATACGGCAACAATTATTGTAGCCTATCATGTAGGTGCTAAAAATTATAAACTTGCGAAAAGTTATACGGCTTTGAGTGTGGCTCTTGGAGTTATTTCTTCAGGTGTTGCTGGATTAATAGTACTTCTTTTTGATACTCAAATACCTTACTTATATAGTACTGATAGTGGAGTGATAGATTTAACTGCACACTTATTAATATTTGCTATAGGATTTGCACTGTGTGATTCATTTGCATCTGCCTTAGCAGGAGTACTACGTGGTTATAAAAAAGTAGTTCCTATATGTCTAGCAATGTTTGTCGGATATTATATTGTAGGGATTCCAGTAGCGTATTATCTAGTATTTACTAAAGGTGTAGGTATTGATGGATTATGGATAGGATGGATAATAGGTCTTGCTGTATATGCATTAGGAGTTTTAGGATACTATTTAAATCTTAGTAGAGGTATAAGTAAAAAACTTAATACAGCTAAGTAAATAAAAGATTTTGTAATAATATTATTATTGCAAAATCTTTTTTATTATATTCCTTGACTATATTTTTTAAAAACTATATAATATGATTATCGAAACTAGATTGTAAGGAGAAGAGAATTTGAAAAAAGTTTATCCGAAATGGTCTGAGTTACCTACTATTGATTTATATCTAGACCAAGTATTACTATATGTAAATCAGTTAGATAGTTCATCAATTGTTGATGATGATAAAGGCTTAACAGCTGCGATGATAAATAATTATGTGAAAAATGGTCATCTAGATAAACCAATAAAGAAAAAATATAGTCGTAGACAATTAGCAAGATTAATAGTTATTACATGCTTGAAAAATGTATTTGCTATTCAAGAAATTAGTAAAACTATAAGTAGTTTAACAAAAGATGGCGATTCTGAAGCTATGTATGATAACTTCGTTATGTGTATGAATGAAGAGAAAAGAGAAGGTTTACCAGAAGTAATAGTTTCAGCTTGTGATACTGTTAGATTATATAAAAAAACTCATGATTTAGTAGAAAAATTAAAATAAGATAATACCTGGAGGTAAATTATGTCGTGGAAGATAGTTGTAGACACTGCCTGTGATTTTAGAGAAATACCAAATAAAGCAGAAAATGTTGTCTATGAAAGGGTACCATTTACGCTTCAAATAGAAGATAAAATATATATTGATACATTGGATATGGATATAGATGAAATGATGAAAGCAATGTATGCTAGTTCGGAACCAGCTAAATCTGCTTGTCCTAGTCCAGATGCATTTTTATCAGCATATAGAGGAGCAGAAAATATAATAGTTTTAACTTTAACTGGAGGATTGTCAGGTAGTTACACTAGTGCTATCGTTGCCCAAAAAATGTTAAAAGAAGAAGATGAAAATGTCAACATTCATGTAATTAACACTCTTTCAGCGGGAGGACAAAATGATTTATTCCTTCTCAAGATAAATGAATTAATAAAAGAAGGATTATCATTTGATCAAGTAGTAGCAAGAATGAATGAATATCAAAAAAATACAAAGCTTATTTTTGCATTAGAAAAAGTAGATAATTTAGTGAAAAATGGTCGTTTATCTAAACTTGCTGCAGCTGTTGTAGGATTATTAAATATGCGTATGGTAGGAGAAGCTAGTAAAGAAGGAACATTGCATCTATTACATAAAGTTCGTGGGGAGAAGAAAGCTGTTGCTGCTGTTGTCGATGAGATGATTAAAGCAGGGTACAAGGGAGGAAGAGCAGTTATCACGCACAGAAATAATGAGAATATTTGCAAAAAAATAGAAGAGAAATTATCTGAGAAATTCTCTAATATAGAGTTTATCTCAGTACCAACTTCTGGAATCTGTAGTTTTTACGGAGAAGAAGGCGGAATGCTTTTAGGATATGAAATATAATAAATAACCGAGATAGTTCAGCTATCTCGGTATTTTTATTATTTAGTATAAACTGAAACTCGTTCTTTAATATTAGAGTTTGCTTCAATAATGTCTAATAGTGCACTAGCATAATCTGCATAACTAACATAACTAACGCCTTCTTCGTTAGTAGTGAAGATTTCACCAGCTATACCATAGTTATTAGTTTTAGGGCCATCTTCAACAAAGTCAGCTGCTGGACTGACAAATGTCCAATTAATATTTTCTTTTGTACGAAGTAAATCAAGTTCATCTGCTTGAGCTTTTGCTAAAGGTTTAAATACCTCAGGAAATTCTGGTGATTCAAATAGTTTAGTAGCTTTTGAACTATCTAAGTATAAACTACCAGCCCCACCAACGATAAGTAAGTGAGTGTTTGTTCCATCTAATATTTCTGAGAAGTGCTCGACTGTTTTAGAATGTAAAGATAATGTATCTGGATTAAATGTCCCAAATGCACTTACTACTACGTCAAAACCTGTTAAATCTGCTTTAGTTAACTCAAATAGATCTTTGTTAATTACTTTAGATGCTTCTGATTTATTTTCTGAACGTACTATTGCTGTTACATCATGATTTCTTTCAATTGCTTCTTTAACTATTAATTTACCTGCTTTTCCATTTGCTCCAATTACTGCTATATTCATTTTTAATTCCTCCAAAATTGTTTGTTGTTATACTAATATAATAGCATGTATAAAAAATAAGAAAAGTACGCACTTTTTTGTATCATAGTTACTTTAAAGTAACATTTGTATCATATAGCGGAATTTTTAAAGAAAAAAAATAAAAGAAATGTATAACTTGAAAATAAGATACATTTCTTTAATGATTAATATTTAACTATCTCTGTTTAGTACTTTTTTTATTTTTACGAAGTTGTCTTACTAGAAAACCAATACCTTGCCCACACAAACTAAAGAAAATATATAATAAACCATAAATTAGAATATCAAAATTTAATATAATTAGACAAGATAATAGATAAAAGGCTCCTACGAGAATAGAAAACAAGTAGCTAAAATCCTCTTTATTATATGCATATAGAAAAGATATAATGAAATTGACAATTGGATATAAGAAAAGAAGTAACCATATTATCATTCCTGATCTATTTGATATAAAATAAGAACACAGAGGAAGTATTATAAATAAAAAGAAAGAAAAAATTAAATAGGGTACTTTTTCTAAAAACTTCTTCATTGTCTGCCTCCTAATATAGTGTTATTCTATCATATATCTTTTTAAAAAACAAATTGTGTGCCGCTTTAAAAATGCTATTGAGTTAATAAAAATAGATAAAAGGTTGTTTAGAAAATAGTGAAGTTATATGAGCTAGTTAATTGACTAAAATGAACTTGTAGTATAAAGTGTTATTATTAAAAAATGGAGGTATGACTATGTCATTTGAAGATAAAATTAACCAAGCTAAAGATTCAATAAAAGAAGGTTTAGAAAAAATTACTGGAGATGAAAATATCGAATTAGAAAATGTAGTATCAAAAGTAAAAGAAGTAGCTGAAGGTTCAAAAGGTAACGTTGAAGGTGCTATTGATACCGTAAAAAACTTATTTAAAAAAGATTAATTTTTAAAATTATAAAAAAGCTCTATATTTTTTGTAGTTGTTAAATAACTATAAAGATTATAGAGCTTTTTATTGTTGAATGTATAAGAAATAAATAGTTATATATGATAAGTGAAATCAATTAACGTTGAAAGTTTTAGAAAAAAAATTTAAGTTTATTATTAAATTTAATATATTCTATAAATTAGATGTATTTTTTATTATTTGAATATACAAATATATATTTATTTTATAAAGGTTTATTAATTAGCAAGAAGAAGCCATAAGTAAATTAAAAAATAATAATATTTAATTAAAATTATTTCTATAACTATTTTAGAAAATTTCAAGGATTATAAGATAATATAAGGATATAGAATATTATCACATCAATATTGCGAGCGTTTTCGTTGATTAATACCGTTTATTCATATATAGTAATAATTAGATAGATATTTGTATGATATTTAAAAATTGGGGCAAACAAAGTAAATATCTAAATAAATAAAGGAAGGAGGAATGTTATGATTTGGTCACTTATTGTCGGAGGGTTTATTGGTTTTATTGCAGGAGGAATTACTCGTAAAGGTGGAGCAATGGGTATCATTGCAAATATCATCGCAGGATTAATTGGTTCTTCTGTAGGGCAATCACTATTTGGAACATGGGGTCCTAATTTAGCAGGGATGGCATTAATTCCTTCTATCTTAGGTGCAGTGATTGTTGTTGCTGTAGTATCATTCTTCTTTGGTAAAAAGGAATAGAAGTCTTTTTGCTGTAAAGTATGATATAAAATTAACTGATAGGAGGATTCAATATGTCCAAAATAAAAAAAATACTTTCCTTTATTGTCTGTATTTTAATCTTGACAGTTTTGATTCCTATTCTACTAGAATATCATAAAGTAAGTAGTTTAGATATACAATTATATGATTGGAAACAAAATTCTAATATTGACTATTACCTTTCTAGATATGTATTCTGGGGTACTTTGGTTTTAGCAATCTTGGTATTATTCTTGATACTAATCGTGATATTTTATCCTAAACAACATCTTGAAGTTAAACTATCTGATGCAGATGGTAAACTTTCAGTAAAAAATTCAGCTCTTGAAGGGTTTGTGAGTTGTTTAGTAACTGATAATGGGTTAATCAATAATCCTACTGTTCACGTAAATAGTAGAAAGAACAAATGTTATATTGATGTGAAAGGTGAACTAAATACTGCTGAAGATGTTGTAAATAAAGGTCAACTTATACAAGATGAAATTGCTAAAGGCTTGAAACAGTTCTTTGGTATTGACCATGCTGTAAAACTTAAAATTTCAGTATCAGATATAAAACCAAAAAAAGAAACTGAAGTAACGAAAAAAAATACAAGTCGTGTAAAGTGAGGATATAAAATATGGAATGGTTTAAAAAATATCAATACCCAATCATATCGGGATTGTTAGGAGTAATTCTAGCTTGTTTTATTCTATTCTTTGGTTTTTTTAAAACACTATTTGTTTTGATACTGGGTGCTTTAGGAGCAGGAATAGGATATTATATACAAAATAAAAAAATTATTAAATAAAGGAGCTTAATATGCCAAATACAAATAAAAAAGAAAATGAAAAAAAAGATGTAAATAAAAACGTAGAAGAAGTTAAAGGGGAACTAACTTACGAAAATAAAGTCATTCAAAAAATTATAGGTTTTTCTTTAGAGAATATTTCAGGACTATTAGCTGTCGATGGAGGGTTTTTCTCTAACCTAACAGATAAATTAATTAATACTGATAATGTTACTTCTGGTGTAAATGTCGAAGTTGGTAAGGAACAAGTAGCTGTAGATTTAAATATTATAGTTGAATATAAGAAAAATGTTCCTGAATTATATCAGGAGATAAAAAAAGTGATTACTAATGATATTTCTAATATAACAGATTTAGAAGTAGTAGAAGTAAACGTTAATGTTGTTGATATCAAAACTAAAGAACAACACGAAGCTGATTCAGTAAGCTTACAAGATAGAGTAACAAATGCTGTTGAATCAACAGGAGAATTTGCTTCGGAGAAGTTTGAGGCAGCAAAAACGGGTATTAGTGAAGGTTTTTCAACTGCAAAAGAAAAGGTTGAAGATGGCATAGAAGCTGTTAAAGACAAAGCCAACGATGATGATAAAGAAGATGAAAAAGCTTCTAAATCTAAAGAAAAAAAACGAGTTCAATAATTAAGAATTAAAATAACTAATTTTTTTAAAAAAGAATTTCTCTGGAAGGGAGGTGTTATTATGACACTAGAAGGAGGAGTTAGTGTACCGGCAGAAGAAAAGAAAAATGTATCTAAAGCTGTAGAAGAAGTTGAAGATAAAAAAACAAATGAAGAGATTGATAAAATCGCCGATGAGACTAAGGAAGTATTAAAAGAGATTGGTGAAAATAAAGAAAATAATTTATTGCAATAACAAAGAATAATTTAATTATATTAGGGGGCAAAATTATGTCATTAGAAGAAAAATTAGAACAGGTAAAAGGTTCAGTTAAAGAAGGTCTTGGAAAATTAACTGGAGATGAAAAAACAGAAAAAGAAGGAACTGCAGAAAAAGTAGTTTCTAAAGTTAAAGAAGTAGCAAAAGATGCTAAAGACGCTGTTGAAGGCGCAGTAGATGGTGTTAAAAAAGCTGTGAAGAACGACGAAGAATAATATATATATAATTAGGAGAAATAAATATGTCATTAGAAGAAAAAGTAGAACAAGCAAAAGGTTCAGTTAAAGAAGGTGTAGGAGAATTAACTGGAGACGAAAAATTAGAAAAAGAAGGAACTGTAGAAAAAGTAATTTCTAAAGTTAAAGAAGTAGCAAAAGATGCTAAAGATGTTGTAGAAGGTGCAATTGATGGCGTGAAAAATGCTGTGAAGAAAGATGATGAAAATACAGACCAAGTTGATGATAAAGTAGATCAAGTTAAAGGGTCTATAAAAGAAGGCGTAGGAAAATTAACTGGAGATGAAAAAACTGAAAAAGAAGGAACTGCAGAAAAAGTAATCGCAAAAGTTAAAGAAGTGGCAAAAGATGCAAAAGATGCTGTAGAAGGTGCAGTTGATGGTGTAAAAAAAGCTATAAAAAAAGATGAAGAATAATAATATTGTTAAATAAATAATTGATTTTCCTTTCATTAAATTAAGCTCTATCAATCTTTTAACAAGTAAAGTTGTTATAAAGATTATAGGGCTTTTTTATTGTTTTGAATTAATTTGCAATGAGAATAAGTTCGCAAAATACGTAAATTTCTAATGTGTGGATCAAATATAGGACAAAGCGCAAAACAAAAAGCCTTAAACGTTGATACTTTAAGGCTTTTCTAACTTTATTATTTAGTTTCTCTGTTTTACTTTGGATGTTTTGACAACTACTAACATGGAATAACAGTTATTAGATCAAGGTTTTATAAAATCTTTCTTTCTGTATTTTCCTGTAAAATTTTAAAAAACATTGTCAATTACATTGTCAAAAATATATTCAATTATCTAGCACATATCAAAGGGATTAATATATCTTAAACTTTGAAAAATTAAAATAGTAAACCTATATTTACGTGAAAAATATAGACTCAAAAAATACTCTTTATTAATATCATCTTGTTTTGGAAGGTTTGCTGATAAGAATAATTAACAATAATCATCCATAGAGATACTAGCAACCTCTTCCAAGATATATTCTGTAAAAACAGAAGGAAAATTCAAAGGAAAATTCTTTGATATTCTTAGTGTTAAGTCTAAGAGATAATTCTTATATTCGAGTAGATTTATATCCATAGCTGAGTCAAATTCAATATTTGAAAATAATAACTTCAAATCTCTTATTATAAAGTTTGAAGAATTAGGGGCTTCTTTTTGATGGTGATCTATGTAGTCAAGTATTGTTTTTAAAGACTCTATATTTATAATAGAATCTCCGTTAAGTTTTTTGTGTTTTAAGTCCTGCATTTTTGATTCTAAATGCTCCGGTAGGTCTTCACTAATATTAATCTCGGATATTGTTTTGTTTTCAACTTTATCTTCATATAAATAATCAATATTATCGATAAAAATGTTGATGAATTCCTTAATTGTAAAAAATGTCCTATCTTCATTATTAGTTTTAAAGTATTCAAGTTCCCTGAAAGCTGCTCTGAAAAATTCTGTTGTAGTTTCTGCACTTAATGAAAAGTTAAAACTCCCCATCCTATTTTGAGAAAGATTTTCTCTTATAGACCATGTAGAATATAAGAAAAGGGGATCATATTTACTTTTTTGTTCATTAACCGTCGTATTATAACTACCCCATACATTATTGATTTCCTCTTGATTATATAGATTACGTATATCATATAGTGTAGGATACTGTGGATCTTTATTATTTTTTAAATACTTATAAATTTTTATTCCATTATCTAAATATCCAAATAGAATAGTCTCACCAATTAATGTTTGAGCCGAAATATAAAATGAAGAATCTATTTTTTGGTTTATTATTTCTCCGGATTTGAATTGTTTTAGAATTGAAGAGCGGTCCATTGAATTGTAATGAACCATTACGTTTTCTAAATATAACGAATCATCTTTCATTAATAATTTCACTTGTTTTTTATAAGGATAATTTTTTTTGTTTTCTATCACAAATATAGGCCTATAGTAATCTCTTTCAGCCTCTAATTCTTTCTCTCTTAATATAAAGTCTTTATTTTCCCTTTCAGTTCGTTCATCTTCTCTTTGTTTATCCCTTTCAATTCGTTCCTTTTCTGTTGCGTTTTGAGTCTTGAGAAAAGAGTAAACAGCAAATGTTATAGTTAATGCAGTAGCATAAAAACTCATGTTTGATTTTATTGAATCGGAAATATTGAATCCTGACTCGCCTGGTCTAATAGCAGAAATTATTAATGGAAATAAATAAATAAAATACAAGAACAATCTTTCTCCTCGTTTTTCAGGTGAAAACATAAATTTTTTTTGTACTTCCTCCTTTTCTTCATTTGAAAAATCATTTGATGCTTCCTTATTTTTTTTATTTGAAAAACAACAAATTTCTAGACAAAAAGGAATAAGAATAAGAACACCTAATATAATGTAATTATAATACATATACTATCCTCCGAATAAAAAATTAAATAAATTATTATTTTATTGTAAAGTATTTTACAAGTGAAGTCAAGGGTATTCATAATAGGAGATACATACACAGTACTTAAAATTAAAAATATAAGCTAATTCTGGTATAATAAATATAACTTTCTTATAAGAAAAAACAAGCCGTGTTTTGTGGTACATGGCTTGTTTTTAATTTTATTAATTATATTTACAGAACGTTCTAACTAATTCTTTACATGCAGTTTCTAGTTGCTTTTGTGCATAAGTAAACGCATAAGGAGAGTAGGGGGCGCATTCACTTTCTATTAGTGGAATATCTTCAATTTCTCCAAGGTAAGAATTTACTTTCGCTTTAAGTGGCTCGATAGTCTGTGTTTTTTCTTTACCATCTTTCTGGAGTTCTGTTAATTTTTTGTTTGCATACTTAACAGCATGATTTATAACTTCATCCAGGAGTGAAGACTTTCTAGAGAGAAACTCATTTTCTTCTTTAGTGAAGAACTCTCTTAATTCAGATAATTCCATTATTAATTCTTTTCTTTGATCCTTAAATTCTTTTTGGATATCCTCCTTTGTTGCTCTTAAGGTATTAATCTTAGTTATAGCTTCAGTCTCTTTAGTCTTAAGATCAACCTTGTCGCTAATTGATAGAGTAGCGCTATTTTTACTTTGAATAGCTTCTAAATCCTTAGCAGCATTATCAATTCTATTATCGATCTCCTTGATTAATTCATCGTTGTTAGCTTTTAATTGTTCTAGTTCTGTAATTATATTTTGAATTTTTTCCATAATCTAAACCTCTTATTAATTTCTAATGTTGTAACTATTTGCTATATCGCTGATGCTTTCAGACTTGTTGTTTTTGATGTAATGAAGCAATGTCATTTCTTAACTCTCTAATTTCTTCTAGTACAATATCTTTGCTTTTAGAGGAAAAGTCCTTTTCTTTAAAGTCAGAAAGTGTAGCTATTATCATATCGTCTTCAATTCCAACGTCTAGCATTTTTCTTATTAATTTATCTAATATACATTATTTTTACTTAGTTATTATATTAATATGATTTTTTCAACAGTTTTAGTTTATTATTATATACTATGTGTACAGTTAAATTAATTTATAAAAAAAACTTAATACTATTCCAAAATTAATTTAATGAATATTGTTTTATAATATAGTTTGTGATATCATTTACTATATAAAGGGAAAATTTCATGAGTAATAAAAATAATTTTGGGAAAAATTTATCTAAATTATAAAACTTAAGTCAGAAGGATTTGGCTGTAGTATTAGGTTTATCTAGTTCTACTATAAGCATGTATGAAACAAATCAACGCCAACCTAAGATAGATGGTATTG
>ERZ772972.197-NODE-197-length-22100-cov-8.267907_pt1 | contig 22100 bp, 20 predicted proteins | sample MGYA00580673_ERZ772972 | MGnify/ENA primary metagenome ERZ772972 (study PRJEB29015, sample SAMEA2738051) | human oral metagenome | biome: human oral; feature: human-associated habitat; material: saliva | place: China | collected 2229 ... | reverse complement strand
CAACAGTTGAAAAAATTACACGTGTTGTAGCCGTATTAATGTTAATCGGTACACTCGGCGCTATCATCTTACAAGTAGCCTTAACTGCAATGAACTATAAATAAACGAAATACCGATTGGAATCTCCAATCGGTATTTCTTATATTATATGGTTTCTTGTGATGATTTTTAATCTTATTCACCAATCCAATAGTTCTTAGCTTCACCCGCTACTTGCTGCGTTGCTGGAGGTGGTGTCATATAATCTTCTCCGAATTCATAAACGAGAATTTCATGATACTTTCTTGGAACTTTTAGAACTGTATCTTCATACGCCATATCAATTGTATCATACAACCATTCTTTCTTGATTCCTTTCGGATAGTAAGAATCATATACTGTACATGCAAAATCAGAAGAATTATCTCCGCTATATTTTTTTGCCAATTCCTCAATCTTAAAATTCCACATTTGAGGAGAAGTAAATCTGAAAATAGCCGATGCAATATATCGCGGAATATTTTTTAAACCACCATTCGTAATTTCAATTCCTTTGAAATTTAAAGATGAAAGTCGTAAGAAGTTTTTGTACTGTTTCATTTTTTTACGGTCAGCTTCTTCTGTGACTACCCCATCATATGGGAAAATATCCACACAAGTGCCTAACACAACACTCTTATCAATTAGCTCAGCGTCACGACGAGTACGAATATCATAAACTCTCATATAGCTAAATGGATATCCTGGTGTTTCTCTAAATGAAATCAAACGATAATATGGATGTTGTTCTTTTACAAGGACTTCGTATAAACGTTCAAATTCATCACGTGCTAAGGAAATATCTGTATCATCATCCCATGGAATAAATCCACCATGACGAACAGCCCCTAACAACGAACCAAAATCTATAAAATATTTAATATCATGTTTTTCGCAAAGTTCATGTAAATATTTTAGGATATTCAATTCTACCTCTTTAATTTCATCTAAACTCATTACTCTTTCTTTTGTCATGATTTAGCTCCTATTTTTAATTTTGATAAAACACCTTTTAAAATTGATTGATATAAATCATCTTTTGCAATCGCCAAAGCAATTAGATAATAAATTACTGAACTAATGACCGTCAAACCAATGTTTAGTAATAATTGTTTATCCACTACTTGTCCATAAGGAACAAAATGATTTACAACAAATGCAATTGGGACAAAACCTAATGATAAAACAATATATCTCTTAAGCATATGCAGAATCGGTTTTACTCGGACCAATTCCATATTTCGAATAAACACATATTCTAGCAGTAATAAAACAATTTCTGCTGCCATTGTCGTAATAATGTAATACTCTGGAGCTGTAACTCCCGTAAAGAATAAGACACTATTTAGCAACAAGTTAATTCCACCACCGACGAAATAAAGAATGGTTAATCTCTCCTCATAACCATTTACAAGAATAACTTGTGTTCCGAAAATAATTTCTAATGCCCAACCGATTGTACGAATGGCAAAGAGCACTGTACACATTCCAGCAAAAAAGTATTTTTCTCCACCGTATAATAAAGTTACTGGTATTCCGACGGACGCTAACCCAACACAGATAGGAACAAGGAAGAAGAAAAAGGCTTGACTTCCTTTATTTACCAAATCTTGATAAGCTTTTCTATCCCCTATTCCAAGATAGTAGCCAAGCCTTGGAACACTCACACTCACGGCTCCACTAACGACTCTTGCCAAAAGGGTTGCAATATTATATCCCGTAACATAGTAAGTAACATTTTCTACAATACCGATTTTAGATAAGAAAATTTGGTCCAAATACGTATACAACATATTCGCATTTGCAATTAATAATACTGCAAATAATGGACTCATCATTTTCATCATGTCTTTTGCATGAACCCTAACAAATTTGACTTCTCGTTTGATCCATACAAAACTTGCAAGGAAATTTATTAACGTAATTACAGACATGACAATCGTATACGGAATGATGTCCTCTGCTTTCTTAACGAACATGAAGACCGCCACTAGCATTAGGATACGAATCACTAAAGTCTTATAAAAAATAAATTTATAGTTTTCAAAAGCCTCGTTTAACCACTCAATATAAAATAATTGAGAGAATAATTGAACCCCTAAAATGTAGTATAAATATCTTAAATCTGGCGTTTCAATCGTGAAACTAACATAAATATAATAAATTATTGTAGTCGCAATCGTACAGATTAGTGAAATATAAAAGAGCTGACTGAATACCTTATTAATCTTGTCTCGATCATTCTTTACTTTACTAATCTCACGCATCCCGTAATTGTAAATTCCAAGCGTAGCGAACGGAATAAATAAATTTAATATTGTATTGGCAACGTTAAAATTACCAAAATCCTCCTTACTCAGCACACGCGAAATATACGGTCCCGTGATTAGAGGAAAGACAATATTCAGTATTCGCACAAGCATATTCGTGAATGCGTTCAGCTTAATATTTTTCATATAAACCTCTTTTGTTATTTTTCTTCCACTATTTTCCACAATCTAAAATCATGATGAGAAATTTGCTTTTCAACAGGAGGTAATTGCATATAATTACCATAATATTGTTTTAAAATGAAATCATAATTTTTGGGTGCGGGTAATCTAAGGTGTTCAAAATATACAAATATTATTTCCTCAAAAATTTTTCTTTCAAATATCTCTTTCTCACCTAACTTTGAAGAAAGGAAAGCTATATATTTCCCATTTGGATTATAGTATTTTTTCGTAAGCTTTTCCATAAAAATAGCAAAAACTCTTGGTGGTATTGGCAATAATATGAACCAGATAATTTGTCTTATAATATCCTTAATATAATTGTCCTTATATATAATATTCTTTCTTTTGCTTGATGCTAGTAATTTTAAACTATCCAATCTATAAAATAATTTCATAATTTTTTTGTCATTAAATGTATCCATGGGGAATATATCAATAAACACACCCGTAGGATAAGTTGTGTATACTCTTGTATTATTTATAACAGTGGATGGATCTATTATTTTTATAAAGTTATTATAATATTCTTTTTGTGTCTCTAATGAAAGTAGTTTATACTTTGAACCCTCTTTTTCAAATAACTTTATGAATTTGTTATAATTTTCACGCGTCATACTAATATCAATATCGTCATCCCAGGGTATAAAACCTTTATGCCGAATAGCCCCTATAAGAGTTCCGTAATTAAGAAAATATTCTATATCATTTTTTTTACAAAAAGCATCAATATATGATAAAATCTCCAATTCAATATTTTTAGCTTCTTCTACCGTTATTTTTTTCATTTTCTTCTCCCAAATTAACAAATTTTATTTTTGATTTTTTTAAAATGCTCAAAAACTTCTTGTAAGATAGCATCATTAGTTATATATAATAAAAACGTATAGCTTGTTATTGATAGAATAATAATAATAACTATATTCACAATTAATTTCGAAGTTATTATCATTTCTGTAGGATTAATAATATTAACTATATAGTAAATTGGTATAAAGGTGAGACTAAACATAAAATAACGCATAGTGTAATGGAATATGTTTTTTAATGATATTAATTGTTTTTTTATAATAAATCTTGAATAGATTATTAATAAAATAACTTCAGAAACCATTGTAGTTATCAAGTACAATTCTGGTTTTGAAATATTGTTCATAAACAATAGACTATCTAGTAGGATGTTTATAATACCAGAAAATAAAGTGAAAATAGTTAGTTGTTTTTCGTAGCCATGAGCAAATATAATTTGAGTTCCTAAAATAATATCTAAAGATAAGAAAATTGTCCTGAAAGCAAATAGCGAAGTTAACATCCCTCCTTCAACATATTTTTCACTTCCGTATATTAGTATTGTTTCAGTTCCTAGTACTGTTAATCCAAGGCTTATAGGTATAATGAAAAACATAAACATACGACTACCTCTATTTACTAAATTGTAATAAGAAGTTTTATCACCTTTTCCTAAATAATAATTCAGTCTCGGCACACTTACACTTACAACTCCCGTAATTAAACCAGCTATAACGCCAACTATTCTCTGAGCCATTGTATAATATGTAACAAATAATTCTTCACCAATTTTAACTAGGAATAATCTATCAAGGAAAGTGAAAAGCATATTTGCACTTGAAAAAATAAGCATAGCAGTAAGCGGTAGAAATAGTGGTTTAAAATCTTTGATATCTATTCTAACTAATTTTATATCTCTTTTTATCCAAAAATAACTAATCAAATAATTTATAAAAGTCGATAAACTCATGATTAGTGTATAAGGTATAATATCCTTTTCTTCTTTTACAAATATAAACATAGAAACTAGCATAATAGTTCGAATCAAAGCTGTCTTATAAAAAAGGAAATCATAATTTTCCAACGCCTCGTTCACCCACTCTATGGAAAACATTTGTGCTACTAATTGAATTCCCATTACTAAGTAAACCTTTTTAAGTACTGGGTTATTCTCAAAAAATAGAGGATAGGCAAATACATATACTACGATACATAAGCTTGTACAGACTACACAGAGAAAAAATAATTGGGAGAATACTTTATTGACCTCGTTTTTATTATCTTTTACGTTACTTATACCTCGTAGACCATATGAATATACTCCGTATGTAGCAAAAGGTAAGAAAAATGAAAGTATCGTATCAACAGAGTTAAAGTAACCGTAATATGTTTTATCTAATACACGAGCCACATATGTACCCGTTAAAAGAGGGAATATAATATTTAGTATTCTAATCCCTAGATATGCTAAAGCATTCAGTTTAATACTTTTCATGAAAAAATGTTCCTTTCTAAAAAGTTCCAACTACCATTATAGCATATAGAGATATAAAAAATCTCAAAAGAACAGTTTCGTAGTATTTTCCAAAAATAATACCATTTTGCTAAATAAACATACTAAGATTAGTAGTGAGAAAATCTCCGACGGGAGAGAGTACTCACTACTTTTTCTTTATGTTAAAGTAGAGGTGTCTTGTAAAGTCGTAGGGCTCTTTGGCGCTAGACGTCGCTTGACAAACTGGCAAGACACCTGTTTTAGGTGGAATTTGATCAAAGTATGTGGGACGCTAGACGTCGCGTATTGAAAATAAAATCACTAAAACACGGAATTATTCAAGACAAAAGAGGTAATATCATGCGTACAGTATTTGGGATTGATGTGAGTAAGGCAAGTTCTGAGGTGGCAATTTTAGTCAACGGTGAAAAGAGTCATGGATATACTATGCTCAATGATGCCATTGGCTTCAATCGTCTTTTGAATGACTTGAAAACTGTTCATAACCCTGAGATTATATTTGAAGCTACTGGTGTCTATTCTCGGCGTCTTCGAGCCTTTCTTGAGGAATACGGCTACGCTTATACACAGCTGAATCCTCTGGAAGCTAAGAAGCAACTGGACAGTCTGCGAGTTCGTAAAACAGACAAAATTGACGCTGAAAAGTTGGCTCATTCTCAGTTTATACTCAATCGTAAACCAACTTATGCGCAGGAAGAAGTTTATCAACACCTGCGTGATTTAAGCCGTTTCTATCAAAATCTTACAGAAGACATTGTTAGAGCTAAAAACCGTCTACACAAGGTCTTACAAGTCACCTTTCCTGAATTGGAAAATCTCTTATCCACACCAACTGGAGAGCAATATTGGAATTTAGTGATGGCTTTTCCATGCAAAGAGTTTGTATTAAACCTATCTCAAAATGAATTGTGTAAGATTATCCGTCAATCTACCTCCAAACGAATCTCTGAAAAGCGTATTGCTTACCTGACTGATAAACTTATAAAACTCGCTAAACAATCTTTTTGTGCGGTCAAGAAAATCTCCCCAATACTTGAAGAGGTTCGTTACTATGCTCAAGAATTGCTTCATCTTTCTGAGCACAGACAGGTTGTCTTAGACGACATGGTAGCTCTAGCTCAGCCTTTACCAGAGTATGACATCTTACGATCAATTCCTGGCATCGCAGAAACCACAGCGACATCTATCATTGGCGAATTGGGAGATATTCGTCGCTTTCAGTCTACCAATCAAATCAACGCTTTTATTGGCATTGACCTGAGACACTATGAATCTGGGAACTTTCTCGCCAAGGAACACATTACTAAACGAGGTAATCCCTATGCCAGAAAAATCTTGTTCAAGTGCATTCATAACATCGCTTCAGCTAGTCATACCAATCCCTGCCATATCGCCGACTTTTATGAGAAACGAAAAAGACAATCGACAATAGCTTCAACCAAGCCACATGCGATTGCCTCTATACATCGTCTCATTCGAACAATGTATTACCTCATTACGCATAACAAACTTTACGATTACTCTTTGACCCAAAATCGATAAGGTCATCTATGCCGTATTATTATAACACCTTGTTTCAAAAAATACCAGATGAGGTGTTTTTTAGCATGCCCTTTTATGGATCAATAAGTGGTAAAAATAAGACAGTAACCTCAGAATAGCTACTGTCTTATCTCTTTTTTTACTTAAGGCCCTTGATATACTTGACAAATGGTAGAAAAGAGCCTTAAAGTCCAATATAACATCAGACAACTTTTAAACTAGATATAATTTACAATCCATACGTAGCTACACCTAATACATTTTTATTTAGATTTTTAATAACTTGTAAATTTTCCTCAAAGTTTTTATATCTAGTTATACCATATTCTTCTACAAATAAAATGTTATCAGAATCTAGTATAGATTTAATATCATTTACGTTTCCAATAACAATATTTTTAGGCAAGACTTTAGCATATTCCTTTGAAAATTTATCAACTACATTTTTATTTGTAGCTACCAATAGTAATTTCTTATTTTCATTCTTATATTGTATAATATCTTTGAAATTATCTACATTATCTATTTTTACTACAAAATCTATACCATATTTTTCAAAATCCCCTGCTCTATTAATGGTTGGATTAAAAATATACACTGCTATGTTACCAAATATTACCAATAGCACAGATCCGATTCCAAGTATAATCAAACGAAGAAATAAAGTACTTTTACTTACGCCAGCTTCACTTTCATTTTTCTCAAGTTCTTTTGAATAGACTGTCTCCAACTTTTCAATTGTTACGCCCGAGTATGCTTGTTTATATTTATCAATTAAATAATCCAATTTTTGTTCAATAATATCATTCGCCAATTTACTTGGTGTTAGTATTTTTACTGTAATCCCTTTATTATTTAATAAGGAATTTACTTCTATTTTTTTGTTCCAAAAATCAAAATTTGAGTTTTTAAGTGTAACCTCAGTTGTCATCAGTTCTGCAGCTATTTCTTTCATATCTGATTCCGACTGGTCATTAAACAAATAAGCACCATTTAAGTTGGATTGAATTAAACGTCCGTAGAAATCACTATATCCTCCGACTGTATTACTATTAGGTGTTATAGTTTCTTCTGATGGTGCTATTATTTTATAAGAAAGATAACTAGAAAAATTGCTAACATCTCTAATAACAGACTTAGTTGTAAGAACTCTATATGAATATGGAATTGCTAAGCAAAGAAATAGAACTATTAATGAAACTAAATTTAATACCTTTTTTTTATAAATATTAGCAAATAAATCTGCAATCGAATAATTATCAAACATTATACATCTCCTTTATAATCAACTACGTATTTTACTCTTCTTTTTATTAGACCGGCTAAAAAAAAGATAACTATGACTATTCCCCAAAATTGTAATGTAACCAAATTGTAGAAACTCTCTGTAAAGCTACCTCTTGGCATAAAAAATAAATTATTTAAAATCAATAATGTAATACTAAACAATAAAATCCCCGGTTTATATGATGATTTCATCATAAATATAAAACTTATTCCCATTATAATGCTCAGCAAAAATATTCCAAGCATACCATAATCAGTATATATTTCCATTACATAGCTCCCACCTATACCATGGCCTGCTAAATAATCCTGTCCCAAAACAATATACGAAATATTATGAGCATATCTATCACTTTCAAGAGCTAACTCTATACTATTATTAGCACTAACGAATGGAGTTCCACCAAATAAAATTCCTAAATTTCCCCTAGTTATATACTCAATTATAGGACTAAAGGTGTAATTTCTAAACTCTCGTATAGGTAAATTACTTCCATATAAGTAACCTCTAGCTAAAACACCAAAACTTGTCCCTTGTTTATAGATAAAATCTATCAAAAGTTCAGAAAGACTCATATTTCCAATACCTTCTCCATCACGGGCATAATTCAAAAATCCCATAACAAGCATCATGATTGGTGTACCTATATAAAGCACTACTTTTTCTTTTACACCTATCCATACTCCTTTTTCTGTCTGATTTCTCATAAAATAATAGATAAATGAAAATATCAAACTAAGTACAAATGGATTTCTTGTTCCGATTAAAAGGTTTATTACATTAGCCGTAACAAACAGACCTAACACTATTGTAGAATTACGTTTGCTTGGTTTAGTAGCTAAATATATACACATAGCATAAACTACAAACGTTGATAATGTATAAGTAAAATAAGGTAGCTCACTTTTGAATTCTGCATAGTATTCATAATATGATACATTTATTCTATACATTAATCTTTCTACTAACCTAACTAAATAAAATGGATATGAAATAAAAAATACTACTAGAGATACCTTCCTTATACTATTTATGAAAGAACTAGATTTTTGGATTTCATCAACTTGTTTTTTATTTTTTTCCTTTTTAGAAACTAATAAACCTCCTATATTTAGTCCGATAATAGAAATAATAACCGCTAAAAAGGAAAATCTATAGGCATCTTCCTGATAGGTATTTATTAGCCCATGTTTGAAATAATCTATTGTTGGTCTAGAAACCAAAAAAAGAAATATTGTAATGTAAAAAATAAGATGGATTATATAGTACTTTATATTGTTAAAACAATATAAAGTACTACTAACAATAAGCATAACTAAAGTTAACAATAAAGTTACGATTGAATCATTATATATATATGAAATTCCTAAAAAAATAGTCACAGTATAGCTAAATAGCGTAATTATATAATACAACTTTTTCCATTCGATTATCAAATACTCACCTCATTCCTATGTTTTCTAACCTAAAATACATCTCCATTAGAAATAATCTCATTCTTAAAATTATATAAGTATTCGAATAGTTCTGACTCTATAATCTCTACTTCTGGTAGATAATCAATATCTCTATTGTAAACTTGTAAATTATTCACAGATATATTCGGATTGAAATACTTAAACTTTGCTTTATGATGGATAGATTCTATGCCTATGAAATTTTCTATATCTTGTTTTGTTTTCTCGTAATTCAAAACTAAATCTTCAAATTTTAGTCTTAATACTGAAGTATTTGTTTTTTTCTCATTTTCTCTCATCATCTTGTAATAATTACAAAATTCCTTAACATCTGTTGGATAAGGTACCTCTTGATTCCTTGGCTTCCAAAAATACTTATTCAAAACAAATACATCTCTTGGATCTCTTGAAACAATTATTGGAAGTAATCCTTCAATTTTATAATTATCTATTAAATTAAGATTATGAGGTAGTATAAGTTGGTCTAGTACTATATTCTCTTCTGTATCGGATATTTGTTTTATAACATCAACAATAAACTTTCTACTTTTTTCATAAAAGTCATCCGAAGATATCAGGCTCATTTCTAATTGTACTTGTTTTAATTTTGCAGTTTTTTTAAATATAACTCTCTTTATAACTCTTATAATCCAGTCTACTTTTGTAGGCTTTTGATGATAATACCAAATCCCATGATATTTACTAGTTATTATAGAATTTAAATAACTATCCACTATCTTTATGAAGTTTTTGGAAATTTTTTCTTTATAATTAGCAATCCCCCAACCACCATAAATATACAATTCTTTCATAAGTTTTCTAAAACTCTTTATAGCTTCATCACTCCTAATAGCATTGTTATTATATAGCAATTTATACTCTAAATCAAATAATCCATCAGGTGCATATAAAAATACATATTCAAAGTCTGAATTTTTCGTGTTTATTCCTTCATATTCTCTTAATAAATCTGTCACTGCTGAGGATCCACTTCCCATATAACTCATAGGAATTATTATTTTATTCATAATTTATTCACCTATAATTCATTAATTATTTTTTTGATACTGGCAATCTGTTTATCTAAGGAATATTTGTCAACATATTTCTTGCATACTTCCGAATTAATGAATCTATCTTCCTTCTTTTTACTAAGCTCTTCTATAAGATAGTTAGAAATTTCTTCATTATCATCAGAAACAAATCCACATTTTTGATTATTATATAATTCATTCGTCCCTCCTACGGGAGTACTAATAAATCCCTTTCCTAACGCTAACGCTTCCACCAAAACTGTAGGGAATCCTTCTGCTTCTGATAATAAAACTACATAAGATGCTTTATTTATATATGGATAAGGATTTTCAACATAGCCTAACATAACTACATTATTTTCTAAATTATTATCAATTATGAATCTAGTAACATATTCCTCTAAATTACCTTTCCCTAATAAATATAATTTTTTATCAGGTATTTTCTCAACCACATTCTTGACAACTTCTAACAATCTCTTGATGCCTTTGGATTCCTCTATACGTCCTAAGTAAATGAGACTATCCTCTTCAAATTTAATATTTACATCTTCAAGAGATTTAGTGCGAATATTTTGAAAATCGTATCCATTATATACTAGTTCTATTTTTTTATCGTATTCAGGATAAATTTCTTTAATAGACTCTGATGTTTTTTCTGATATACTTATTATTTTGTTAACATGTTTTAATTTTTTCCCTTGTCTAATTCTAGAAAATTTATGATTTTTTAGATTATAGATTGTTCCATGATTCCAAGATATTGTTTTAGCATCATTGTTTAGTAAATAAACCGGATATAAATAATTAAAGGCTATTTCATAATCATATTTTTTTCTTGTCACTAGATATCTAAATAATTTTGGAAAGAACAAGAAAAACTTCCACTTAATTTTATTAAAAATACTGGCATTTTCTAGGTTTTTGAATATAGGTTTTAATACATTGACTTTTCTATTGTTACCTTCTCCAATACCGTGATGATTTATCTCTAAAACATCAATATCATACTCATCACTTAACCCATTGGAAATGTTTTCCAAAATTTTTTCAGCACCACCACCCAAACTAAAAGACCATGTTATAAATAAAATTTTCTTTTTACTCATATTTCACCTATTTCAATAGTTTTTTCACTATACTTTTTTGATTATATTTTATTAAATACATCAGTAGTTTTCTCTTTAAAGGTTGACTATTTAAATATTTATTTTTTATCCAATTAGGATATTTTTTATTTACTTTTTCAAGGTAATCTTTTAATAAGGGAGACTTTTCATCAATTCTTAAAATATTAGCGTATCCACCATACAAAATATGGTACCAGTTATAGTATTCTAACTCTTCTTTATATTCCCCTGGATAATTTTCTGCATAATATTCTTCTACACTGTTTAACATTACTTCTATATCTCTTATTTTATTAATAGCTGTTCCGCCACGCATAATAGAACCTTCAGTTAAATAGTATTTATATATGCTAAAATTAAAATATTTTGCTTTATTTACATTAGGCCAAAGTCTTGCCATGAACTCGAAATCTTCATATAAATAGCCACTTTTAAATGTTAATTTAGTTTTTCTTAAGAATTCTAAATCATATATATAATGCCATACAGCATTTGGTAGAGTAAAAAGTTTTCTTTCTTTATTCGGATTTAGTATAGTATGTTCTTCTATTCCCATACTTATATAGTCCAACTCACTATTCTCGTATCCTACCCTATAATCAAAAATATTTACTTCTTCTAATTTTTGATTAGCTATAAATTTTAGTGCACCTTCTTCTATCTCATCATCTATATCAACAAACCATAGATAATCTCCACTTGCCTCCTCTAAAGTTACTCTTCTAACATGGGCCAATCCCCCATTTTCTTGAGATAAAACTTTTAGATAGGATAATTTTTCACTATACCCCTTTAATATTGTTTCACTACTATCCTTTGATCCATCATTTACAATTAGCAGTTCTAATTCTATTTTATCTTTCACTGCCTCATACTCTTTTGCGATAGAATCTATGCAACGTGATATATATTTTTCACCGTTGTATACTGGTACACCTATAGTTAATTTCATTATTTTTTTCCTATTATTTCTTTTATAAACGAATATACTCTCTTAGAATTCTGATCATCATGTATTCTAAAAAACTTATCAATTTTTCCTTTATATTTATCTTCTAAAATCCAATTATTTTTAAATTGATTTTTTATCTCTGTTATCAATTCATCTAGGGTATCTATAGAGTTTCCAAATCCATCTTTATAGTCATAATATCCTTCTTCGTACTGACCCTCCCTAAATTTTTTATAATCAAATTGATAAAACAAAACTGGCTTTCTCATATAAGCAAAGTCCATAAATACGCTTGAATAATCTGTAATTAAAAAAGCTGACTCTTTTAATAATTCTTGTATATCATATTTTTTCCAATCTGCCAATATTATATTATCCGAAGAAGTTTGAAATTCTTGTAAATTATTTTGCATATTTCTATGCGGATAAAAAATTAAAGTTAAGTCATTTTCTTCTAAAAAAGTTTTTAGGTCCTTACTTAATAAAAACTCATTCCATTTTTTAAAATATTCACTTTCTGTAAAAATACTGCCTTCATTAAAGCTAGTTCTAGCTTTAGTATTTAGGTTTAACCATTCTCTCCATGTAGGCATTACAAGAATTTGATTATTTTTTACAATGTTATTATGGAGGTTGTCAAATCTAGGAAAACCTAAATATTGTACATACCCACTAGGATAACCAAACTTTTCCTCTATTTCCTTGTACTCTTGTTCTGCTCCACATATAAAGCCACGCATCTTTGTATTTTCATAATATAGCCATTTAGCATCTGAAACTGTTATTCCATGTTGTAAAAATACTTTATTGGTTTTTAATCCTAAATATACTTCCATAAGATTAAAAACAGCTGCATTAGGGTTTCCTGCTTTTTGTGTACTTACATTTACTCCTGCACTTAGATAATAAATCCAGTGTCTCAAAGACCAATACTGTATACATTCTCCTAACTCTTTGACTTTTTGAGCATCAGGAGATTTCAAATCAATAACATATATTACACTTTCCTCTGGGTGATTTTCTCTAATATATTTAAACAACCAATAGCCATTATCTCTAGCTTCTTTTTCACTTTCACATATTAGTATTAGATTCTTATTTTTGCGTCTAAAGAAAAGAGAGATAACATAGGCTATAGGAAAAATAAATATAAGCGAAATAATATCTCTTATAGAAATTAATCTTAATTTTTCAAAAAAATTTCTACTCATCTTAGTAGCTCCTCATATACGTGCTTATAGTTTAATGAAAATTTCCAACTTATTCTCTTTTTTATTAGAGCAAAAAGCTGATGTTTGGAAAAATTGTCCAAGGGAAGAACATCCAAAGCCAAGCCGTGGGGAAGATCCAAATCTTGTTGATAAGGCTTGATACACGTCGTTTCCTTATCACGGATTGTGATGAAAAGGTTGCGATCTACATAGTCTTTGTGACTCTTTGACAAGAAATAACGCTCATCCGCCAATTGAGGCCAAAGCTCTGCTAATTTTTCATAGTCCTTACGAGGCATAAAGAAATCTAAATCATCATCCCAAGGAATGAAACCCTTGTTTCGTAAGGCTCCAATGGCTCCACCACCACATAGATAACAGAGCAAGTCATGTTTTTTACAAAATGCAACAAAATACTCAGCCATTTCTAGGCTACGAGTTTGAATTGCCTTTAAATCACTCATCTATTTTTCATCCTCTTCTATAGAATACATCATTCTATTATACCACAAAAATGGCTTATAAATCCAACCAACTATGTGAAAAATCAAAGCCCAAGGCATCCGTTTTTACAGATGTATCAAGCTTTGATTTCCATTTTTTCGATTTTATCTCAAGCCCATTTGGGCGAGTTTGTTCTGATAGGCAGCTTGATCTACTCGAAGGGATTGGCCTCCATAGACGTCATAGTCATCCACCCAGTCGCCAAGTTCTGGGACTGTCAGTTTTTCAATCCCATTTTGAGCTCCTTCAAGAACAGATAGGCCATTGGTCAATAAGAAGGTATAAGGTAGGTTTGTTGAGGTCATCGCAAAAACTTTCCCTAGAGCTTCTGAACCAGTGAACAATTTTGTCGGGTCTTTGATTTGTTGTAGAACTGCGGTCATAACCTGTTGTTGACGACGAGTTCGTCCGTAATCACCTTCATCATCGTCACGGAAACGAGCATAGTTAAGAAGAGTTGAACCGTTCATTTGCTGTTTACCGGCTCGAATAGTTTGAGTCGGTGACTCAGTTGCCGTTGCGTGCAAGTCATCACCCACTGTCGCTTCTGTGACTGGAACTCCATTTAAAGTTGAAAATTGGGCATCGATGGTTACACCATCAGGAAAAAGGGTATCTATTGCAGTTGCAAAGGCTTGGAAATCAACGAGCGCATAATATTTGATATCCAGATCAAAATTATCCTTGAGGACCTTGCGAACCATTTCGGCTCCTTGTTTTCCTTCTTGTTCCCCTAATTCGTAGGCCAAATTTAATTTGTGATCAGCTTGTTTCTGACCATCGATAACCTGACTATAACCATCAATGTAAACTAAATTGTCACGCATAAAGCTAACGAGCTTGATTTTTTTATCCTTACCACTTACGTTTAGAACCATGACTGAGTCTGTCCGCGTTTCGGAACTATCTTGTCCAATCCGTCCATCTGTTCCCAAAATCAGAATATTTACTCCATCACGAGTGTCTTGACCGTTAAAAACTTCAACTTGAGCCGCTTTAGCATCCTTAGGATTATTAGAGTTAGCAGATTGGAAGCCTTTTAAGAACATGACGATCATTCCTACTGCTACACAAAGCAATATCATCCCTAACCAAGCAAATAAGCGTTTAAAACGAAAACCTCTTTTTTTCTTTTGCTTCTTAGCTTTTGGAATCTTCGTTTCCAGTTGATCTCCACTACTACGGCGACTAGAACGACTACGGTTAGCATAGGTTGGCAGGTCGATACCAGAGTCTGAAAGAAGTTGTTCTTTGGCTTCTGGATTGAAAACTTCTGCTGAATCTTTTTGACCTTCTATCTTGGCTTGTAAAAAGGCAAATTCTCTCTTTTCTTTCTCATTCAAATAATGAATGTTTTTCAAAAGATAGTCATATCTCAGTTTTTCATGATGTGTTAGAGGATTCTCTCTAGTCATAGGTTCTCCTTCCCTTTATCTTGTATGGTATAGATAGGGTAAGCTCCCAGTACTTTATACTGGATTCCAATTGTTTCTAATTCTTCTTGAGCAAAACGGACCAATTCTTTATCTCTATAGTCAACGTCGATGATAAAGAAGTATTCTCCAAGTGCAGTTTTTAGGGGGCGACTCTCAATCTTAGTTAGGTCAATCCCGCGCCAAGCAAAGATCGAGAGTGCCTTGTAAAGTGCACCAGGTAAATTGTCTGGCAAGGTAACTGCTAAGCTCATTTTTTCAGTTGCATCCTGTAAAGGAATCTGTGGCAACTCTGCCCCCAACACCCAAAAACGAGTGAAATTTGCTTCCATTTCTTGGATATCTTCCGCAATCAATTCTAGACCATATTCTTCAGCAGAGCTTCTTGGAGCAATTGCCGCAAAGGGCTTGTCTGGGTGTTCAGCGACATATCGCGCAGCGTAAGCTGTACTGGCAGTGACTTCTAATTTAGCATTTGGAAAATGTTCGTCGATAAATTTCTTCCCTTGAGCCAAGGCTTGCGGATGCGAAAAGATTTTCTCAATTTTAACTTGCTCTGGCACCGCCATCAACTGTTGATGAATTGGCTGTACAATCTCCGCTACAGCTTGAATTCGAGCCTGGTGGAAAAGATAATCCAAGGTTTCATGAACACTACCTTCGATAGAATTTTCAACTGGCACTACTGAAAAGTCTACCAAGCCCAGTTCATAGGCCTTGATGACATCTGTGATATTTGAAAATGGCACTAGTTCCTCATGAGGAAAAGCCGTTTGCACAACATGGTGCGAAAAAGATCCTTTGGGACCTAGATAGGCAATTTTCATCTCAGTTCCTCTATAATTTCATCTGGGTTTAAACTTGATACATCTACAATCTGACTAGCTACTTCCTCATACCAGGCCTGTCTTTCATAAAAAATTACAGCCAATTCTTCCTTGCTATTTTTTAAAAATAAGGGTCGTTGATTCTCTTTATCGGATGAAATTCGTTGGTATAGGGTCTCAAAATCTGCTTTGAGGTAGATGTTGTCTGGATTTTCCTTCAGTAAGGCCCGATTACGCGGAGAAATAACTACGCCTCCACCAGTTGAAATGACTTGGTCTGTTTTTAACAAATCAACTAATACCTCTGATTCCACCTGACGAAAGGCTGCTTCTCCTTTTTCTTCAAAGAAACGAGCAATCGGCATCCCCAGTCGGTCTTCCAGCAAAGCATCCATGTCTATAAAATCAGGATCCAGCTTTCTAGCAATAGTCGTTTTTCCTGACCCCATAAATCCTAGCAAAACCTTAGCCATGAATCAAAGTCTCCAAATCATCAAAGAAGCTTGGATAGCTGGTGTTGATAGCTTCGGCACGATCCAATTCGACGTCTCCATCTGCAACTAAAAGAGCGGCAATGGCTGTCATCATTCCGATTCGATGGTCACCAAAGGTATTGACGTTGGCACCATGGAGGGCAGATTTCCCTTTGATAATCATGCCGTCTGCCGTAGGAGTGATTTCAGCTCCCATGCTATTTAAAGCATCCGCGACAACTTGAATGCGGTCCGTTTCTTTGACCTTAAGTTCTTCTGCATCTTTGATAACCGTTTGACCTTGAGCTTGAGTAGCAAGGAGCGCGATAATCGGCAATTCATCAATTAAACGTGGAATCAAGGCTCCACCAATTTCTGTACCTTTCAGATCAGAAGTTTCAACAGTCAAGGTTGCAGATTTGGCTACGGAATCTATTTCTGTTATTTCTAGTTTTCCACCCATAGCACGGATGACATCGATAATCCCAGTACGTGTTTCATTGATACCAACGTTCTTAAGTTCAACTCGAGAATTTGGCACAATCAAACCAGCAACCAGCCAAAAGGCTGCACTCGAAATATCTCCTGGTACGACAACCTCTTGTCCGCTCAATTTTTGTGGTCCTTGAACAGTGATTTTCTTACCATCGACAGTCAAATCTCCACCAAATTGACGCAGCATATCTTCTGTGTGGTTACGAGTGCACTCCTTCTCAATGATGACAGATTGACCCTGAGCCTGCAAAGCCGCAAAAATCAAGGCAGATTTGACTTGAGCAGAGGCGATTGGCAATTCATAATGAATAGGTCTTAAGTTTTTCGTTCCTTTTAAGTGCAAAGGTGACAAGTCTCGCTCTGTTTGACCTGAAATGCTAACTCCCATTTTTTTCAAAGGAAAGGTCACACGATCCATAGGGCGTTTAGAAAGGCTGTCATCTCCAAACATTTCTACTTCAAAGTCTGCACCAGCAAGAACACCCGAAATCAGGCGAATAGAGGTGCCAGAATTCCCCATGTCTAAAGCATTTTTCGGAGCTTTTAAGCCGTCCATTCCAACACCTTGAATGGTAATGACACCGTCTTTATCCTCAATCTTAACACCAAGGTCACGAAAAACTTGCATAGTTGAGAGCACGTCCTCACCACGCAAAATATCATAGACCTTGGTCACACCCTCAGCCAAACTTCCAAAGATAATCGAACGATGACTGATGGACTTGTCCCCTGGAACTCGGATAGAGCCATTTAAGTGGCCAATGTTTGTTTTTAATTTCATTCTGGACCTCATACATGCAAGAGTATTTCTTATTTTATCACAAATAAGCCAGAGATACCTTAAATTTTCATGATTTTTGGAGGCAAACTCTTATTTCAACAATTCTGAAATCGGCTCAAAAACGATGCGTTCAATATCTGATAAATAGATTGATAATTGTTGTTGTTTAGCAAAGAAAGCTGATAAAAGAGCATTTCCTTGAATTTGATTGCCAAAAGACTCCATTTTTTCTTGGAAGGATGCATCTGGCATTTGTCCAGTTTGTGCCATAACTTGAATCTCTTGTTGGAAGGCAAGATAATCTGCAAAAATCTTGCTCGCTTCAGCATCCGCTGCAATAGCATCTTTGGCTTCCTTAACAGCCTTGTATTCTTGGAGTTCGCGAAGACCGCGACTAAGTTCATTTGCACTATCGTAAATATTTGACATGATTTTCTCCTTATTTGATGACTACCGTGTAGTCCGTATTTTCTGTAATGAGTTGCTCGGCCCGTTCAAGATCCTGAGCATTCTTAAATGATATTTGTAGAATCCCGTGAACATCCTCACGGTTTTCCTCGTTGATATGGATATTGACCAGGGAAGTTCCTCGTAGCAATTCCAAAATTCGCAAGATAACATCTTCTTCATCGGGAACGTCTATGTAAAGATCATAAGAACTATCTACACCACCGCGCTTATGGATTTCCATAGCCTGCCGTTGTTCACGTGCTTGGTTAAAAAAGTTCCAGATTTGGATTTCATCACCTGCACTAATTGCCTGGCCTATCTCATCCAAACGCCCCTTGAAATCCTCAATGCGTTCAATAATGGTCTCTCGATTGGATAAGAGGATAGAAGTCCACATACCAGGCTCACTTTCGGCTATCCGGGTCATATCCCGAAATCCACCCGCAGCAAAGCGTTTAGCCATTTCATGCTCTTCAGCATAACTTGCAGTTTGTTCCATCAAGCCTGATGCTAAGATATGCGGAAAGTGACTAATCTGAGAAGTCACTCGGTCATGCTCTTCAGCATCGATTTCAATGAAACGAGCATGAAGACCTGATAGCAAGTCTCTCATTTCTTCGAGCGTATCCGGAGTTGTCAGACTAGATGGCGTGAAGATATAATAGGCATTTTCAAAAAGATTAACATCTGCAGAGGCAGCTCCTGTCTTGTGACTTCCTGCCATAGGATGGGCCCCCACAAAGCGAACAGACTTATCAGCAAAATACTTCTCTGCTGTAGCCACAATAGCTGACTTGGTCGAGCCAGCATCAGAAATAATGACACCTTCTTTCAAGTCCAAGTTGGCCAATTCCTTAATAAAGGCAATAGTTTGCTTGATTGGCAGGGTAAGAATGATGACGTCTGCAAGTGGAGCAAAACTAGCAAAATCATCCGTCGCTCGGTCAATCATTCCTCTCTCCAAGGCAATATCTCTAGACGCTTGACTACGATTGTATCCTAAAATTTCATAATCAGGATGATCCCGCTTGATTCCGAGTGCCATGGAAGCACCAATCAAACCTAGTCCTGCGATATAGATGGTTTTTGCCATAAGAACTCCTTAATAATTCTTTGTATACTCCCGATGTTTTGCAACAGCTTCTTTTAATTCTTCCAGATTATCTGAAGAGAATTTCTCAAGGATTTCTTGAGCCAAGACCGTTGCTACGACTGCCTCCATAACGACGCCTGCTGCTGGAAGAGCAGTCGGATCACTTCTCTCTACTGTTGCTTTATAAGGCTCATGGGTTTCAATATCAACGCTCATCAATGGTTTATAGAGAGTTGGAATTGGTTTCATGACCCCACGAACAATAATCGGTTGGCCGTTAGTCATACCACCTTCGAAACCTCCAAGGTTATTAGTACGACGAGTGTAGCCGTCTTCTGGTGACCATAGGATTTCATCCATAACTTGGCTTCCTTTTCGATAACCTGCCTCAAAACCAAGACCAAACTCCACACCTTTAAAGGCATTGATTGAGACAACTGCTTGAGCTAATCGTGCATCTAGCTTGCGATCCCATTGGACGTACGAACCCAGACCAACCGGAACACCACCGACAACCGTTTCAACAACACCACCAATGGTATCACCATCACGTTTGATTTGGTCAATATAGTCCTTGATCTCCTGCTCACGTTCTTGATTAACGATAGAAACTTCTGACTGGGCAGCTAGTTTCTTAATCTCTGCGACTGTTAAGTTTTCTGGAACATCAATTTCTTTGCCACCAAAAACAACAACATGGTTAGCAATTTCGATATCAAGCTCAGTCAATAGACGTTTAGCCACCGCCCCAACTGCCACCCGCATAGTCGTTTCACGGGCAGATGAACGTTCTAGGGAATTTCTCAAATCATCAAAGCGGTATTTGATACCTCCTACCAAGTCAGCGTGACCAGGGCGAGGATGAGTGATTTTTCGTTTGCTTTTAAGTTTGTCTTCAATATCCTCGGCAGACATAATATCTAGCCATTTTTGATGGTCTTTGTTAATGACATCCATGGTAATGGGAGCCCCTGTCGTCTTACCATGACGAACGCCAGAAGTAAAGACAACCTGATCACTCTCAATCTTCATGCGACCACCACGGCCGTAACCACCCTGGCGACGTTTGAGATCCTCATTGATATCCTCGGTAGTCAAAGGAAGGCCTGCTGGGATTCCTTCAATAATTGCTGTCAGACGAGGACCGTGTGATTCTCCTGCTGTTAAATATCTCATACCTTCTCCTTATTTTACCAAGTAATCTTTCATTTCTTCCAGTGAGACGGGGTGAATAGTAGCTGAACCAAGCTCTGGTACCAAAACTAACTTCATAGTGTTTCCACGCGCTTTTTTATCATGAGTCAAAGCCTGATAAAGCTTATCAACATCCCAGTTTTCATAATCAACAGGAAGGCCAAATTTCTGACACATTTCTCGGATTGACTGAGTGATTCCAACTGGCATAAGGCCTTTTTGTTCTGCGACCTTTGAGACCTGAACCATTCCCATCGCTACTGCCTCACCGTGCATGACACGTCCATAACCAGCAGTTGCTTCAATAGCATGGCCAATTGTATGACCAAAGTTGAGATACAAACGAATGCCATTGTCCAATTCATCTTCAACTACCATCTTGCGCTTCACTTGGCAAGAGTGCTCAATCAAACTTTCTGAATGTTCCAAAATGCTTTCCACAGAACCATCCATTTTAGATAATAGGTCCCAAAGCTCTGGATCTTCGATCAGGCCATACTTGATGACTTCACCCATTCCTTCAATCAACTCTCTCTTACCCAAGGTCTCAAGAACAGTTGGGTCAATCAAAACACCATCTGGCTGGGCAAAAGTTCCCACCATATTCTTGGCAAAAGGAGTATTCACTCCTGTCTTACCCCCGATTGAAGAGTCAACTTGAGCTGTCAAGCTAGTCGGAATTTGAACAAAGTGAATACCACGCATATAGGTTGAAGCTACAAAGCCAGCCAAATCACCAACGACACCACCACCTAGAGCTACGATGCCGTCACTGCGAGTCAAGTCTTGCTTAACTAGAAATTCATAAGCCTTTTGAACTGTGGTTAGATTTTTTCGCTCTTCACCCTCTAGAAAGTCAAAAACTGCCACTTGAAAACCAGCATCCTCCAAACTCAATTTAACCTTTTCTGCATAGAGGGAAGCCACACGGTTATCCGTAATGATAACCACTTTTTGTGGTTGCCAAAGTTCTCGCAACCATTTTCCTGCTTGAGACAGGCATCCTTTTTCAATCTGAATATCATAAGGATGGTGGGGAAGGTCTATTCTGATTTTCATCGCAGTTCTCCTTTTTCATTATTGATACTTTTGTTTTAATAATTCCCAGATTTGATCAGTTGGCATTTCCTTGTCAGTCCATAACTGAAAAGCTTCCGCAGCTTGATAGAGCAACATACCTAGACCATTAATAGCTTCATTTCCCTGCTCTTTAGCCCACTTTAAAAATGGTGTTTCAAAGGGTTGATAAATCACATCTGCTACCAAGAGCTTTTCTGGTAAAACGATGCTTGTTGGGATTGGCTGAGAGGTTCCATCCATACCCACACTGGTCGCATTGACCAAGAGGTCGGCTTGAGTGATGCTATCTTGAAGATCTTGAACATCCTCTAATGCAAATAAATCTACTCTAAATCCAGTCG
>ERZ772972.195-NODE-195-length-22158-cov-11.803285_pt1 | contig 22158 bp, 24 predicted proteins | sample MGYA00580673_ERZ772972 | MGnify/ENA primary metagenome ERZ772972 (study PRJEB29015, sample SAMEA2738051) | human oral metagenome | biome: human oral; feature: human-associated habitat; material: saliva | place: China | collected 2229 ... | reverse complement strand
CTGTTCAATAGTTAACTGTTTTAGAAAGGGTGGTGGTTAATTTGGATTTTTAACCTTAATTGATAAACTCACGCCCGTTTTAATTGTTATAATTCCAAGTTACTTTTCATTCAAAAGTACGCAAAATACAAAAGAAACTGAAAAACAAATCAACGTTCTTACGGATAAAATCGGGGACCTTGAAAAATCAGTTAACGCAGTTGAGGAAATTGGGAAAGATAACAATAAAAATCTTTCGCTAATCAGAAAAGGCTTGCAACGATTACAGCGGTTTCGATTACAAGAAAACTTAAAAAAAGCAATCAGACGTGGCTGGACAACTCAGCATGAAATCGAAGAACTTTCAAGACTTTATGAAAGTTACGTTGAATTAGGCGGAAACGGTGCTATCAAAATACTGTTTGAGAAATTCCTCAAACTAGAAATTATGGAGGAAAAATGATGAACAAGATTAACTGGAAAGTACGTATTTTAAACAAAACATTTTGGCTTACATTAGTGCCTGCATTGGCGCTATTGCTACAAACATTTTTAGCTGTATTCGGGGTTAAGTTAGAACTAGGTGAAACAATCGACAAACTATTAGTATTTATCAACGCATTATTCGGTGTATTGATTATCGTTGGTATTGTTAATGATCCAACAACCGCTGGTCTGACTGACAGCACAAGAGCGCTTAAGTATCAAGAACCGAACGAAGATTAAACTAAAAAAGGAAGTCGTAAGGCTTCCTTTTTATTTTGTATGAAAGGGGGACAACCTTTGAAAAAAATTATTAAACGACAAGCAGGCGTTTGTGTCGATGTCCGAGATAAAGTTTACAATGTGAAAGAAGAATTTTATTCACACGATAAGAACAGCGCATTTATCGAGTTACAACTAAATGGAGTAGGCGCTGAAAAAATCATAGTGTTATTCCATTTTAAAACGACAAATCGCTTCTTGGAAGTCGTCGGAGTGGTTGAAAATAATATCGCATCTATTCCATTCGATACTAGCTTAATTACAACCGATGAAATCGTGTATGGGTTTGTTTACGCTGAGAAAGTCGTACAATCAGCAGATATTTTGAAATTCTCGTTTTGGGTTCGTGTTTCAGAAATTGACAAGCATAGCGAATTGCCTGTTATCGAGAAAGACACAAAACGCATTGTGGCGGTAACGGATATTGTAACGAAAGCAGAACTAGAAGAAGCGTTCAAGAATATTCATGTCGAGAGCGCAACTTTTGACGACTCGGAAATCTTACGACGTTTACAAACGCTTGAAACGAAACCAGAAATTGATACAAGCACTTTTGCGACGAAACAAGAACTGGAAAACAAAGTTGACCGTGCTGAAATCAGCCATATTTCAGCCGATATTGAAGCTTTAAAGACAAAGACGGATAAAGATACTGTCTATGACGATAGCGCCTTAAAACAGCGTGTAGAGGTTTTAGAAAGCAAGACCAACATCGATGAAAGTCGGTTTGCAACTAAGGATGAATTGAGAAACATCTCATTAACGCCTGGTCCTAAAGGGGACAAAGGTGAGCCTGGTGAGCGTGGACCAATCGGACCAATCGGACCACAAGGATTTCCTGGACCTAAAGGAGAAACTGGTGAACGTGGACCACAAGGAGATACTGGACCTAGAGGGGCAGACGGACTTCAAGGACCAATCGGACCGCAGGGGGCACAAGGTGAACGAGGACAAGATGGGCAAAAGGGTGAACGTGGGGAACAAGGACCAATCGGACCTACTGGTCCACAGGGGCCTATCGGGTTGACTGGACCAAAAGGAGAGAATGGTCGTGATGGTGTGGGTATTCCTCAAAAATTGAGTTTATCAGGAAACACACTCATCCTATCTGATGGTGGCGGAAGCGTTAATCTACCAACTTCAAGCGGGACAGGTACGCCAACCAACGAGTACGAAATTCACGGTCAAGGTATGCCAAACGGAAAGGTAACCGCTCCGGTTGGGACGACTTACGTTGACACGGATGTAACGAACGGTGCTCTAAAATGGATAAAAAGACGAAGGACAGACAATCAAGGTTGGGAGGTACTGACCGGGGACACGGGCTGGTGTACATTAAACATTCAGTCTAAATTAGGTAACTCGTTTCTGAAAGTAAGACGAAAAAACGATACAGTCATGTACCAATTCGGAGGACTCCAGTGGGGCTGGTTCGGTATTGTTAGACGTGGTGGTCCAGGATATTCATCACAGGCTTCAGATCGTGAGCGTAATTGCTTTATTTTGATGGCACAAAAAATACCAATGGGTTTTCGCTCAGAATTCTCGTTAATCGGCACTATATTTAACGACAAAGGGAAACGCTACGGAACGTGGTATCTAGCTGGTCCTAGCGATGGAAATCATTTAAGATTTCAATTTGATGACCCAATACCGACAGACAGCGACATCGGCGACATTCGTGTAAGTTCAATATCTTACTTAACAAGCGACCCATGGCCGCTAAACTAGGAAAGGAGGTGAAATTATGATAAATTGGAAAGTTAGATTTAAGAACAAACGCTTTGTTTTAGCGTTTATAGCAGCGTTATTACTACTTATTAAACAAGTTGCAATGTTGCTAGGTTACAATCTAAATACTGAAATGTTCAATACTAACATAAACGGAGTTGTTGACACAGTATTTTTAATATTAGGGCTGTTAGGTATCGTTAACGACCCTACAACAAAAGGTTTTTCTGACAGTGAACAAGCCTTGACATATGACAAACCAAAACAAGACTAGTAATAGTCTTTTTATTTTACTTAATTTTAGGAGGAACAAACAATGGCAGAAATTTATAGCAGTTATTTTCAACAAGGAATATTTTTCACACCCCCAAAAAACAGCGTTAGTTTTGTAGTAATTCATAATGATGCAGGAGGGAACACAGCTAGACAATATGACGGATTCTTACGAGATAGAGTTAACAATGGAACTCTTTCTAACGGATTCGCAGCTTACTATGTAGATAGAAATGACGTTTACGTTTTTCAACCAACAAACCGCCAAGAATGGCACACAGCGAACGCATACGGGAATGCTAACGGTGTAGGGATTGAAGTATGTCAATCTATGACCGCTTCTGATGAGGACTTTTTAGCAAATGAAGACGCAGCATTATTACTAGCTGCAGAAGTGCTAGATTCTTACGGCTTACCTATTAATTCAGACACAGTTAAACTACATCACGAGTTTAGTGCTACAGCTTGCCCACACCGTTCTATGAAGTTACACGCAAACGGCGGAGCTTACAACGGAACAGGAACTGAAGCATGTAGAGAATACTTTATAGACCGCATGAAAAAATTATACAGCGGAGAAATTAAAGTAGGAGAACAAACTAACGTAGCAAAGGTTGTAGAAAAATCAATCTTAGATGAAGATGTAGAACTACCAAAAAGCGACACGCCTTACTATGAAGCAACAGTATCTATTGACTACTACCTTGAAAGCCAACCAGACTTAGCAAGCGAGGATAAGGAATTTGTAGCAGCAGGAACTAGAGTAAGAGTTTACGAGAAAAAAGACGGTTGGTCTCGTGTAAATTATAAAGACTCTGACCAGTGGATTGAAGATAAATATTTAACAGAGTGCGAATAATGTGATATAATAAAACTAGAATTTTTTCATATTTATTCCCTAAAAAGCCCGGCTTAATTGCTGGGCTTCTTTTTTTATTTCCTTGTTTTGAAATCTTTTTTTATAACCAGGAAACATGATATAATATATGTGTTAAGCTTAACAAACTTTTCATAATTAACTCCCTTATTTGTTATTAACCTACCAATTAGTTTTGGTAGGTCTTTTTTTATGTCTACTGTGATAGAAATATTTAAAAATTTCCGTTGAAAAATTTTAAAATATCTATTGACAATATACCTTATATAGAGTATAATTATAGTGCAAGGTAAAGAAAGAAGGTTGAAAACAATGACAGTAGACAAGTTAATTAAAGATATAGAGGAATTATTTGAAACTGATATCACCGATTATAGAATTTCTAAAGATACTGGGATCACATTAAGTGTTATCCAAAATTACAGAAATGGTAAATACGCATTAGAGAATATGACGTTAAAAATAGCTAAAAAATTATACGAATACAAGGAGAGATTAGACATGAGAAACTACGATAAAATGATGACAATAGTAAATGAGTTAGTATTAGAAGACGGAGCAACAGTTACATACTGGAGCGAAAATAAACCTAATGATTGCACTTGCTGTTATTCAGTTGACGAATTAAAAGCACATTTAGGACGAATGGAAGAAGACGACTATGAAAAATTAGTTTTCCAAGTGGATTTTGAAGACGAAGAAAAAGCATATCAATTCTATATTAGTGACTATGATAATGTTGTCAACAAAGAAGAATTTACAATGAGTTTACTTCACAGCACAAGATAAAATTTATATTTTCTAAGTGTGCAAAAAATGTGCTAAACATAAATTTATATGATGTTATATGAAAATATCAACAGTTAAAAATACCGTTAAATCAATCATATAACATCATGTGTTTTTATATAAGATACTAGTAATATAATGAAAGGGTTTATGGAATAAGTTTTTAAAGAAAAAGAGATGGTTAATAAACCATCTCTTTTTAGTATTTATAAAGATATGACAATAAAAAAAAACCAGTATCAGATTGATACTGGTAAAATAAATTACTTTTTAGTTTTAAGATTTTCTTTCCAATCTTGAAGACCATTTTTTAACATGTAAATGTTAGTATAACCATTTTTCTTAAGAGTTAATGCAGCTCTAGGAGCTAATGTTCCATTTTTATCACAAAGATAAATTGGTTGGTCTTTTCTTAACGAAGAGTAAAGGAAGTTAAATTGAGAACTAGGCATATTTCTAGCTCCATTAATATGTGCATATTTGAAATCTTCTTTTTCTCTAACATCAATTAATTGAACTTTTCTAAGATTTTTTCTAAATTCTTCATATGGCAGTTTAATAACAGCATTTCTAATTCTGAAATAATTAAATAATCCAACTGCCCCAAAAATAGCTAGTATTATTAAACTTGATACTAAAAATGATGACATGGTATACTCCTTTGCTAATATTGTTTATAATAACAGAATTATACCATAATTTGTAATTTTATTCAATATTGATTATAATATGATAGAAGAAATCTTTACTTATAACATTTACATAATAATCTAATAAGAAAGTTGAGAAAAAATGATAACATCAGTAACTAATAAAAAAATAAAAGAGATTCATAAATTAAAAGAAAATAGAAATATAAAAAAATACCAAAAGTATTTAATAGAGGGAGTACATCTAGTAGAAGAAGCATTAAAATCAGAATTAGTAGAAGAGATCATAGTATCAGAGAACTTTACTAACTCAAAAGTATTTGATAACTTCTATGGAGAAGTAACTATAGTATCAGAAAATGTCTTTAAATCACTTACTGATACAGTAACCACACAAGGAGTAATAGCTGTATGTAAGATAAAAAATAAGCAACTAGATATTTCTAAATATAGTAGAGTACTAATAATAGATCAGGTCCAAGATCCTGGTAACTTAGGAACAATAATTAGAACAGCTGATGCATTTTCTTTTGATTGTATAATTCTTGGTAAAGGTACAACTAGTATTTATGGACAAAAAGTTATACGTAGTACGCAAGGAAGTAACTTCCATATAGATTGCTTTGATAATATAGATATATTAGATGTTATACCAAAAATGGAAGACTTCGATTTATACGCTACTTCGTTAAAAGGTGATAGATATTTAGAACAAATAGATAGTGTAGGGGAGAAAGTAGCTGTTATTTTTGGTAATGAAGGTTCTGGAGTATCAGAAGAAATACTTGATAAAGTAAATAATTTACTCAAAATAAATATGACAGGTCAAGCAGAAAGTTTAAATGTGGCAGTAGCAGCAGGTATAGTAATGCATTATATTGCAACTAAATGTGAATAAAAAATTTACTAATTTCTCTAAGTATGTTATCATTGTAGTTGTGAGAAAAATATTAAGAGAGGTGAAGAATAATGATAAAAACAATAGCAGTAGATAAAAGAGGAGATATTCTAACTGATGTAAGTCTGCAAAGGCTAAAAGATCAGGATATAGCATGGTTCTGGGTCGACTTTGACCAACCAACGCGTAGCGAAATTAATCTACTATCAACATTCTTCAAGTTCCACGAACTTTTAATTGAAGACTGTTTAACACTTTTACAAAGACCTAAAATAGAAATTTCTAGACAACAAATATTCTTAGTGTCACATGTATTAAAAAATCTTGATGATGACTATGAAACTATTAATATGTTTGTTGGAAAAAATTATATTGTAACATTCCACCTCTCTCACATAAGATATGTTAACAAAATTGTCCCAAAAATTTTACAACGTGGATCACAATATTCACCCCTTCACGTTATGCATATGCTAGTTTCAGAAATAGTAGAAGGATATATTCCAATTATTTCTAAAATCGAAAATCGTCTTGATGAGATTGAAGAGTCTGACTTCTATAAATCAGGAAGTAATATTATGGATGAGGTTTTCGAGTTAAGAGGAGATTTATTAAAACTAAGACGTGGACTACGTCCAATGCGAGAAGTAATACATAGATTTTTAGTTTCAAGACGTGTAGAAATGACTGATAACGATAGAAAATATTTCCATGATATTTATGATGACTTAGTTCAACAGACTGAGGTTATAGAAGCTAATAGAGAATTAGCTAGTGATATCAGGGAGAACTTTATGACTTATAACTCGTTAAAATCTAATAATATTATGATGACTCTAACGGTTATATCTACTATTTTCCTTCCATTAACCTTCATAGTTGGACTATATGGAATGAACTTTAAAAATATGCCTGAATTAGAATGGCAATACGGATATTTCTTAATCTGTGCAATAATGCTTCTAATTGCAATAGGCATGCTGTGGGTATTTAAGAAAAAAGGATGGCTGGATATGTTTAAATAACATATCTACAAAAAGGAAGATATATGAATATATTCAAACTAACAGTGCTATTTATAATGATACTTCTTTCAAATTTCGCTTTATTAAAAGTAGATTTCGGAAAAATATTCAAAAAAAATAGTACAAAAGAAATAAAGATTTTTGTAAGCATACTGTCCCTTACTTTGGGATATGTTAGCTATATGACAATTATAACAATTTATGAATTGTCACTGAATCTATTTAAGTAAAAGTAGAGAGGAGTACATATGTCAGAAAAAATAAAAAAAGAATTAGAAAAGAATAAAAAGCTTAAGGAGTTAGAAGATTCTAGAGAAGATAAGTTTTTAGAGTTCATTGGTGGAAAATTAATTTTATATATACTAACCATTATTATTTTACTAGGTATCGCTATATATTTATATACTGAAATATCATATATATTTACACCGATAAATGCAATAGTTTCTAGTATTATTGCACCTGTTATCCTAGCTTATGTATTTTACTATATATTAAATCCATTAGTTAATTTATTTTCGAAAAAATTACCTAGATTTGCTAGTAGCTTACTTGCTATGCTTGTAGGGTTTGTTATTATACTAGTAGTTATTATAGGGATGGTACCTATTATTGTAGAACAAACGCAAACATTAATTATTTCAATACCAAAGTATATAGAGATGGTTAGAGATTATTTAGATGCATATTCAGATAATGCATATATGCAAGTGGTTATAGAGTATATAAATAATAATTTAAATACTTCAAAAATGAGTTCTGAAGCTGTAACTATTGCAACATCAGTTGCCCAGGGAGTTGCTTCATCATTATCAGCTACAGCGACTATATTAATGACAATGCCTTTTGTATTATTCTTCTTACTAAAAGATGCATCTAATTTTAAAGAATATTTAGTTAGTTTATTACCAAAAAAATTAAAAAAACCAGTTGCTGATACTATTGATGAAATAGATAATAAAGTCGGGTCTTATATTCAAGGGCAAATGTTAGTATCGCTTTGTATAGGAGTAATGCTATATATTGGTTATACTATTATAGGGCTACACTACGGATTCTCATTAGCTACGATTGCAGCATTCTTAAGTATAGTACCTTATATAGGGCCAATTATAGCTATAACACCAGCAATGTTAGTTGCTGCATCAACAAGTTGGATAATGGTTGTAAAAATGCTTGTAGTTTGGGGGATAGTTCAATTCCTAGAAGCAAATATTATTTCTCCAAATATTATGGGTAAAAGCATGGATATGCACCCACTTACAGTTATTTTTGTAATTTTAATTGGTGTTAATCTAGCAGGTGTAGTTGGAGCAATCTTAGGTATTCCAGTATACTCAATGTTAAAAGTACTAGGATCAAAAATCCAAGAAGCTGTAACAGAAAGATATAATAAATATTATGATTAAAAGAAAAAACCTTAGAACAAAGAGTTCTAAGGTTTTTTGTTCACGAACAGTTTAGTGAACAAAAGAAAAAAACTAATACACTAAATATACCATTATTAAATAATAAATACAAATAATAATCTAAATTTATTATAAAATAATTGTAAAAGTAAAATAGGAATATGAAATTTTATAGTAAAAATTGTGTAAAAAAATAAAAATAACTTAAAAGTTAAAATAACTTTAAAATTATGATTTTTTATAGTATAAAAAGCTGTATATTAGTTTAAAAACTGCTCTAAATATGATATAATTACATAGTTAAATATAAAGTAATGAGGTTTGATAATTATGAGTATGATGAAAAAATTTAATAATTTATTTGTAAGTGAAGAAGATTTTGAAGATGAAGAAATAGTTGAAAATACACCAGAAGTACAAGAAGAACCAAGAAAAAGAGTTTCAAAGGAGAAGCCAGTGAGCAGTAAACAACCAGTAAATCCAATTTTAAACAGAGGAAACAATGTAGTATTAACAGAACCACTTGTTTTTGCTGATAGTAAAGATATTGTTGATGATATCAAAAAAAATAAAGTTGTAATTATTAATTTAGCTAAATTAGATATTGAAACAGCAGATAGATTATTAGACTTTATTTCAGGTGGAATATATGCTCTAGATGCAAGATTAAAAACTATTGGAGAAGATATTTATCTTTGTGTTCCTAATGGTGTTGAAGTTTCTGGAGACTTTTACGAAGGAGAGTACTAATATTGTTAAATGTAACAGAATATTATTGGGTATATAGATTTGTATCTTATCTCTTTTCATTTTATTATTATTCTATTTTTGCGTATGTAATAATGTCTTGGGTACCACAAGTTAGAAATACTTTTATCGGAGAGTTTTTAACTGCTATTTGTGAACCATACTTAAAACTATTTAGAAAATTAATACCACCGGTTGGAATGATGGACATTTCACCAATTGTTGCTTTTTTTGCACTAAACCTAATTCAACGGTTAGTATATTTTATCTTATTTGGATAATTAATAGTTATGAAAAAGATTAATTTTTTGGCAACAGCCTCAAATGAAGAAAAAGAAATTGCAGAAAACTTACTTCAAACTGTAAGCTTTTTAGATAATCGCAATACAGTAACAAGATTTCTTACAAACTTTGAACAAATAGTTCTAAGTAAAGTAGCTTCGTATAATTATCCAGATTACAAAGTTGAATTTTTTGGAGGATATGAAGGTAGTGAAAGAAAAAAAGCAAAAATAATTTCTAATGAGTACTATGATATTGATTACGATATAGTTTGCCTAAAAGCAGACTATAATAATAAATTTAATAAAATAGAACACAGAAATGTACTCGGAACAGTTCATAATTTAGGAATTAATTTTAATAGAGTTGGAGATATAGTAGTTTCAGAAAGCTCTATTTATATATTTGTTGATAGAGAGATTGCTGACTTTATAAAAATGGAGTTAACAAAAATCGGTAGAGTTAATCTAGAATTTAAAGAAGTTAGCGAATTAGATACCGACATAAAAAAAGAATTCCAAGATTTTGAAATAGTAACTTCATCGTTTAGAATAGATTCAATTGTCGCTAAAATTACTAACAAATCTAGGAGTAAGGTTAAGGAGTTTTTAGAACAAGAATTTGTTAAACTTAATCATGTAATAGTAAAAAATGGTGAGAAAAATTGTTCAGTAGACGATATTATATCGATAAGAAAATATGGTCGATTTACAATTAAAAGTTTTGAACAAAATAAAAGAAGTTTAAAATATAGAATTACAATCTCAAAACTAATATAAAACTAATCTCTAGTGAGGAGGTTAGTTTTTTTATGTATAAAGAGGAGAATTATATTATATTTTTTAATAAAAATATTTTATTTTTTCACATTTACTTGTTATAATAAAATTACAAAGTAGGAGGGATTTCTATGAAAGTAAAAAGAATACGAATGTATTTCATACCTGTAGTGTTAAGTTTTGCATGTGTACTTTCTGGTTGTTCATCAAATGTTACTAGTGATAATCAAAATAATACAGTAAAAAAAGAAAAAAATTCAACTTTAGAAGGTACATGGAAAGTAAAAGATTTCCAGGATACAATTAAACAATTGTCACAAGTTAGAGCTAATAGAGTCGATTTGGAAAAACGTATAAAAAATTTTTATAATGACTTTGATATGACATTAACTATTACAAATGATAATGCAGTACTACATTATACATTTGATGTAACAAAATTATATGAGTATTATTTTAAAAATTTTGAAAAAGGAATTTATGAAGATTTAGAGCAGTATACTAATAAAAAAAGAACTAGCTTTAATGTAAATTATAATGTTTTGGAACATACTAAAGCTATAAGAGATGGGAATAAGATAGATTATACACTAAAAAATGGTGAAATAGATGAAGATAAAAAGACTATAACATTCCCTGAGACACCATCGATAGATAGTGAGTACCTACTTGGGAACCCTACTTATAATGATGAAACTGATCCTGTAACATATAGTTATAGTATAGAAAATAATGAATTAACACTCACAGTAACTGCGAAAGATGTAAAGGGAAAAGAATATCCAATAAATATTAAATTTACAAAAGAAAATTAAAAGAGGTGTTATTATGAATAAAAAAGGAATTAAAAGATATATCTTGCCTGTATTTTTAAGTTTTGCTTGTGTCCTTTCTGGTTGCTCACAATCAAATAGTAATAATGGAAACAATACTACTCAAGAAGAAGAGAATCCTACTATAGAAGGAACATGGAAAGTAAAAGATTTCTCTGAAACAGTTTATAATATAATTATCGATATGGGTGGTTCAGAAGAACGTGCACAAGCTTTAAAAGATTATTATAATAATGTTGATTTGAAATTAACGATAAAAGATAAAGATGTTGTAATGACTAATAGATTCGATGTTAAAGAACTATTTGAAGCTGATTTCAAACGTTCAGGATACAAGAGATACAAAGATATAGAACAATATACAAAAAATAGAGAATTAATGTTTAAGGTATCACAAAAGAAATTAGAACACACTGAATCTTCATTTGAGAATAATGTGATAAATATTAAATTAAAAGATGGAGTATTGGATACAGATAAACAAACTATATCTTTCCAGGAAACTCCAACAATTGATGGACTTTATACACTAGGGATAGAAACGAAAAAATTAGAAAAAGAGCCGATAACATTTAATTATAAAATTGAAGGTAAAGAACTTATACTAACTGTATCAGGGAAAAATAGAAAAGATAAAGATCAAACAGTAGTAATCAAATTTACAAAAGAAAAAAATTAACGTGGGAGAATCACTATGAATATAAAAAGAATTAAAAAATATATCTTACCAATATTTTTAAGCCTTGCATGTGTGCTTACAGGATGTTCGCAGTCTAATGGCAATAATGGTAATAATACAGCACAAAAAGAAGAGCCAAGTCTAGAAGGTACATGGAAGGTAAAAGATCTCCCGGAGACTATAAAGCAACATCTTGAAGGAACCGCAGTAAGCTCTGAAAGTATTGAGAATATAAAAAAAGAATTTAGTGATGTAAATCTAACATTAACAATAAAAGATAATAATGCTTTTATTCATTATAATTTTGATGTTACAAAGTTATATGAACAAGAATACTCACAAGCAGCTAAATTTTTAGTAGGTACATATAAGGAGTTTGTAGATGAAAATATAGAGCTTTTTAAGTCATCTAAAAAACGTAATAAACATATTGATGTTACAAGAGAAAACAATAAAATAGACTATACATTAAAAGATGGAGTATTAGATAAACAAAATAAAACTATTTCATTCCCTGAGACACCTGCAATAGATTCTAGATACCTACTTAGTACTACGACATATAAATTTGATTCAGCACCTATTACTTATAATTATAAAATAGAAAATAATGAGCTAGTATTAACAACAACCGGAACTAACTATAGAACGAAAAAAGATGCTACAGTAGTAATCAAATTTACAAAAGAAAAAAATTAACGTAGGAGAATCACTATGAATATAAAAAGAATTAAAAAATATATCTTACCAATATTTTTAAGCCTTGCATGTGTGCTTACAGGATGTTCGCAGTCTAATGGCAATAATGGTAATAATACAGCACAAAAAGAAGAAAAAAGCCTTGAAGGTACATGGAAGGTAAAAGATTTACCTGAAACAGTTCACAATATAATAGTTTCTGGAGTCGGTACAGAAGAGCGTGCTCAGGCCATAAAAAATTATTATAATGAAGCAGATATTAAATTAACAATAAAAGATAAGGATGTTGTTTTAACAAATACATTTGATGCTAACAAACTATATGAAGCAGATTTTAAGCGTTCAGGTTATAAAAGACATAAAGATTTAGATGAATTCAAAAAAAGTAATGCTTACATGTTTAATCTTAATAAAACAAAATTAAAACACACTGATGCTTCTATTGAAAATAGTGTCATTAATATTAAAGTAAAAGATGGTGTTTTAGATACTGAGAATAAAACTATATCATTTCCTGAAACTCCAAGAATTGATGATCTATATCTTTTAGGAATATATACTGACAAAAGAGAACTAAATCCTGTAACATTTAATTATAAATTGGAAAATAACGAATTGATTTTAACAGTGTCAGGGGAAAATAGATACAAAAAAGAACAAACAGTAGTAGTCAAATTTACAAAAGAAAAATAATAGAAAAGAGGTAGTTTAACAATAAAAGTTAAATTACCTTTTTTGCATACAAAAAGTTGAAAAAAAGGCTATATAGGTATATAATTAAGTGTTAGCAAAATTTTATATTTAAAGAGGATAGTATGAAAAATTTAATAACGAAAATGCTGGATCTTTACAAGCAGCCTAAGTATAAAAGTATAGTTAACTATATTTTCTTTGGTGTTTGTACAACATTAGTTAACGTAGTAACTTACTTTATTTTGTATTACTATGGGATGGGAGTAAGACCAGCTAACTTAATATCAATAACATTATCAATTTTATTTGCTTACTTTGTTAATGCGAGATATGTATTTAATTCAAAAGCTGCAGGATTTAGAAAAGTTTTTTATGAACTAGCAAAATTCTTCACAGCGAGATTATCTACACTAGTTATAGAAGTATTCGGGGTTGAATTCTTTATTTATTTAGGTATGAATGCTTACTTATCTAAATTTATTATACAATTTGTAGTGCTAGTTGCTAATTATGTAATTAGTAAATTCTTAGTATTTACGAAGGAGAAAAATAACTAATGAAATGGTTTATAACAGATATGGATGGTACTTTTTTAAATGATAAAAAAGAAGTAGCACCAAATGCTCGTGATGTAATTGTAAAATTACAAGATAAAGGAAGTAAATTTATAATTGCGACAGGAAGACCAGATATAGCGATAAAGCATTATTACTATAATCTAGGTATGAATGACGTTGTAATATCAAATAATGGTAGTTTAATAAGAAATCTTACAACAGGGGAGATTGTTTATCAAAAGAGCTTCAAAATTGAAGAAGTTGAAACAATCTTTAATATGTTTAAAGAACTAAATGATGATAGTATAGAATTTCATGTTTACACATTGAATTACATATACTGTGATAGACTATCATTTAGCATGGCAAGAATGAAACGTATAGAAAAGGATATGCCTGAAGAATTAAAAACTCCTATGTATATTCATGAAGATATAATAGGAGAAATCAAAAAAAATAATGAAAGTTGCCAAAAAATTATGATGATTGCTAAAGATCATGATAAGATAGAAAAATTCTATAAAGAAGTAGCAAAAGTGTTACCTGTTGATGGAACTTTTTCAGCAACTGATTTCTTTGATATTATGCCTAAAGGTTGTAACAAAGGAACAGCTATTCAAAAACTTGCAGAACACTATAATATTCCAATAGAAGAATGTGTAGTATTTGGAGATAACTTTAATGATAAAGAAATGTTTGATGTAGCAGGCTGGAGTGTTTGTCCCAATAATTCTAGTCAAGCAATCCAAGACATGTGTGATGAAGTTATAGGAAATAATAATGACTTCTCAGTTATAGAATATGTTGAAAAATATTATGAAAAAATCAAATAACCCTCTTGCTAACTTTGGGAAAATTTGGTAAATTAAAGGGTAGCGTATTAATTTTTAAAGATAGTAAAATTAAGATTAATATGTAATTTTGCTATATATTGTACAATGAAAAATAAAATAAAGGAGAAACTTTCATGAGAGGAAGAAAACAAGGAAAACGAAAATTTAGTCGTATTCTTGCTTTCTTATCATTAGTAGTTATTGTTTTAACTTCAATAGGGTTAACAGCACAATCTAATGCGAAGAAAGTAAACTTAGGACTAGATCTTCAAGGTGGTTTTGAGGTTCTTTATCAAGTAGAACCACTTAGAGAAGGACAAAATATAGATGAAGCGGCTGTAAAAGCAACTGCTGATACTATTAGTAGACGTATTAATATCTTAGGTGTTAGTGAACCAGTTATTACTGTTGAAGCAGGTAATAGAATCAGGGTTGAATTAGCAGGGGTTAAAGACCAAGAAACTGCTCGTAAAGTATTATCAACGCAAGCTAACTTAACAATTCGTGATACAGATGACAATGTTCTTCTAGACGGATCTGATTTACAAGAAAATGGTGCATCTCAAGGTTATGATCAAAACTCTAAACCAGATGTTAAATTAAAACTAAAAGATGCAGAAAAATTTGGTAAAATCACTTCTGATATAAGTAAAAAAACTGGTGGTCAAAATTTAATGGTAATTTGGATGGACTTTAGTGATGGTGATTCATTTAAAGCTGAAGCTGCTAAAGAAAAACCAAAATACATTTCAGCACCACAAGTTAACCAAACTATTAACTCGAATGATGTTCAAATTACAGGTGATTTTTCAGTAAAAGAAGCTAAAGAGATGGCTGCTTTACTTAACTCTGGTGCTTTACCAGTTAAACTTACTGAAATCTATTCTAACTCTGTAGGAGCTCAGTTTGGAGCAGATGCACTATACCAAACAGTATTAGCTGGTGCAATAGCACTTGGAATTATCTGTGCATTTATGTTATTAGTATATAGATTACCAGGATTTGTAGCCAGCGTAATGATGGTTGCATATGTATATCTAACTGTAGTATTCTTTAATATGATATCCGGAGTTCTAACACTACCAGGTATTGCAGCCTTAATCTTAGGGGTAGGTATGGCAGTCGATGCTAATATCATCATGTATGAAAGAATTAAAGAAGAAGTTCGTGCAGGATATCCACTGCAAAAAGCTTACCTAGATGGAGCTAAACAATCATTATGGACAATCTTTGACTCGCAATTCACAACAGTAATTGCGGCTGTTGTACTATTTATCTTTGGTACAAGTAGCGTTAAAGGTTTCGCGACTATGTTATTACTATCTATCTTAGTCAGCTTTATAACTGCAGTATTTGGTACTAGATTATTACTTGGTCTATTAGTAAGATCTAACTTCTTTAATAATCATCCTGGATACTTCGGTGTAAGTAAAAAATCAATTCACGATACTAAATTTGGTATTAACTCATTAAACTTACCAACTAAATTTGAATGGTTAAGTTTTACAAAACACATGAAAAAATTCTTTGCATTAAGTATTGCTATTATGATAGCAGGATCAATCTCGCTAGGTATGAATAAACTTAATTTAGGAATTGACTTCTCAAGTGGTACTCGTATTGACATAGCAGCTAACACAGAATTAACTACTGAACAAGTTAAACAAGATATAGGTTCACTAAATGTAAAAGAAGAAAAAATAGTTTTATCACAAGATAAAAAACAAGCAACTGTTTATTCAAAAGACAGTTTTGCACAAGACAAATCAATAGAAATAAAAGAATACTTTGCTAAAAAATACGAAAAAGATGCAAACTTAAGTGTTGTATCTCCAGTAATAGGTAAAGAATTAGTTAAAAACGCAATTTATGCTCTACTTTACGCATCTATCGGTATCATAATTTATGTGGCCTTTAGATTCGAATGGAGAATGGGATTAACGAGTGTCATCGCACTTCTACACGACGTAGCAGTTATTATATTTATGGCAAGCTTACTTCGTTTAGAAATTGATATTACATTTATCGCCGCAGTACTAACAATTGTCGGATATTCAATAAATGATACGATTGTTACATTCGATAGGATTAGGGAACATATGCGTCATGAAAAACTAATTAAAACTAAAGAGCAAATTTACAAAATTGTTGACGTGTCATTAAGACAAACTTTAACGCGTTCTATTAATACAGTATTAACAGTTATTATTACTGTAGTAGTAATGTTATTAGTAGGAAGTAGTTCTATCTACTCATTCAACGTAGCGTTATTAATTGGATTAGTATTCGGTCTATATTCTTCACTATTTATTGCAGCTCAACTATGGGCAGTACTAAAAGTAAGGGAATTAAATAAAAAAGGAAAAATAGAAGTAAAAGTACATCAATCTCCAAAAGAAAGAAAAGAGAACGATAAAGTACTAGTTTAATAAAGAAAAGGTTCGAGACTAAATCTCGAGCCTTTTTTGTTTCAAAAATAGATACATAATAAATTTTATTTAATGTAATTTTTAAGTTATAATTAACTAAAAGTGATATTATAAATGGTAATATGATATAGTTTGCTCTATTTCTTTTGCTAAATTGGTAAAAAAGTATATACAATAGTATCATATTAACAGTATATTTAAATTTGTAGTTGAAGTTTAAATATGATATAATGAATAAATATTATAGCAAAGGAGAATAGTTTATAATGGAAATGCTGTTTAAACTATTAGCGGAACATGTTTATCTAATACTGTTCATCTCACTTATTCTAGAGTTTGCTTGTCTTCCTTTACCTGGAGAAACAATGATGCTTCTGGCAGGTATTATGGCTTACGGAGGACATGGAAGTTACCTAGGTATGATTATTGCAAGTGCATTAGGTACTATAATAGGTATGCAGTTTTCTTACGAAGTAGGTAGAAGACTAGGTGTTAAAGCAATAGATAAATATGGATCTTATATTGGACTTACGCCATATAGAATGACTAAGGCGTCAGACTTTTTTAATAAGTATGGTAATGTAGTGATATTTGTTGCCTATTATCTTCCAGGAGTTAGACATATACTGGGATACTTCTCTGGAATTACAAAAGTTAATGCGAAAAAATTCCATGTGTATTCTACAGTAGGAGGAATGCTATGGGTTGGAACATTTATTACATTAGGTTATATTTTTGGCCCTGGAGCAAAACACCTATTCAACTTAATGCATAAGTATGGAACATTAGCTGTTATTGTGGGTGCGATTGGTTTATTTGGATATCTTATATATAAAAAAGTAGGAGCTAAAGATTTCCCAATTTTTATAAGAAAACAGGTAAAAATATTAATAATACCATTTATTATTGGGATAGCAATAGTTATTTATAACGTTGTTAGAATGCCAAGATTTAATATAAAATTTGTTTATGATATGGTGTTCCAAGTTTGTATAGTACTCTTAGTGGTTGTATTTTTATATTATATAAGGGTTACTTTAAAAAATATGACTAGTAAGAAACTACTAGTAGTAGTAGATTATCAAAAAGACTTTGTTGATGGTGCTTTAGGAGCTCCAGGGACTAAGGAACTTGAACCGATTATTGTTGAAAAAATCGAACAATATAAAAAAGATAATCAAGATGTTATATTTACAAAAGATACTCATTATACTAACTACTTAACAACACGTGAAGGAAAACACCTACCAGTTGAGCATTGTATAATAGATTCTGAAGGACATGCTCTATACGGAAAAGTTGCTGACTATGAAAAAGATGCTAAAAAGGTATTTAATAAAACAACTTTCGGAAGTAGAGAATTAGCAAAATATATTTCACGAAGTGATTATGAAGAAGTAGAGTTCTGTGGTTTAGTATCTAATATTTGTGTGCTAAGTAACATTATAATGACTCAAACTTTCAATGAAAAAGTAGAAATTTTTGTTGACTTAAAAGCAACAAAAGGTTTAAGTGAAGAGGTTGACTCATCATTTAAAACATATCTTCAAAATATAACAGTAAATATTAAAGAATAAACAAGAGAGAATTAAAAGTAACGCAAACTTTTAATTCTCTTTTTACTATTAAAAGAATTAAATATTTTTCAGAAAATATTAGAAAAATATTTAAAATTATGATAAAATTGTAAGTAAATTGAAAAAGGATGGTGTAGTTATGAATTATTTGTTAATTTCTCCTAACTTTCCCAAGAGTCAAGAATATTTCGCAAAAAGACTTAGTGAAAAGGGAATAACTGTTTTAGGTATAGGTACGGAAAGCTATGATGAACTAAGTCCAAGACTACAAGAAGTTATTACAGAGTATTTTAAAGTTAATAATTTAGAAGACTATAATGAAGTGCTAAAAGCCGTAGCTTTTTTAACATATAAACATGGAAAAATAGATAGAGTTGAATCAAATAATGAATATTGGTTAGAATTAGATGCCAAAATCAGAGAAGACTTCAATATCGGTGGAGTTAAGCCAAGTCAGCTATCATTAACTAAATATAAATCAAGAATGAAAGATGTCTTTAGAAATGCAGGTGCTAGAGTAGTAGAAGGTCTTTCTATAAGTAATAAAGAAGAACTTGCTCCAACTATAGAAACTTTAGGATTACCTGTAATAGCTAAACCAGATAATGGAGTAGGTGCAGCTAATACTTATAAACTATTTACACAAGAAGACGTTGAGAATTTTAGAAATACTTGGGATGAAAGTGTAAGTTATTTTCTAGAACAATATATTGATAATGCAGTACTTTGTACATATGATGGATTAATCGATAGTGAAGGAAATGTTGTATTCGATACAAGTTTTACTTATAGCTTACCAACACTTGAATTACTTAATAATGCTCAAGATTATTATACAGATATAGAACCAAAAATTGATGAGAAATTAGTAGAGATTGGTAAAAATATTGTTAAAGAGTTTGGTATGAAGGAAAGATTCTTCCATATTGAATTCTTTAAACTACCAGATGGAGAATATATAGCATTAGAATATAATAATCGTATCGCTGGCGGAATAACAATAGATTTATATAACTATGCCTATAACTGTGATTTATGTGAGTTATATGCAAAAGTAGTAGTAGGTGAAGAAGTACCAAAATATGAAACTGACAACTACACAGCTACAGTATCTAGACGAAATAAATATAATTATAAATATTCTGAAGATGATATTAATATCGAATACCATGAAAAAATCAGAATGGTGGAGTATGTACCAAAAGTTTTTGCAGAAGCTATGGGTGATGTAATATTTATAGTCACAGTAGGGTCAAAAGAAGAATTAATAGAAATCATAGACTTCATTCAAGAAAAAATTGATTAAATAGGGGGAATTATGAATAACAAAAGTGGAAGAATATTAAAATTTTCAGCGTATATTTTACTATGTGGAGTTGTTGGATTCTTTGGAGGAAGTTATGCTGGGAAATTAGCTCCAAAAGTAGAAGATTTTAGTGTAATTTTACTAATAATATCATGTGTTATAGGTGTAGTAATACAAATTATTGTCCATGAAGCTGGGCACTTAGTATTTGGTTTGCTAACTGGATATAAATTCGTTAGTTTTAGAGTATTTGATTTTAAACTTGAAAAAGACAGCAATAATAAATTTAAGTTAAGACTACAGCATATGAGAGGAACTCTAGGTCAATGCTTAATGAAACCACCAAAATATATAGAAGGAAAGTTTCGATATAAACTGTATCTGGCTGGTGGAGTACTTGGTAACCTTATATTTTCTGTAGCTATTTGGTTTATATATCCTAGTATCTATACTTTAATGATAGTAATGATAGGGATAATATTTGGAATATCTAATGCAATACCATCTGGTTTTAATGATGGTATGACATATAAACTTTCTACACAAGATGAAACTAATAAATATGTTCTATATTTAACATTAGTAGTTAATTATTATGCGAGTATAGGTAAATCTTATATTGAAGAACATCCAGAAGAGCTAGAAAAAATTAAGAATCTTAAAATCGAAAAACCAAATTATAATACCGATGCTTTAAAATTAATTGAGTACGATTACTATCAAGAACAATTTGAATTTGAAAAAGCATATCATGGACTTTTACAATTTTATAAAGAAAATCCGGATATGATACTACCGTACAAAATAGAAGTTTCTAAGCTATTAATTTTCTTTATGTGTTTACTAGATAAAGAAAATCCATTGTTAGATGAATTTATAAATGATTCATTTACAAAATCTAGTCTCAAAGCAAATGCACCTCAGAATAAGACGATAAATGCATTAATTGAGTGGAAAGTAAATAATAATCCTGAAAGAGCATTAGAACTTTTAGAAGAAGGCAGAAAGATACTGGATAAGTGTCCTAATCTTCGCGCGCAAATAATGGAAGAAAAGTATATAAGTTATATTAAAGATTTAATAATGAAAGAAAAATAAAAAAAGGAGGTGTAAAGTTACATCTCCTTTTTGCTATTTAGGTTTCTTTGATATTAAAGCTGAGAAATCCAAGTCATCATACTTAGATTTATTTAGTCCTGTCATAGAGTCAAAATCGACATTTGGGAAAAGCAGATCAAAATCTTCATCGTTAGTTTGTTGATTAACTGTTTCTTCGACTAAGGGCTTTTTAGAAATAAGGGATTTAATGTCTAAGTTATCATATTTATTCTCTTCAGAATTTTTGTTAGTCATATTTTGAGGATATTCTATTTCAATACCTTCCATATTACTATTCGTTTGTTCCATTTCATTTTGATTATAAAATAGAACACCATATTCTTCTAATAATTCTTCTTTTGAATAATTTTTAAGCGGATCATCGATAGGATTTACAGTATTTTCATAAATTGCCTTAACTATCGCATCATCAGTATGAAGCTGTGAAGATTTAATATCCCAAGATGAAATAATACTATCTAGTATATCTATTTGTTTTTCAGATAGTAGGGGAAGGATATTTTTAATTTTATTTATTTTATCCATTATTGTGCCACTAAGTCTTTTCTATCAGATTTTTCAAGAAAGTCTATATAGTCATTTCCCCAAACTTCAAGTTCATTAAGAACATTATGAAACTTTTGACCAATCTCTGTTAAACTGTATTCTACTTTAGGTGGTATTTGTGCGTAGACTTTTCTATTGATCAATCCATCTTTTTCTAGTTGTTTAAGCTGTTTTGTTAGAGTAGCTTGTGTAATTGTTCCTAACTCACGTTGAAGCTCATTAAATCTTACTGCTTTTCCCTCAAGTAAGTGTAAAATTAAAATCGTCCATTTACCTGATAATATTTTCTGTGTTGTGAAGAAGGGGCAAACCCCAAATAATTCTTTTTCTTTCATTTTTTAAAAAAACTCCTAATTATTAATTACTGATACAATTCATTTCTATCTTTAAAGATACTGACTATACAAAAAAATCGTACTTGTATATTTATTTGTATATGATAATATTAATATATATTAATTATAAAAGAAAAAGATAAATTTAGCAAGTAGCTAAAATGGAGGAATCGAAAATGACACACTCAAAAAATTTATATCAAAATAGAAGAAGCCAATATGCACTAGGTAAAAATTTACCATTAGCAGAAAATGAAGTATTAGAAATTATTGATAATGCAGTTAAATTTTCACCAAGTGCCTTTAACTCACAAACTGCTCATGCAGTAGTATTATTAGGTGATAACC
>ERZ772972.194-NODE-194-length-22251-cov-4.890070_pt1 | contig 22251 bp, 14 predicted proteins | sample MGYA00580673_ERZ772972 | MGnify/ENA primary metagenome ERZ772972 (study PRJEB29015, sample SAMEA2738051) | human oral metagenome | biome: human oral; feature: human-associated habitat; material: saliva | place: China | collected 2229 ... | reverse complement strand
CAAGCGCCGTAGCGTCTACTTCAGCGTCAACAAGTGCTGTAGCGTCTACTTCAGCAAGCACAAGCGCCGTAGCGTCTACTTCAGCGTCAACAAGTGCTGTAGCGTCTACTTCAGCGTCAACAAGTGCTGTAGCGTCTACCTCAGCGTCAACAAGTGCTGTAGCGTCTACTTCAGCAAGTACTAGCGCCGTAGCGTCTACCTCAGCAAGCACAAGCGCCGTAGCGTCTACCTCAGCTTCAACAAGTGCCTCATCAAGTATGACAGTTCCAGAAAGCACTGATAAGCCAAACTTTAGTTTGAGTGATAGTGCTTCACGTTCAGCAAGTGTCAGTCAAAGTGCTTCAGTAAGCGCATCTGTATCAGCTTCTGAATCGGTGTCAACAAGTACCTCTGAGTCAACAAGCATATCGGTATCTGAATCAGTATCAACAAGTGCTTCGGTCTCAGCAAGTACTTCAGCATCAGCTGACGCATCATTTTCTGAAACACCATCAGAATCAGCAGGTAAGTCAAGACAGCAATTGCCAAATACAGGTACAGAAGCTTCCAAATCATCTGTACTCCTTGGAGCTTTGGCAGCTGTGACTGGTTTAGGTCTGTTTGCGAAACGCCGTAAACGTGATGATGAAGAGTAATCGGATTAAAAATACATAGAAAGTATTGTTATTTCGATTTATGAAGAATCCCTTGGATGAAAAATCATCCAGGGGATTTTTTGCGTTTTAAAAGTTAAGGGAAACAGAAAAATAGCATAAAAAATGTTATAATAGTAGGAAAGGAGAATGACTACATGACTGAAAAAATTACGGTAATTGTACCAGTTTATAATGTTGAAAATTACCTAGAAAAATGTTTGGATAGTTTAATTAATCAAACTTATAAAAATCTTGAGATAATTGTAATCAATGATGGTTCTACAGATAATTCGGGTGAAATTTGTCAAGAGTATGCACAAAAAGATAATCGAATTGTCTATATTGAAAAAGAAAATGGTGGTCAAGCGGAAGCAAGAAATATGGGATTGGATCGAATGACAGGATCTTATGTGACCTTTGTTGATTCAGATGACTGGGTTGAGTTAGATTATGTAGAAACCCTATATAAAAAAATAACGGAGTATCAGGCTGATATTGCGGTTGGAAATTATTATTCTTTTAATCAAACTGAGGGTATGTACTGCTTTTATATATTTGGAGATTCCTATTATGAGAAAGTGTATGACAATGTTTCTATCTTTGAAAACTTATATGAGTCTCAAGATATGAAGAAGTTTGCTTTTATATTTCCATGGGGGAAACTTTATAAAGCTAGTTTGTTAGATGATTTACGTTTTGATAATGGAAAGCTAGCAGAGGATGCTTATCTTAATCAAAAAATTTATTTACTAGCAGAAAGAATAGTCTATCTGAATAAAGGTTTATATGCATATTGTCAAAGAGAAGGAAGTAGTTCTAGAGCTTGGACTGAAGAGTGGATGCATGCCTTAGTTGATACTATGTCTGAGCGTATTACTCTACTAGCTAATATGGGTTATCCACTTGAGAAACACTTAGCAGTGTATCGTCAGATGTTGGAGGTCAGTCTAGCAAACGGTCAAGCTAGTGGTTTATCCGATACAGCAACGTATAAAGAGTTTGAAATGAAAAGAACTCTTTTAAATCAGTTATCAAGACAGGAGCAAAAGAAAAAGAAAGCTATTGTTCTTGCAGCAAATTATGCCTATGTCGAGCAGGTCATGACTACGATTAAGTCCATTTGCTATCACAATCGCTCCATTCGTTTCTATCTGATTAATAGTGATTTTCCTAATGAATGGTTGAAACAATTAAATAAACGATTAGAAAAGTTTGATTCAGAAATTATCAATTGTCGGGTAACTTCTGAGCAAATTTCGCGTTATAAAACGGATATTAGTTACACTGTTTTTCTGCGCTATTTTGTGGCTGATTTTGTGAAAGAAGATAAGGCTCTTTATTTAGACTGCGATTTAGTAGTAACGAAAAATCTAGATGACTTATTTGCTACAGATTTACAGGACTATCCTTTGGCTGCTATTCGAGATTTTGGAGGCAGAGCCTATTTTGGTCGAGAAATCTTTAATGCAGGTGTTCTCTTGATTAATAATGCTCTTTGGAAGCAAGAGCATATAACTCAAAAGTTGATTGATTTAACTAATGAATGGCATGATAAAGTGGATCAGGCTGATCAAAGTATTTTAAATATGCTTTTTGAAAATAAATGGCTAGAACTAGATTTTGATAATAATCATATTGTCATTCATGAACGTTTCGCAAACTATAGTTTTCCAAATGGTCAAGAATATCCAGGGATCATCCATTATTTATCAGAGAGAAAGCCTTGGCATGTACATGCTGGACAAACCTATCGTGATGTTTGGTGGTATTACCATGATATGGAATGGACAGAGTTGGGAAAAAATCATCATTTACATTCTCTTAAAAAATTGCATCTCTATCCTCTAAGACTTCCATTTTCTTGTTTGATTTATACAGCTTCAGATCAAATTGAGCAGCTGGAAACACTAATAGTGGCTTTACCAGAAGTGCAATTTAAGATTGCAGCAAGAGTAATCGTTAGTGAAAATCTTTCTAGACTTGTTGTGTATCCAAACGTTACTGTCTATTCTGGAACAGTATCTTTGGAGGAATTGGATAGAGAATTGGTAGAAACTTGTCAGCTTCTTTTAGATATCAACTATGGTGAGAAGGAAGTAGAGATATTAGAGCAATTTATTTTACAAGGTAAACCAATTTTAGCCTTTGAAAATACTAAATCGTATGAAGCAAATCAAGAGATATATCAGATTGATCAAGTTTCAGAAATGATAGAGAGAATAAGAGAGTTAAATAGATGAGAAAAAATACTGTACGAAGTGATGCACTCATCTTAACTGTAAATGACTAGATGACATTATTGTAAGGTCTTATAGAAAATATGTTTATCCGTTACAGATGAGATAGTAGAAGGCGTTATAAAGTGTAAATAGTTTTAATTTATTGTTGGTTTCATTAGTTGATCTTGCTTATCTATTGTAGTTTGTTTACTATGAAACTTATTTTGTTAAAGAGGAAGTTATGTAGATGAATAAGAAATCTATAGTTTTTAATGCAGATAATAATTATGTAGATAAATTAGAAACTGCAATTAAATCTATTTGTTGTCACAATAACCATTTGAAATTTTATGTATTTAATGATGATATTGCGTCAGAGTGGTTTTTGATGATGAATAAACGATTGAAGACAGTACAATCTGAAATAGTGAATGTCAAAATAGTAGATTATATTCTTAAGGATTACCATTTACCTATGGAACACCTAAGTTATGCTACTTTCTTTCGCTATTTCATACCTAATTTTGTAAAAGAAAGTCGTGCTTTATACTTAGATTCTGATACCATTGTTACAGGAAGTTTAGACTATTTATTTGATATAGATCTAGAAGATTATCCCTTGGCAGCAGTAGAAGATTCGTTTGGAGGTGCTCCTTCTACCAATTTCAACGCTGGAGTGTTGTTAGTTGATGTAGATAGTTGGAGAGATGAAGATGCTTGTTCGAAATTGTTAGAATTAACCAATCAATACCATGAGACAGCATATGGGGATCAAGGGATTTTAAATATGCTATTCCATGATAGATGGAAAAAATTAGATCGAACTTTTAATTTTATGGTGGGGATGGATAGTGTTGCGCATATAGAAGGAAATGAGAGATGGTATGAGATTTCTGAGTTGAAAAATGGAGTTTTACCTAGTGTTATACATTATACCGGTGTAAAACCTTGGGAAATGATAGCCAATAATCGATTTAGAGAAGTTTGGTGGTTTTATAACCTGTTAGAATGGTCTGATATTTTATTGAGAAAAGATATAATTAATCGTAGTTTTAAAGAACTTGTATATAGTCCTAAAGCTCATACAGCAATTTTGACCGCGAGTTGTGAGATGGAACATGTGGAATATTTAATAGAAAATTTACCAGAGGTACATTTTTCTATATTAGCACATAGTTATTTTGCGTCTAATGTTGTTGCCTTATTAAGATATAACAATGTTACGATATATCCTTGTTTTTCTCCTTTTGATTATCAAAAAATGTTGAATAACTTAGATTTTTATTTAGATATTAATCATTATCAAGAAGTGGATAATATTGTATCCGTTGTTCAACAACTATCTAAACCAATTTTTGCCTTTGAAAATACTAGCCATGATATAGACAATCAAACTAATGTGTTTTCTTCAGCAGAACCAAACAAAATGGTAGAGGCTATTAGACAATTCTTAGGAGAATAAGTTTATGGGGAATGAATTAGTAAGTATTATAGTACCAGTTTATAATACAGAGGAGTATATTAGACAATGTCTGGACAGTATTCTTAACCAAACGTATCAAAATTTTGAGTGCCTATTAATAAATGATGGTTCATCAGATAATTCATCTGATATTTGTAGAGAGTATGTTGCTAAAGATACACGTTTTCGTTATTTTAAAAAGGAAAATGGTGGTGTGTCATCAGCGCGTAATCTAGGAATTGAACGTTCAGAGGGAGCTTATATTACTTTTATTGATTCAGATGATTGGGTGGATTCCGATTATTTAGAAGTTCTTTATAGTGCTATTTTAGAAGAACAAGTAGATATAGCGGTATCTACCTACAAGAAATTTAACACTTCGGATAACTGCTGGTACTTTCATTCTTTTCAAGTTAAATATGATAGAAAAGTCTTTACGAACATAGAACTAATTGACGAATTGGTCGATTTGGATTCATTTGATTTTTCGTATCGCTTTGTTAGCGGGAAGTTGGTAAATAGAACTAGTTTGAAAAAAATTAGATTTAATGAATTGACTACTTCTTGACTACTTAAAGTTGTTTGTGGTAGTGAAGATAGTTTTTACTTTCATTTTAAATTAAAACACTTTCTACATTAGTGTTGCATCTTAAACACAACGAAAGGAATCAATTAGAAATATGAAAATCCATATTACCAATCTATATGGAATGGCTAGAGAAAGTACAGCAACCATTGCTCAAAATGCTGTTCAAAAAATTGCTACTCAACTAGGATTTAGAGAGTTAGGGATTTATTTTTACCATGCATCAGCTGAAACTGTAGAAGAGAGAAGTAGAAGATTAGACGGAATTCTAGCAAGTGTTTCGATAGGAGATATTGTTGTTTTTCAAACACCTACTTGGAATGGTCTAGAGTTTGAAAGAGAATTTTTAAGTAAGTTGAAACTTCTCAATGTGAAAATCATAGTATTTGTCCATGATGTGATTCCCTTGATGTTTAAAGCAAATGAATTTTTGATGCAGGATTATATCAATCTTTACAACATGGCGGATAGCATCATCTTACCATCAGAAGCTATGAAAGAGAAACTGCTTCAAAATGGACTGAATGTTAAAAAAATTATTTTTCAAAGAATGTGGGATCATCCTCATGATTTGGACCTACATGAACCTATATTTAAAAAAGAAATCTATTTTGCAGGAAATTTAAGCCGTTTCCCAGAATTAAAAAACTGGGAGGGGACAGTTCCGCTAACTGTATTTTCAAATGAAGAACAGCTTTCTTTATCGAATCAAGTTCATATTGCAGGATGGAAGACTGATGAAGAAATGCTCTTAGAGTTATCAAAAGGTGGATTTGGACTGGTTTGGACTACACATCAAAATGAGGAACAAAATATCGATTATTACAGTATGAATGTTTCTTATAAGTTGAGTACTTATTTAGCGGCAGGTATCCCTGTCATTATTCCTGCTACCTTGTCTAACTCGGACTTTATAGTAGAGCAAGGATTGGGATTTGTAGTTGATAACTTAGAGGAAGCAAGCCATTTGGTAGAACAACTGTCAGAAGAAGCCTATCTTCAAATGTGTAGTAGAGTACGTTATTTTTCCTTTTTACTAAGTCAAGGTTTTTATGCAAAACAGTTCTTGTTGCAAGCAGTTTTTGAATTAGGAATTAGTAACAATCAAACATCACGAGGTATTCGACTATTGACAGTTACAAATAGTCAGGATTTGGAACAAATTGAATACCTAGTAGAACAACTTCCTGAGTGTGATTTTAGCATTGCTGCTAGAACTCTTATGGGACCACGTTTGACAAACTTGGCCGAGAAAGAAAATGTCTATCTATATCCGGCCTCAGATTCAGAAAAGATTGAGGAACTATTAGACAAGACGGATCTATATTTGGATATTAACTATGGTGGGGAAGTAGATGGCGTATTTAATGGTTTATTAGAAAAAAATATTCCTAGCTTTGCCTTTTATAAAACACAAAATGGAGAAAAAGGACAGTATCTCTTTTCTATCAAAAACGTTGATACTATGGTAGCTGCAATAAGGAATTATGCAGAAATAAAACAATTGCCCAATAAACCATTTGATTTTGAAGTGCAAACTATAGATGAAACACTTGATTATATTCTGGAGCATCAATCTTCAATAGCTCGATTTGGTGATGGTGAGGCTGCAATCATGTTAGGCCAATCTATTAATTATCAGAAATATGACCCTAATCTTGCAGAAGAATTGAAATTTATTTTTAGTCAAGAGAGCAGTCCTACATTAGTTATTGGTTTACAAGAAGGTTTAAAAAACCGTTTCTCTTTTGTTCCAGATGCTCTAGCTTTTTGGAGACAATATCTAGAGGATTATGAGGAATTTTATCCAGATTATTGTAAAAATACTTGGTACGGCTCAACTTTTATTTCCAGACCTTATATTGATTTTTTAGATAAATCAAAAGCAAAATCTCAGTTTGAAAAGTTGAAAAAACTATGGGAAGGAAGAGATATCCTTATCGTAGAAGGCTATGCTTCTAGATCTGGGGTAGGAAATGATTTATTTGATGGGGCTAAGAGTATTAAGCGAATTATTTGCCCATCTCGACATGCTTATGATAAGAAAAATGAGATAATGGAAGAAATAATGAACCATGCTGATGGACGTTTAGTTTTGTTAATGCTAGGTCCTACAGCTAAGGTTTTAGCCTATCAACTAGCAAATAAGGGTATGCAGGCAATTGATATCGGACATGTCGATTCTGAGTATGAGTGGATGCAGATGGGGGCTGAAAATAAGGTTTTATTACATAACAAGCATACTGCAGAGTTTAATCTAGATACAGAAATAGAATTAGCAGATGATGAAGCATATTTGAGTCAGGTTGTTGTAGACTTGAGTGCAGAATAGTATTAATCATGGGATTTCGGAGGAGAAATGACATCAGATAGAATTGCAATCGTTTTGATTGCTGACCAAGCTTATACAGAACAATTAACTGTGACCATGAAATCTATCATGTATCACAATAAATCAGTTGATTTTTATATCATAAATCAAGGTATTATGCCAGACTGGTTTAGAAAAATGAGACGTATAGTGAGAAATTTGGGAGGGGAACTTTACAATATTCCCTTTGATATAGGATTGATTTCAGCTGAGTGGAGAACGCAAAATCATATTAGTCCGATTGCCTATGCTAAGTATTTTATTCCTCGCTTTATTGATAGGGAGAGAGTACTTTATCTAGATACAGATGTTATTGTTAATGGTAGCTTAACCTCTTTTTTCTTAACAGACTTAAAAGACTTTCCAGTAGCTGCTGTACGTGATGTGGATGGTAGTTTTAATACTGGTGTTATGCTCATTGATAATCTACAGTGGAAGGAATTATCAGTTTCAGACAAATGCTTAGAATTATCTGAAGGTGAGAAAAGCGAACATTGGGAATTAAAACATTTTAATGGAGATCAGACAATCTTGAACTTTGTTTTTCAGGATAATTGGTTGGAGTTGGATAAGCGATTTAATGTTCAGGTTGGCCATGACATCGTAGCATTTTATAGTAACTGGCAAGAGCATTTTTGTATGAAGGATAGTCCTCTTATTATTCATTATACAACCTATAGAAAGCCATGGAATAGTTCAACATCATACAGATATAGAGAAAAATGGTGGGATTTTTATAATTTAGAACTTTCTCAAGTTTTAGCTCATCATATGGGGGAATTTTCTTTACAAAAAGAAAAGCAGGGATTGGATTTCTTTACATTAACAGGAACAGAACAATTTGAAGGAATTGAACATTTAGCAAGTAGCTTTCCAGAACATCGCTTTCATATAGCTGCTTATACAGAATTTGGATCGTGGTTAAGTGCTCTGGGACAAAGAGATAATATTTATCTACATCCTGAGTGTGTCCCAGCTACTTTTGATCAATTATTAGAAAATATGGATGCTTATCTTAATATCAATCATGGGGATATAAATGAGGCAATTTTAGAGAGAATGAGTGAGATGAATAAGCCTATTTTTTCATTTTATGCTACTCATAAAGGGAATGTGCCTCAGTATCTTTTTCTAAGACAGGAGTTAGAAAAAATGGAGGATGCGATTCGTTTATTCTCTGAAATTGGAGCCGATAAATTTCGTCAAACATTTAAACAAGAAGAATTATTTGATATTTCAGTCATGTCTATAGATGAAACCTTGGATCAATTATTGGAAACGGAACAATCACTTATTCGTTTTGGAGATGGAGAGTTTCATATTATGAATGGTTATGATATAGGATTCCAAGAGTATAATGAAGAGTTATCTAATAGTATGAAAGATATTTTATTGAATGCAAATAAGGAAGATATATTAATTTGTATGCCAGAGGTTTTTGAAGCTTTTACAGGAAATTTCCCTCAAGATCATAGCTCTGAGACATTCTGGAAGAGAGAATTAGATGCTTTTGCACCATTTTTTAGAGTATATTGCCAATCACAGAAGTATGGCTCAGCCTTTATATCACGACCTTATATTTATAATAAAGACAGGAGTCGGGCTTTTGAGCAATTTGAAAAAATGAAACAATTATTCGAAGGGAAAGACTTACTAATTGTAGAAGGGGTAACTTCGCGTTCGGGCGTTGGAAATGATTTATTTGATAAGGCTAGCTCTATTAAGCGTATTATATGCCCTTCTTACAACGCTTTTTCTAAAATTCAGGAGATACGAGAAAAGATTTTAGAGCATGTAGAGGGACGCTTGATTTTATTAATGTTAGGACCAACTGCTAAGGTACTAGCTTATCAATTATCTCAATTAGGCTATCGTGCTTTAGACCTTGGGCATATCGATTCGGAGTATGAATGGATGAAGATGGGAGCAGAAACTAGAGTGCAGTTACAACATAAGCATACTGCAGAATATTATTCTGATCAAGAAATTGAACTGATTGAAGATGAAGATTACAATCAGCAAGTTGTTGAGGATTTATCTAAATAGTGAGGAAGGTATATATGAATTTTCCATTAATATCAATTATTATCCCTGTCTATAATGTTGAAGAATATATAGCACATTGTATTCATAATATTTTATCGCAAACTTATAGTAATTTGGAAATTATTATTGTAAATGATGGTAGCTTAGACGATAGTATAAGAATTGCACAAGAATTGACCAAAGATGATTCACGTTTTATCTATATTGATAAGGAAAATGGTGGACAGTCGGATGCTCGAAATGCAGGATTAGATATTGCGATGGGGGATTATATCTTTTTCTGTGATCCAGATGACTTTATGTTTGAAAAAAGTATCGAAAACTTGTACTATGCTAGTACTTTGATGAAAGCAGATATTGTAGTAGGTTCATTTTGTCATTTTAATGAGGGTGTGTTTTACTTGTATAATCCAGATAAAGATGGGGAAATCTTATCTCAGATATCAGCAAAAGATGCTATTGAAGGTATGGATAGTATGGAAGATTACCCATTTCTTCGTTATTCGGCTGTATGGGGTAAGTTGTTTAAAAAGAATTTGTTTGAGACTATTCGTTTTCCTAAAGGAAAATATGCAGAAGATCAATTTATTATGTGGAGATTATATCTTGCAAGTGATGTGATTGTTCGTTATCAGTCAGATGTTTATGCCTATAGAGTAAATTATAAGGGATTGACGCAAAATTATAATCTATCTCACTTAGATTTTATTGAAGCGATTGAAGAACGTATTCATACCTTAATGAAAATGCCAGAATTAGCTTATCCTATGGAATTGGCATTTAATCAGTATAAATTTGCTTTGAAGAGAAATCTTTCTATGTTGGAAGGGAAAGGCTTTATTAAAGAAGAAGCGGAGTTAAGAGAAAAAGTGGAATGTGCTGAGAATGGAGAATACCTATTCTTAAAAAAATAAGAGAATAAGCTATGGAAAATCAATTAATTAGTGTTATTGTACCGATATATAATAAAGAAGATGTTTAAATACGTCAAAAATATTAACAGAATTTCAGGAAGCTAGAAATCATCATACTGGTTTATTACAGTGGATGAAATATAATGTGGGGATAGTATGGAATATGTCCGATATAGTCACTTATAAAAAATAGAGAATCAATTGTGCTTGCTAAATATAGTTAAACAAAAAGAAAAGAACCTAGATGAATATTAGTAGTTTTAAAGAGGAATAACAAGAAAGCGAGATATGAATTGAAAATAGAAACAATATCAATCATTATACCAGTATATAATGTAGAGAATTATCTAAGATCGTGTTTGGATAGTGTCCTATCACAAACTTATAAGGATTTTGAAGTTCTGATGGTAAATGATGGCTCAACAGATAGTTCAGGAACTATCTGTCAAGAGTTTGCAGAACGTGACAGCCGCTTCCACTATTTTGAAAAGGAAAATGGGGGATTGTCTGATGCTAGGAACTATGGACTTGATAGAGCTAAGGGACATTATATCACTTTTCTAGATTCGGATGATTTTCTCTTTGAAGATTATTTAGAGAATTTGTACCACGCTAGTCGTTTAAGTGACTCAGATATCACAATAGGAGGGCATTGTCGTTTTGGTGACTCGAATTTTTACTTCTATAATGATCGTTTTAAGAGTGATTCGTTGGTATCACTTAAAGATTTTCAAGCTATTCAATATCTAGATTCTATGCTTGATGTTACATATGTAACCTTTTCTACCGCTTGGGGAAAATTATTTAAACGAGAGTTATTCAGTGAGCTACGCTTTCCCTACGGAAAATATGCAGAGGATCAATTTTTAATCTGGAAATTGTATATGAAAGCTGATAAAATTTATGTTTTTAATGGAGCTTCCTATGTTTATCGTATGAATCCTTCAGGATTGTCTAATATTTTCACTCTCAAGCATTTAGATTATATTGATGCTCTTGAAGAGAGGATAAAAGAAACAAAAGATATAGAAGGTATAGAAATTCAGCATTCCTTTAATATGTACAGCTATGTATTACAGAGAATATTAGGGCAATTAGAAGAACATGATTATATTGATGAGGCAAAGGAAGTACGTAAAAAATTAGAATTGGCTGAACAAGGACAATATCCATTTTTGTCAGATGAAGTTAAGGAGATTGAATTAGAAAATAGTGGGGAACTAATTAGTATTATAGTTCCAATTTATAATGTTGAGAACTACCTCCGCATGTGTTTGGATAGTATTGAACATCAAACTTATTCAAATATCGAAGTTTTATTGATAAATGACGGTTCACCAGATTCATCTGGAGAGATCTGTCAAGAATATGTTGCAAGAGACAGTCGTTTCCGATATTTTGAAAAAGAAAATGGAGGCTTATCCGATGCACGAAATTATGGTATTGAAAGATCAAATGGAAAGTATCTAACCTTTGTAGATTCGGATGATTGGTTAAGTTTAACTTATGTAGAAGATTTATATCAAGCAGCTATTCGAAATGATGCAGATACTGTTATCTCACATTACACTATCTATAATGAGAGTGATAGAAATTATTATATTCATATTTGGGATGATTACTATGAAAAGAATTATACTGGTGAAGAACTTATCATGGAACTTCCCCAATTGGAATTAAATGGATATGTATATATAACGAGTTGGGGAATTTTATTTAAGAAGAAATTATTTAATAATATTAGATTTCCTAAAGGTAAAGTAATAGAAGACTCTCGAACAAATTATAAATTATTTTTTAAATCAAATAAAGTTGTATATATTCATAAAGAAATCTACTACCATAGAGAAGGAATAGAAAGCATCGGAAGTGGTATAAATGAGAAACTTTTAACAGATGTTTTAGAATGCTTGTTAGAAAGATTAGCTATTTATACTATAAAAGGCTGGAATTATTCTGATGAAAAGAATAATGTCTTGGGATGTTTGAGATTACGATATCAACAAGCAAAAGAAGCTGGTCTACAAGACACTGAAATTTTTAGGAGATATACGGAAATATTATCATTAGTGGATGAAAGTTAAATAGTATAGTATTAGTCATATAAAGATGTATTTTCAAGTTAATAATGGACTTATTTGGGAACCATATAGTTCATAACTATGCTATACAATAGTTATGAAAACTGTGTATGAAAAAGCAATGTAATAGAGAAAGGGATGCAATATGTATAGAAGTTGAGAATTTTAATGTTAAGTTTAAAACTTTTCAGAATATGGTACAAGTTTATCGTAATCGAAGAAAAAGATTTGAACTAAGAACTGAGTTGAGAAGAGTGTAAGTTTGAGTGTATAAAAATAGTTAAAGGAAAAAAATATGGGAGATTCAAGGGAATTAATTAGTATTATCGTTCCTATTTATAATACTGATTGCTATTTACGTCAGTGTTTGGGTAGTATCATTAATCAAAGTTATAAAAATTTTGAAGTGCTTCTTATTAATGATGGATCAGTTGACGATTCTGCAATGATCTGTAAAGAATTTGCAGAAAAAGATTCTCGAATACGCTATTTTGAAAAAGAGAATGGTGGAGTATCTTCAGCACGTAACTTAGGTTTGAAAAATGTAAAAGGTAATTATATTACTTTTGTAGATTCAGATGATTGGGTTGAAGAAAATTATTTAGAAGTACTGTATAATGCTCTTAAAGAAAATGAGGTAGATATTTCCATTTCAGCTCATAACTACTTTAATATGGATGATAATCTGTATTACTTACCATCTTATTCGGAAGAACAATTACAAACTTTGGATATTGGAAAAGTATCTAGAGATGAGTTTTTAGAACTTTTTCCAGAACTATCTTCTTTAAATCATGATTTTAATTGTGCCGTATCTAAACTGTTCAAGGCGGATTTAGTAAAGAATCTATTGTTTGATGAGTCGGTTAATTATGGGGAGGATTTAGATTTCTTTTTTAGTTTGTATTTAAGAGTTTCCTCCATTTATTACGTGAATCAACCAACTTATATTTATAGGCAACATCAAAGGAGTGCTTCGAATAATTGCTTAGAACCACATGCTATTTCTGAAATTAGAATATATGAGAAGATCTTAAAAAAAATTACGGAATTACATATTCCGAATAATCGCTATATAGAAAAATTTAAGATTATTTTATATTTTAGATTGAGTCAATTTCCAGATTCTCAAGTGTTAAAATCTTATGAGTCTTTTATTTCTGTAATGTCAGATAGTGTAATGTATTCTCAGTCTTTGATTAGTATCATAGTGCCGATTTATAATGTCGAAAACTACCTTCGAATGTGTTTAGATAGTATTGAACATCAAACTTATTCAAATATAGAAGTTTTATTGATAAATGATGGTTCACCAGATTCATCTGGAGAGATTTGCCAAGAATATGTTGCTAGAGATAGCAGATTTTATTATTTTGAAAAGGAAAATGGTGGATTATCTGACGCACGAAATTATGGTGTGGCTCGTGCAAAAGGGAAATTTCTTACTTTTATAGATTCAGATGACTGGGTTGAACCAACATATATTGAAGATATGTATCAAGCTGCTTTAAAAAATGATTCTGAAATCGTTGTTTCAAACTTTGCACAATTCGATGTTAAAGAAAATCATTATTTAATTCACGTATGGGATGACTATTATGAAGAAACTTATGAAGGGGAAGAATTGATTAATCAGCTTCCATTGTTGGAACGACGTGATTATTCTTTTGTAACGAGTTGGGGAATTCTTTTTAGTCGAAGTTTATTTGATAATATTAGGTTTCCCAAAGGTAAACTTACAGAAGACAGTCGAACAAATTATAAATTATTTGCGAAATCATCTCGTAGTACTTATATTCATAAATCTCTCTATATATATAGGATAGGTAGAGAAGGAAGCATTGTTAATACAGTAACTGAGAAGCTATTAATAGATAAGTTGGAGTGTGTATTAGAACGATTGGCTATCTATACCATAAAGGGATGGAATAGTTTTGATGAAAAGGACACTACCGTAGCCTACATAAGACAGGGATGGGAAGCGGCTAAAGAAAATGGTCTGCAGGATACAGAGATTTTCAGGAGGTATACGGAAATACTAGATCTTATAGATGGTAATTAAAAGAATAAAGAATGTCCAGTGAGCTGATAGTGTATAAAAACAACCTATTTAATTAACTAATATACACTTTTTCATTATTTCCTTAAGGGAGTTAGAAGCAGATTTTTTCTGCTTTTTTTGTTATAATAGTAACGTAAAAGTTAATAAAAAGATTAAAATACCTGATAGTATAATAATTATAAATTACTCAGTAGAAATAGACTAGAAACGAGTTTTAGAGAGTAGGATTAAACATGAAAAATATTTTTTCATCTATCACAGTTAAAAAAGGGCTAGCAACATTATTTTTTATATTCATATTTATAGCAGGAAGTAGATTGACCCTCCCTTTTGTAGATATGAATAATAGGGAATTTTTAGGAGGAACTGCTGCCTACTTAGCTTTTTCCACAGCAATGACAGGTGGAAATTTGAGAAGCTTATCCTTGTTTTCAGTAGGATTATCTCCATGGATGTCTTCGATGATTTTATGGCAGATGCTTTCTTTTTCAAAAAAATTAAATCTGACATCTGGAGCTATTGAAATACAAAATAGAAGGCAGATGTACTTAACCTTGTTTATTGCTTTGATTCAGGCATTAGCTATTTCATTAAATCTCCCAATTCAGTCCAATGTGCCTAAAATGTTAGTTATCGTCCTCAATACCTGCCTGTTGATAGCGGGTGCTTTTTTCTTGGTGTGGTTATCAGACATCAATGCAACTGTAGGTATCGGGGGTTCTATGATTATTTTATTGATTGGAATGGTTTTAAACATTCCTCAAGATTTGATTGAAACATTTAGAACTGTTCCCATATCTCTTTTTGTTTTAACTGGTTTGATTATTATGGGGATTGTCTTTACTTATCTGGTAGCTCTGCTTTATCGTGCTCGTTATCGTATAGCAGTTCATAAGATTGGCCTACATAATCGTTTTAAGAGATATTCATATTTTGAGATTATGCTTAATCCTGCCGGAGGGATGCCTTTTATGTATGTAATGACTTTTTTGAGTTTACCTACTTATATGTTGTTGTTGTTACAGACGATTTTTCCGGAAAATCTACTTTTCACTGAAATTTCATCTCAGTATACAATGGGTAAACCATTGTGGATTTATATGTATATGATTATTCTTTTTATTTTTAGTATAGCCTTTGCTTTTGTAAATATGAGTGGGGAACAAATTTCAGATCGAATGAAAAAATCAGGAGAATATATTTATGGAGTCTATCCGGGTGAAGAAACGAGTCGTTTCATCAATCGATTGGTTCTTAGGTTTTCTCTTATTGGTGCTGTATTTAATGTAGTAATGGCTGGAGGGCCTCTGCTATTTGTATTAGTTGATGAGAAACTACTTAGAGTGGCAATGATTCCTGGTTTGTTTATGATGTTCGGAGGTATGATTTTTACAGTCAGAGATGAAGTGAAAGCTCTGAGATTAAACGAAACTTATAAACCATTGATTTAGGAGGGTGTCATGTATTATTTTATTCCAGCTTGGTATGGTTCAGAACGTCAGTGGCATGCGGATGTGATTCCTTGGTACCATTCACAATTTCGTTTTGAGTTTGATGATACCTTTAATCAAATTCGTCTCTTTCAAAGACAAGGCATATCATCTCGCTTATTAGTATTAGCTTATCAACCACACTTATGTTATTTTTTACATAGACATGGTGTTTTAGAGACAGATGTCTACTCTGTTTTTGATGATATGCAAGATTTCTATGGACTGCATACTCAGGTTCTTCACATTAGAGATATAGAGTGGGATAGTGATTGCCAATTTCTTTATAGTCCCTTTGCTATTATCGTGCAAAAAAAAGGTAAGAAATATGCTCAGATAGAGCATGGTGTAGAGGGTTTTATTAGTGACATTCGGTATTTTGATCCAAATGGTCAGACGAGCAAGCGCTATATCATGGACGACAGAGGATTTGTATCTAGTGTAATCTATTTTGAAGATGGACAAGCTATGTATCAGGACTATCTGGATCCTAAAGGAATTTGGAGATTTAGGGAATATATTCAAGAGGAAGGTAGAATTGAGATCAATCCGATTTTTGCCTATCGATTTAAATTGCTTAACTATCGAAATATGGAGCATTTGGTAGCAGAATTTTTTGATAAATATTTGAAAAAAAATCAGAAAAAGCAGGATATTTTTATCATTCCGTCGCATCCTTATCATGATCAGTTTATTTTTGATCATATTCCAAGAGCTAATCCTAAAATTTTGAGTCTCTTTATCAATCGTAATTCACAGAATACCTTTAGAGAGTTATCAGTATCGGTTGATCGAGCTAGTTTAGTCTTAGTGGATAGAGAGGATAGTTTACAACTTTTACAAGAACTATATCCTGAACTTTCTAATAAATTTTACCATCTTTCTCCTTTTGATACACGTTTACGTTTGGGACGAAGTCAAACTCGAAAGGAATCAATCATTTACTATCAACTTGATTTCAACGAAGAAATTGATAGGGAAGCATTGACTCAAGTTTTGTTATTTATTTCAGAAACTAAAAATACAGAAATCATTTTCGGTGCTTTCTCTGCTAGTCAGGAACAAATGGAAGAGGTGGAGGCTCTTGTTAATGAAATTATTCAAGAGAAAATTCATACTGATAGTTTAGAAAAAGGAATAGACTATGGAGATGCGGAAAATCCTTTAGAAGAAAATCAAGAGCAGGAACTACGTTTTCAATTTGTCAATATGAATGACGAGTTGGATCTGATTAAGACGCTCGAGTTTGTTCGTTTGATTGTGGATCTTAATAAACAACCCCACCTCTATACCCAAATAGCAGGTATTAGTGCGGGGATTCCTCAGATTAATAGGGTTGAAACAGTCTATGTGGAACATTTGAAAAATGGTTATTTGATTTCAGATGTGACGGAATTTTCCAAGGCGGCACATTACTATACAGATAAACTGAAAGAATGGAATCAAGCCCTAGTATACTCTATTGATAAAATTAAGGAGCATACTGGTCAACGCTTCTTAGATAAATTACATCACTGGATTGAGGAGGTTACTAATGTCGAAGGACTATAAAATCCTACAGATAGGAATTGATAATTGGGCTCATCATTACGATATTCCTGAAAATATGGATTGGTACTATTTCTGTCCCAACTCACCGCTAGCTCTTCGTAAAATGATGGAAATGGATAGCATCACAAATTTTCATGCAATTTTGGTAGAGGATGGTCGGTATTTATCTGATTTACTGTCTTTTATTCATCATATTGAGCCGCATACTCTTTTTTATGACAAAGATTTTAAAACGACAGATTTGGGTATTCTTGATTTATTAAAAAAGCGGTGTGCTCAAGCTATAGACTTCTCAGATCCTCAGCGATTAGTGAATGATTTATCCACCTCTCTTTTTGGTGGAGGTTACGGTGATAAATTATTTCCATCAACGATACAAATTCGTTCAAATTTTCGAGGGGCTATCTCTTATCAGGGACTCGATTATGTCAGTTTGGAAGGGAATTTTGGAGATGATTTCCAACAAATAGCTTACTGGCCAGATAATTTTATGGTTTCTAAAAACTTCCCTATAGAATTATGGTTGGAATTTGAAAAGCAAGGAAACTGTGAATTTCGTTTTGTTATCCGTAAGATATGGTCTGGTGGTGTTGATGATTTTTTTGAAGAAAAAATCTATAATGAAAGTGAATTAAAAAGGGCTATAGTGGTAGATAACGAAGAGATTGATATCTTTTTGTCTGTATCAATCGAAGCTCGTGGTTACGGAAGTTTGACGCTAGGGAATTTGCACCAACGTTGGAGTCGCAGACAGTTTGGTAAATTTTTCCTCGGGGGAAATATTCTACATGATAAAATTCGTGACGAAATTAACTACTTCTTTCATCCGGGTGATTTCAAACCACCTTTGGCGGTCTACTTTGCTGGGTATCGTCCTGCCGAGGGATTTGAAGGATATTTTATGATGAAAAATTTAGGCTGTCCTTTCCTTTTATTTTCTGATCCTCGTTTGGAGGGTGGAGCCTTTTACCTTGGTAGCGAGGAACTAGAAGAGAAGATAAAAGATACTATTCGTTACTATCTACAGTATTTAGGACTTACTCATAAAGATTTAATTTTATCTGGTCTTTCCATGGGAACTTTCCCAGCTCTTTACTATGGTGCTTTCTTTGAACCTAGAGCTGTTATTGTAGGAAAACCTCTGGCTAATCTTGGAACAATTGCTCGTAGAGGTCGCTTAGATGCGCCAGCTGTCTCCAATTTGGCCTTTGATGTGTTAATCCATCATACAAATGGAGTGACATCTGACCATATGTTGGAATTAGATCAACGTTTTTGGAAAGTCTTTAAACAAGCTGATTTTTCAAAAACAACTTTTGGTCTATCTTATATGAAAGATGAGGAAATGGATAGCCATGCCTACGAACAATTAGTAACATATCTGTGTAATACTGGTGCAAAAATTCTTTCCAAGGGAACATCTGGTCGACACAATGATGATACTGCTACAAATGTGGCTTGGTTTTTGCATTTTTATAGTATGGTATTGGGAGCGGAGTTTGGAAGAGGTGATAAATGATTATCAATCAAAGAGAAAATATCACTTGGGGAGAGGTAAAGGGAACATTTATGTATGGTAGTAAGGTGACATATTACAAAGATAAACATATTAGTCTATATAATCCCTTGGTGCCATCAGGAGAAATCTTAAAAACATGGTTTTCCAGTGTGAACTATCAAGCCTCCAGGACTCAGCCCAGTCTCCCTTTGCTGAAGAGAAAACAGGACTATCAATTATGCATGAATTTTGAATGCTATCCTACCAATGGAGTCTATACAAAGATTGCCTTTTTTGATAGATATGGAGATGTGATTGAAGAGAAAATTGAAAAAATGAAAGTCTTTGATTTTACCTATCCGGATGATACCTATACCTACCAAGTTTCCCTTCTGAGTGCTGGTTTTGAGTCATTAGATTTCTATTCTTTTTCTATAAAGGAGACGAATCGTGTTTAAAGGTATATATCAAGATTTTCAACTTCGGAAAGTCAAAAGGATTTTAAAAAAGATTAATTCACTTAAAGAAAAGATGGAATCTCTATCAGATCAAGAATTAGCTGCAAAGACAGAGGAATTTCGACAACGTCTTGCTAAAGGAGAGACGGTAGATGATCTTTTAGTGGAAGCTTTTGCTGTTGTTCGTGAAGCGGATAGACGCGTATTGGGGATGTTCCCTTATGATGTCCAAGTCATGGGAGGAATCGTTATTCATCAGGGAAATGTTGCTGAGATGAATACTGGTGAGGGAAAAACCTTGACAGCTACTATGCCTATTTATCTCAATGCCTTGACAGGTAAAGGTACCATGCTGATTACTACCAATGACTATCTAGCTAAACGTGATGCTGAGGAGATGGGACAAGTATACCGTTTCTTAGGATTGACAATTGGAGTCCCTTTTACAGATGATCCTCAAAAAGAATTTACCCCAAAAGAGAAAAAAGTTATTTACGCATCAGATATTATTTATACAACTAATAGTAACTTAGGTTTTGATTATTTAAATGATAATTTAGCTTCAAATGAGGAAGGGAAGTTTTTACAACCTTTTAATTACGTTATTATTGATGAGATTGATGATATCTTATTGGATAGTGCCCAGACACCTCTTATTATTGCTGGATCTCCTCGTGTTCAGTCTAATCACTATGGTATTATTGATACGCTGGTAACGACTTTGGTAGAAGGTGAGGATTACATTTTTAAAGAGGAGAAAGAAGAAGTTTGGTTGACCACTAAAGGTGCTAAAGCTGCTGAAAGTTTTTTAGGAATAGATCATTTTTACAAGGAAGAACATGCGGTTTTTGCTCGTCATCTAGTCTATGCAATAAGGGCTCATAAACTTTATACAAGAGATAAGGACTATATCGTTCGAGGGGATGAAATGGTACTGGTCGATAAGGGGACAGGACGTCTTATGGAAATGACCAAATTGCAAGGGGGGCTTCATCAGGCAATTGAGGCGAAGGAGCATGTTAAATTGTCTCCAGAAACAAGAGCCATGGCTTCTATCACCTATCAGAGTCTTTTTAAAATGTTCAATAAGATATCTGGGATGACGGGGACAGGAAAGGTTGCAGAAAAAGAGTTTCTTGAAACTTATAATATGGCAGTTATTCGTATTCCAACCAATCGTCCGAAACAACGGATTGACTATCCAGACAATTTGTATGTAACGTTACCTGAAAAAGTGTATGCTTCTTTGGAGTATATCAAAGAATACCATGCTAAGGGAAATCCCTTACTCGTTTTTGTAGGCTCAGTTGAAATGTCTCAGCTTTATTCGTCACTCTTGCTTCGAGAGGGAATTGCTCATAATGTTCTAAATGCTAATAATGCGGCGCGTGAGGCTCAGATTATCTCCGAGTCAGGTCAGATGGGGGCTGTGACAGTGGCTACCTCTATGGCAGGGCGTGGTACGGATATTAAGCTTGGTAAGGGAGTTGCAGAACTTGGTGGCTTGATTGTTATTGGGACTGAGCGGATGGAAAGTCAACGAATTGACCTGCAAATTCGTGGTCGTTCTGGTCGCCAAGGAGATCCTGGGATGAGTAAGTTTTTTGTATCCTTGGAGGACGATGTTATCAAGAAATTTGGTCCATCTTGGGTTCATAAAAAGTACAAAGACTATCAGGTTCAAGATATGACTCAACCAGAAGTATTGAAAGGTCGTAAATACCGAAGGCTAGTCGAAAAGGCTCAGCATGCCAGTGATAGTGCTGGACGTTCGGCGCGTCGTCAGACTCTAGAATATGCTGAAAGTATGAATATTCAACGGGATATGATTTACAAGGAGCGTAATCGTCTAATAGATGGTTCTCGTGACTTGGAGGATGTTGTAGAGGAAATCATTGCTAGTTATATAGATCAAGTGACCTCTTCAAATTATGAAAGCCGAGAGTTACTCTTCCATTTTCTTGTGACCAATATTAGTTTTCACATTAAAGAGGTTCCAGATCATATAGATGTGACTGACAAGACTGCAGTTCGTAGCTTTATGAAGCAGGTGATTGATAGAGAACTTTCTGAAAAGAAAGAATTACTTGAACAACATGGTTTGTATGAACAGTTTTTACGCCTCTCACTACTTAAAGCCGTTGATGACAATTGGGTTGAGCAGGTAGATTATCTTCAGCAATTAACAATGGCTATCGGTGGTCAATCCAATAGTCAGAAAAATCCAATCGTAGAGTACTATCAAGAGGCCTATGCAGGCTTTGAAACCATGAAAGAACAAATTCGTGCGGATATGGTGCGTAATCTCCTGATGGGCTTAGTAGAAGTCACTCCTAAGGGTGAGATTATGACCCATTTCCCATAAAAAGAGGAAAATATGACAATTTACAATATAAATTTAGGACTTGGATGGGCTAGTAGCGGTGTTGAATATGCCCAAGCCTATCGTGCTGGTGTTTTTCGGAAATTAAATCTGTCCTCTAAGTTTATCTTTACAGATATGATTTTAGCCGATAATATTCAGCACTTAACAGCCAATATTGGTTTTGATGATAATCAGGTTATCTGGCTTTATAATCATTTCACAGATATCAAGATTGCGCCGACTAGCGTGACAGTGGATGATGTCTTGGCTTACTTTGGTGGTGAAGAAAGTCACAGAGAAAAAAATGGCAAGGTTTTACGTGTCTTCTTTTCTGACCAAGGTAAGTTTGTAACCTGTTATTTGGTTGATGAGGACAAGGACTTGGTTCAACATGCTGAGTATGTCTTTAAAGGAAAACTGATTCGTAAGGATTACTTTTCTTATGCGCGTTATTGTAGCGAATACTTTGCTCCCAAGGACAATGTTGCAGTGCTATATCAAAGGACTTTTTAT
>ERZ772972.189-NODE-189-length-22362-cov-9.029453_pt1 | contig 22362 bp, 12 predicted proteins | sample MGYA00580673_ERZ772972 | MGnify/ENA primary metagenome ERZ772972 (study PRJEB29015, sample SAMEA2738051) | human oral metagenome | biome: human oral; feature: human-associated habitat; material: saliva | place: China | collected 2229 ... | reverse complement strand
CGATTCCACGCCCCAGTCGACCCCGCAGCCCGTCGTCCAGTCCGGGGCCCTCGACGCCTCCGGATACACGCTCAAGGGCGGCCAGGAGGCCACCGCCGACGGCCTGCTCACCGACGGCACTACGATCGACATTCCCGCCTGCCTGGACCGCGACATCACGGCCACCGCGAAGGCGAGCTCCGTGGCTTCTGGTTCCGCGGTACCCGTGACGCTCACGCTGGAAAACCGTGGCTCGGTCGCCTGCTCGACGTCGCTGACGCGCTTCAACCTGGCGGTGACGACCGGCGACCACCAGGTCTACGACTCCTCGCGCTGCTCCGATAGCCAGCAGTCCTCCACGATGCTGCTGCTGCGCCCGGGCGGCACCTGGTCCGGTGCGCTGCGCTGGGATGGATACGTGTACGCGAACGGCTGCACGGCTCCTGCGGGCGGCGCGAGCGCGGCCGCGGCCGGCACCTACAAGGTGGCCGTCACGATGGGGACGCGCGAAGTCGGCTCGACCGTCGTCGACGTGACGCCTGCGCCCACCCCCGCGCCCCAGTCGGGCGCCCAGTCCGGCGCGCAGTCGGGCCGCTAGCGGCTACCAGCCGACGATTCCGGCGCTCACGGCCTGAGCCTGATGGGCCAGGTTCTCTGTGATGAGCTTCGCCCGGTAGGGGCCGATCCCCTCGAGCTCCTCCAGGTCCGAAACGGTGGCCGCGCGCAGCTGCGGCAGCGAGTTGAAGTGCGCGGACACGACCTTGATGGCGCTCCACGACAGGTGCGGCACCAGGGACAGGGCGCGCACGCCGCGCGGCGTGATCTCGCGATCCAGGTCCGCGACCTCGTACACGTCCAGGCCCAGGATGTTCGAAATCGCGGTGAGGTCCACGATCCGCTCCGAGCCGAGCGACGACAGCTCGGCCTCGACGCGGGCCAGGTCGTCCGGGTTCGCGATGTAGTCGCGCATGACGAGGGCGCGCTCGGACGCGGAGCCGCGCACGAGGTCCTCGACCTGCAGGGCCAGCAGGCGGCCCTCGGAGCCCAGCTCCTCCAGGTATTCGGTGATCTCGGAGGTGATGCGGCGGATCATCTCCATGCGCTGCATGACGGTGGCGACGTCGCGCACGGTCGCGCTGTCGCGCATTTCCAGGATCGTGAGGGTCTGCAGGACCTCGTCGAGGCGCTGGCTGTAGCGGTCGAGCGTGTCGACGGCCAGGTTCGCGCGCGAGAGCAGGGCCTCGGGCTCCTCCACCAGGCGGTGCTCGGAGCCCACGTAGATGGAGATCATGCGCATGGACGCGGACAGGGACAGGACCGGCAGGTGGGTCTGGCGGGCGGTGCGCTGCGCGGTGCGGTGACGCATGCCCGATTCGTCCGTGGGAATCGTCGGGTCCGGGAAGAGCTGCACGTTCGCCTTGCGGATGCGCCACTGGTCGGGGTCGATGATGACCGCGCCGTCCATCTTGCACAGCTCGCGCAGGCGCGCGGCCGTGAAAGCAACGTCGAGGTCGAAGCCGCCCGAGCACATGGCCTGCACCTCCGGGGTGTACCCCAGGACGATGAGAGCACCCGTGTGGGAGCGCTGGATTCGTTCCAGTCCCTCTCGCAGAGGCGTGCCGGGCGCGACTGCGCGCAGTGCGTCACGAAGGATCGCTGCATCGGACGTCAATGTGATTCCCTCCCAGAACAGTCGGTGTGATTCCTATTATTGCGAGTCCGCGGGGAAAGCGACACGAATAGCCGTCGCCAGATCCGACACAGTAAACACGGTGATGCCGTCGACTCCCGACAGGTCCTCGCTACCCTGGGCGGGCACGATCGCCGAGGAGAAGCCCAGGCGCGCGGCCTCCGCGAGGCGGCGCTGGGTGCCCGTGCAGGCGCGCACCTCGCCCGTCAGCGAGATTTCGCCGACCGCGACGAGGTCCGGGCGCGGGGGAACGCCCTTGAGTGAGGACACGATGGAGATGGCCATCGCCAGGTCGATGGCGGGTTCGACCGTGCGTGCGCCGCCGACCGTGGAGACGTAGACGTCCGCCCCCGACGTATCGGCGCCGATGCGGGCCTGCAGGACCGCGAGGATCATGGCCACGCGCGCGTGGTCCACGCCCGACGTGGTGCGCCGCGGAGAGCCGCCCGACGAGGGGGCGACGAGGGACTGGATTTCCGTGGGCAGCGGGCGGCGCCCTTCCAGAGAAACTGCCGCGCACGTGCCGGGCACGCCGCGCGTCGTGCGTGACAGGAACAGGCCGGAGGGATCGGCGAGGCCGTAGATCCCCGAGTCCGTCAGCTCGAAGCAGCCGACCTCGTCGGTGGGACCGTAGCGGTTCTTCACCGCGCGCAGCAGGCGCAGGCGCGAATGGCGGTCGCCCTCGAACTGGCAGACGACGTCCACGAGGTGCTCGAGGACGCGCGGACCGGCGATACCGCCGTCCTTGGTCACGTGGCCGACGAGCAGAGTGGGCAGGTCGGACTCCTTGGCGACCCGGATCAGCGAGGCTGCGACCGCGCGCACCTGCGCGACGCCGCCCGCACCGCCCTCGACCTGGGCGGAGGAGATGGTCTGCACGGAGTCAACGATGAGCAGGGAGGGACGCGAGGCCTCGACGTGCCCGAGGACGACTCCGAGCTCCGTCTCATCCGCGATCAAGAGGTTCGGTTCGAGCGCGCCGATGCGTTCCGCGCGCCCGCGCACCTGGGCCGCCGACTCCTCGCCCGTCACGTAGAGGACGGGGCCGCGCCCGCCCGCCGCCGCCGTGCGCGCGGCCTTGGCAGCCACGTCCAGCAGCAGCGTCGACTTACCCACGCCGGGTTCGCCCGCCAGGAGGATCACCGCGCCGGGAACGATGCCGCCGCCGAGGACCCGGTCCAGCTCGCCCACGCCCGTCGAGCGCGACGAGGCCCGCTCTCCGTCCACCTCGCCGATCGGCAGGGCGGGGCGACGCGGGGGAGTCGCTGCCGCGCGCGGCCCGCCCGAGGCCTCGCCGGCCTGATCGACGGTGCCCCACGCCCCGCAGTCGCGGCACTGGCCCACCCACTTGGGGGAGGTCCACCCGCACTCGGAGCAGCGGTAGGTGATCTTCTCTTTCGCCATGCACTCACCGTAACCCGCCCCGCCCTCATCTGCGGTTCCCGCGCCCGGGTGGGCGCCGTGAGCGCGGCGCTGGGGGAGCGGACCGGGTGGGCGCCCCGGCCTCGTCGACGAGGTGCAATAGTCCAAATGCACGACTGTGGTCAGGTTCTCGTGCGCGTCGAATGGCCAAGCACCGCCGCAAGAACCAACGATTAACAGGTTGCAGATTCCTCGGTACCTGTTGTCCGCTTCAGGGTTTATCCATAGGGTTGGTCGGTGTGTATCCTTGGGATGGTTGCCCATACCCTGTGCGGATACAGACAACGTCCCACACCAGTGCGCACATTGAGACTGAGGAAAGCCACATGAACAAGGCGCGTCGATCGCGAAACACCTGGTCGAAGCGGATACCCGCGCTCTCCGTCCTATTGGTGTCCGCGATGCTGTGCGTGCTCGCGGTCGTGTATCGGGGCGTCGAGGTTACCCAGGTGAGCGTCGACGACGGCGGTATTTGGGTGACGAGCCAGGACCGCAAGCTCCTCGGACACCTCAACTACGACGCCCTCATGCTGGACGGCACGGTCTCGGTGAAGTCCGCGTCCTTCGACATCGGCCAGGAGGGTGGCGATGTGACGCTGGGTGAGACCGTGGGCCGTACGGTCACCCCGGTGCGTCCGACCTCCTTCTCCCTCGGCCAGTCCGTCACATTGCCCGACAACGCGGTCCAGGTCCAGGGCGGCTCTGTTCTGGCGGTCCTCGACCCCAACGAGGGCCTCCTGTGGGTTGGCAGCGCCAACGAGCCTGCCTCGATGTCCTTGGTCGCCGAGGATGCGGTCGCCAACGACCTCAGTGACGGCGTCGTGACGGTGTCGCGTTCGGGCACGGTCTTCGCATACTCTCCCGGGTCCTCCAAGCTCGTGACCCTGACGAGCGAGGGCCAGTCCTGGCGCGCCAAGACCACGGAGATTAAAGACTTTACGCCCGCCGGGACTCCGACAATTACCGCGGTCGGCGACAAGCCGGTCGTCTACGACCAGACCGGCAACAAGCTCGTCCTGCCCGGCGGCAAGGTGCGCGACCTGTCCGAGGAGTACGTGACCGGCGCGATCCTGCAGATTCCTGGCGACGACGCCGCTGCCGTCCTTCTCGCGACCGCCACCGAGCTGGTGTCCGTGCCCCTGAACGGTAAGGCGATCGAACGTCAGGAAGCCTCGGAGTCGGGACAGAAGGGTGCCCCCGCGGCTCCCGTGTTCCACGGCGGCTGCTCCTACGGCGCGTGGGCGGGGTCGGGTGCGTTCGTGCGTACCTGCACGGACTCCACGCGCAACCAGGCACAGACGGTCCCGAGCCTGGCCGAGGCCTCCTCCGCAGTCTTCCGCACGAACCGTACGCGCATCGTCCTCAACGACGTCTCGACGGGCACCCTGTGGCTGCCCGACAAGAACATGGTCATGGTGACCAACTGGGACCAGATCCCCACCGAGGAGCAGGAGGAAGAGGACACTCCGACTCCGGACCAGCGTGAGCAGGTCTCCGAGCCGGAGCACAAGGACAAGAACACGCCGCCCGAGGCCGTGGATGACGAGTTCGGTATCCGCCCGGGCCGCTCGACGCTGCTGCCCGTCCTCGACAACGACTCGGACGACGACGGCGACGTGCTGACGGCGCGCGCGGTGACCAACCCCGAGTTCGGCTCGATCGTGCGCACGAGGGGCGGCCGAGCCCTGCAGATCACGGACGTTCCTGAGGACATGACGAGCGGGTCGACGTCCTTCACGTACGAGGCCTCGGACGGCCTTGCGGCCGCGACGGCGAACGTGACTGTGACGATCCACCCGTGGAGCCAGAACGAGGGCCCACGCCAGCTCAAGCACCCGGTCATCAAGGTCGGTGCGAACGCGCAGGTCGAGTACAACCTCCTGTCGGATTGGATCGACCCGGACGGCGACCAGTTCTTCCTCAAGTCGGCGACGGCCCCCGACGGGATGGCCGTGCAATTCTCCGAGGACGGCACGGTCCAGATCCGCGACTTGGGGTCGGGCGCTGGCGTCAAGGCGATCGCCGTGACCCTGTCGGACGGCCACGCCGAGACCACGGGCGAGCTGAAGGTGAGCGTCCAGGAGGCGGGCAACGTGCCGCCGATCGCTCGCGCCGACTTCTACGTGGCACGCGTCGCTGAGCCGCTGACGATCGACCCGATCGCCAACGACACGGATCCCAACGGCGACGCCCTGTCCCTCGTGGCGGCGGGCACACCCCCGGCCGGTACATCGGTGAGTGCCGATCTGTCGCGCGGCACGCTGACGTTCACGGGTTCGGTGCCGGGTTCCTTCCAGTTCACCTACACGGTCTCCGACGGCCCGTCGACGACCGTGGGCGTTATCCGCGTCGACGTGGTCGACGACGACACGAACGCTCTGCCGATCGCCGAGGACGACCTGGCGGTCTTGCCCTCGGGCGGCGCCTCGCTGATCGCGCCGCTGGCCAATGACACGGATCCGTCGGGCGGCGTCCTCGTCGTCCAGTCGATCGACGTGCCCGCAAACTCGGGCCTCGAGGTCACGCTCATCGAGCGCCACCTGCTGCGCATCACGTCGCCGGGCGGCCTCTCCGACGTGACGACCTTTACCTACACGGTCTCCAACGGCGCTGGTTCCGCGACCGCTCAGGTGAGCGTCATCCCGACGGATGCGCAGAGTGAGGAAACGCCGCCCCAGGTCACGGCCGACACCGCGAAGGTGCGCGCCGACGACATCGGCTCGGTGAGCGTCCTGTCGAACGACCGCTCGCCGATTGGCCTGTCGCTGAGCCTGGACCCGGAGGTGGAGGTCCTGTCGGGCGCAGACCTGGGCACCGTATTCGTGACCGGCAACCAGGTGCGCCTGGCCGCCGGCTCCGAGGCCGGCGTGGTACGCGTAGCATACACGGCCATCGACTCGGTGGGTAACCGTGCGACGACAACCGTCACGTTTGAGATCATCGCTTCCTCCGCGGCCAACAGCGCTCCCGTGCCCAAGCCGCTGAGCGCCTGGGCCGTGCAGGGGCAGATGACGCGCATCCCGGTGCCCCTGACAGGCATCGACCCCGACGGCGACTCGGTCGCCCTGGTGGGCATCGACCAGCCGCCGGCCAAGGGTAGCGTCGTGCTGGGCACGGAGTGGCTGGAGTACACGCCCTCCGACGATGCGACCGGCACGGACACCTTCTCCTACATCGTCGAGGACCGCCTCGGCGTGCAGGGACGCGCCCGCGTGCGCGTCGGCATCGCCCCTCCGGGCTCGCAGAACCACAACCCGACTGCCGTTCCCGATTCGGTGACGGTGCGTCCGGGGCGCGAGGTGAGCATCAACGTCCTGAGCAACGACCTGGACGCGGACGGCGACGCCCTGACCGTGGACACGGATCCGTCGACGGTGTCGGTGTCGGATGAGGCTGCGACCGTGACGATGGCCGAGGACCTGGTGACGGTCAAGGCGCCCGCTACGAACGGCGTGTTCGTCGTTGCCTATCAGATCGAGGACGGCCGAGGCGGCCGCGCCCAGGGCCAGCTGACCGTGACGGTGGACGCCGAGGCACCGCTGCGCGCTCCGATCGCCCGCGACGACGTCGTGCCGGTCTCCGACCTGCCCTCGGACTCCAAGCCGGTGAGCGTTGCCGTCCTCGTCAACGACGAGGATCCGGACGGCACCACGGCCGAGCTCACAGTCTCCTCCGATGCCTCGGGCGTGAGCGTGTCGGGGCAGAACCTGTCGATTTCACCGGACGCGCGCCGTCGCCTCGTTGTGTACACGGTGACGGACCCCGACGGCCTGAGCGCGAGCGCGGTCGTGACGGTTCCGGGCACCGACCTGCTGGCTCCGCGCCTGGACATGACGCGCGTCCCGGTGGCGATGCGCGCGGGCTCCACGCTGACCCTCGACATGCGCGACTACGTGCTGGTGCGCGACAACTCGCGCTCCCCGATCATCACGGACGCATCGTCCGTGAAGTTCAATGGCGGCCTGGATTCGGCCTCGCTTCAGGACTCCACGCACATCACGCTGAGCGCGCCCGACACGGCCTCGGGCAAGGCCTCGGTGTCCTTCACGGTGCGTGATGGTGCCTCGGACGACGCCTCGGCCCTGACATCGACCCTGACGATCCCGATCACGATCCAGCCGGCCAGGAACCTGCCGCCGCGCCTGACCCCGACCCCGATCCTCGTGGGCCAGGGTGAGTCCGTGACGGTCGACCTCACGCAGATGGTGGACGACCCGGACGACCAGGCGAAGGGCTCCTTCGAGTACCGCGTGGTGAAGGCCCCCGGCGGCGTGGACGTGTCCCTGGACGGCCACAACCTGACCGTGTCCGGCAAGAAGGACCAGCCCAAGGGGCCGGTCGGCGCGATCACTGTCAGCGTCGACGATGGCTCGGGCGCGGTCAACGCCGACATTCCGGTGACGATCGTGAAGTCCTCCAAGCCCCTCGTGACGACGACGGAGGCTCGCATCAAGGCGAACGCCGGCCAGACGGTGGACGTGAACCTGTCGGAATACACGACGAATCCGTTCCCGGAGCCGCTCGTGGTCCTGGATGCGTCGGTGCACGTGGGTCAGGGAACCGCCTCGGGCAATGGGAACGTCCTGTCGGTGACCCCCAAGGCGGGCTTCCACGGCGACATGATCGTTGTCTATCGCGTCATGGACGCGACGAACGACCCGGATCGCGTGGTCCAGGGCCGCGTCGTTGTCAAGGTCCTGGATCGCCCTGAACCGCCGCAAAACGTGAAGGCGACGGCGATGGGGTCGCAGACCGCCTTCGTGCAGTTCGATGAGCCTGCCTCGAACGGTGGCACGATTTCTGGCTACAAGGTGACGGACCTGTACGACGGGCGTACCTACGACACCACCAAGCCGGGTATGCAGATCAAGGGCCTGGAGAATGGTAAGAATCACCGCTTCACGGTCGTCGCGACGAATGAGGCCGGTGACTCCGATCCGTCGGCGCCATCCGCCGAGGTGAACATCGATGTTGCGCCCGACCAGATGGCGGCGCCCACGGTCGTGGGTTCGGATGGCGCCCTGGATATCACGTGGGCGGAGCCGCACAACGAGGGCTCTAAGATCCAAACGTACACGGTGTTCCTCGCCGGGCCCGGCGGTGGCCAGCCGATCCCGCACCCAGTGTCTGGTTTACTGAGAACGCTGCACGTGTCGGGCCTGTCCAATGGTTCCATCTACTCCGTGTGGGTCCAAGCCCAGAACGGTGCGGAGAAACCGTCGCTGCCGTCCTCGGCGACCGAGGGCTACCCGCATGGTGCCCCCGATCAGCCGACCGACGTGCGTGCGGTGGTGAGCACCTCGGAGACCGACCCGGACAAGGCGACGGTTCAGGTCTCGTGGACCCCGGGCTTCTCGGGCGGAAAGGGTTGGGGGCAGGCCACGATTTCGGTCAATGGCAAAGTTGTTGAGGCGCCATCGGAGGGTGGCAAGGCTACGCTGTATGAGGTGCCAACGCGTCGGGGCGCAACCGTGTCGGTGACACTGAAGAACGCGGAAGGCGATACGTCGACTCCTGGAACCGCGTCCGTGTCGATCGTGACGACCCCCGCGCCGATTGCCACCCCGACTCTCTCGGGCACGGGGATGCCCGGTGAGCTGAAGGTCACTGGGTTGTCGGTGGTGACCGGTCGAGGCTTCGATGCATCGGATCTGACCCTGCGCTACTCGGAGGACCCCAACTCATGTGCGGGTGGCACGCAGACCTCGGACGGCGCCATCCTGCCCGCCAACGGCTGGCAGCCGAAGACGTACTACTTCTGCCAGACGGGCATCAATGGCAACAACCAGGTGGCGGCCTCCCCGGCCGTGCCCGCCACGGGCACAGCGACGGGCCGCCCCTCGGATGTGGGCGTATCTATTGACACCGTCAACGCGACGAGCCTGAAGGTCCGTTGGGACCCCGTGGCTGCGAACCCCGATGTGACGCAGATCCGCGTGTCGCTGGATAATGGCGCGACGCAGACTGTGACTGGCGGTGTCAACGAAGCGACCTTCTCGGATCTGGCCCAGGGCACCCGCTACCAGGCCACGGTCGTCGCGGTCAACGGTATGGGTGAGACGGTGATGAGTAAACGCCCGACGGAGACCACGAAGCTCGACGTGAACCTGACGTGGACGGAGGCCTGCCAGGGAGGCGAGAGGTACGCGTCCCCGGGTGGATGCCACACCTTTACGTTCAGTGCTCCGGGGTGGGCTGGTACGTCGCTTACTCACAAATGTACGATTAGTTCGGATCTGGACGGTTGGACCGAAGAGGTGACCATCGATCGTGCCGGTCCCATCGAGTCGCACATCGCGACGCGGGCGGATTCCGAGGCGGCGTTCGCGCAGAAGGTGCGCGTTGGCAATTGCCGCCCGGTGAGGTAAGCCGTGAAGAAACTACGTCGACTTGTGAAGAATGCGTGGCGCGCCCTGAGCGCCCGCGTGCAGGCGCTGCCCGGCTACGAGGGGGTTGCCCGCTGGCTGAGCGCGCTGACCCCGGTCGGGTGGGCAGTGATCGTGGCGATGCTCGCGGGCACCGTCGCGGCCCTCGCCTTCGGCTGGCTGGAGGGCTTCATCGTGGCCGTCATGGGCCTGGTGGCCCTCGTGGTCGCGATCGCCTCGGTCGCCTCCCCGTCCCCGCTGTCCGTGTCCCTGCGCATGAAGAACGATCGCATCGTCGCCGGCCAGGTGGCGGTGGGCCGCGTCCGCGTGGTCAACGAGTCCGGGCGCCGCTCGGGTTCGACCCTCGTGGAGGTCACGATTGGTCGAGGCAGTGGCGAGTTCCTCGTGCCCCCGATCAGCGGAAACGGCACGTGGAATGAGTCCTTTTCGGTCATGACGAAGCGCCGCGGCGTCATCAACGTGGGCCCAGCGCGCACCGTGCGCATGGACGGCCTGGGTCTGCTGCGTCGCGTGCGTTCGTGGGATGACCCGATCCTCGTGCACGTGCACCCGCCGACGGTGCGTTTCTCCTTTGACGCGACGGGCATGCAGATGGACGTCGAGGGCGTGGCCAGCGAGAAGCTGACGAGCTCCGACGTGTCCTTCCACGCCCTGCGCGACTACGAGCCGGGCGACGACCGTCGCGCGGTGCACTGGCCGTCGACGGCCCGCTTTGGTCGCCTGATCGTGCGCCAGTTCGAGGAGACTCACCGCTCGCACCACATGGTGCTGTTGGACACGCGCGTGGACGCGTGGGATCGACGTTCCTTCGAGACGGCCGTGTCGGTTGCGGCCTCGCTGGCGCTCGCCGGCTCGGGCGAGGCCCGCACGGTGTCGATGCACACCGCGGACGAGTGGATTCCTACGGGCTCGCCCATGGCGATGCTGGATGCGCTGTCCGAGATGGAGACGTCGACGCGCTCGGAGTTTGCGGGCATCGTGCGCCGCTGCATCATGGAGCGCGGCGGGATCTCTGTGCTCTCGATCGTCGTCGGCGCCGGCGTGGACGACGAGGAGGCGGCTCGCCTGGCGAACATCGCCCCCGTCGACATTATCGTGTCGGTGATTCGCGTGGTCCCGGGCCGGGCGCGTCGCCGCCGCAAGATCACGCGTGGCGTCATCATCGACTGCCCCTCCCTCGAAGACCTGCCGATGCTCGTGTCGCGGGGGGTGAACGCGTGAGTACTCCCGCTCGCAACGCCTCGCGTCCGGCTCCTCCGCCGCGTCGCTCCCGCCGCCCCGTCGCCCAGGAAACCACCATGGGCGGGTCGATCCATCGCGCCGCCATGCCCGCGTGGTCCCTGCTCGTCCTCGCGGTCCTCTTTTCCGGTCCGATCCTCATGTTCGAGTCCGTCTTCGGCGGTGGCCAGGGCGCGATCGCGGCGCTCGCGGGCGTCGTGGTCGGCCTCGTGGTCGCGTGGGCGGCCGCCAAGTGGCGCTGGGACCTGCTCTCGATCGTCGCGACGGTCGTGGCCTCACACTTCCTCCTCGGTGGCCCTGCCGCGCTGCGCGAGACGACCCGCTGGGGTGTGGTACCGACGTCGCGGACCGTCCAGACGCTCGTCGTCGGTTCGGTCGAGGCCTGGAAGGACCTCCTCACGCTGACGCCGCCGGCCGGCTCCTACGTGGGGCCCGCGATGGTGCCGTGGATGGCCTGCCTCGTGTGTTCGGTCGCGGCGGGCGTCGTCACGGTGCGCTACGGGCGCCCCATGTGGGGATCCGTGCCGCTGATCCTCGCAGGCGTGATCGCGATCGTGTGGGGACCGTCGAACCATTCCCCGTCCTCCCTCCTCGTCATCGCGTGGTGGGTGGGACTCATCGTGTGGTGGGCGTGGGCCTCGGCGATCGGACGCGCCCGATTGGGTGCCGACATCGTCATTGGTATGGCCTCCGCGACGACCTCCGCGGCGACGACTATGGGCGGTTCCTCGCGCCAGATCGTGCACGTGTGGTGGCGCGTGGGCATGGGCGCGCTCATGGTGGGCGTGATGGTCGCTGCGGCGATCCCTGCGGCGTCCCTGCTGGGCCCCACGGCCTCGGACCGCGTCGTCGGACGCGACGTCGTCGAGCCGCCCGTGGACGCGCGCCAGTATCCCTCGCCGCTGTCCAGCTACCGCCACTACAACAAGGACCTCGAGGACGAATCCCTGATCCGCGTGTCCAACATGCCCAAGGAGGCGCGCGTGCGCCTGGGTGCGATGGACGTGTACGACGGGACGACCTTCGGCATGGGCGTCACCAACACGGCGGACGGCACCGCCGGATACCGCCGCGTGGGGTCCACGATCCCGGGCCGCAGCGCCGATGAGGCGGGCGTGCAGACCTCGGTGTCGACCTCGCAGCTGCTGGGACCGTGGGTGCCCACGATCGGCCAGGTGTCGGTCCTGCGTTTTGAACCCTCCGCCCCCAACGCTGCTGAGCAGCAGGACGGCCTGAACTACGACCTGTGGGCGGACACCGCCCTGACGACGGGGCCGACCGGCCAGCTGAGCTACTCGCTGAGTACGACGATGCCCCGCGAACACGCGGATTCGGAGTTCGCCAGCGTGGACGCGGCGCGCTATGCCGGGGGAGACACGAACGTCCCGAAGGACGTGGACTCCCTGGCCGCGGATCACACGTCGACCGCGCGCTCGGACCTGGAGAAGGCCCGCGCGATCGAGCAGTTCCTGCACACGGATGGCTACTACTCCAACGAGGACACGATCAATTCGCGTCCCGGCTCCTCCCAGGATCGTATCGAGCGCATGATCAGCGCCGAGGCGCTGGTGGGCGACGACGAGCAGTACGCGACTCTTATGGCCCTCATGCTGCACTCGCAGGGTATCAACGCCCGAGTCGTCATGGGCGCCTACCGCGAGGGCACGTCCGGAGGCGTCGACCTGACGGGTTCGGACATGCACGCGTGGGTCGAGGTGGAGTTCCCCGGCGTCGGCTGGGCGACGTTCGACCCGACTCCGCCGCGCGATCAGCAGCCGACGACGCAGGTCAACAAGCCCAAGTCCGTCCCCAAGCCGCAGGTCCTGCAGCCTCCGGAGCCGCCCGAGCAGCCGGTCGAGCTGCCGCCCGCGACCCGCGATCAGGCGACGGACCCGCACGACCCGAGCGGCGTCCACATCCCGTGGATGGCGATCGGCACGGTGTCGGTGTCGCTGCTCCTGCTGCTGGGCCCGGTCCTGGCGGTGCTCCTGGCGAAGTCTCGCCGCCGCAAGAGCCGCCGCCGCGCGCAGGCCGCCGAGTCGGTGCGCGGCTCGTGGGATGAGCTCGTGGATACCGCGATCGACTCCGGCCTCGTCGTCGAGCCGCACCTGACGCGCCAGGAGGTCGCGTGGGCGCTGGCCTCGCAGTGGACGCCCAAGACCTCCGAGAGCGACGAGGAGGGGGCCGCCAAGGCCCGCAAGGCGCGCAAGCGCTCGGCTGCGGACGTGCGCGTGCCCGGCTGGTCGCTCTTCTCGGGCGCGGTTCCCCGGGCAGTCACCGTGGCGCGCCGCGCGGACGTCGCGGACTTCGCTGCCGGCGGCGCCCGCCCCGAGGACGCGGAGCAGGCGTGGAACGACGTGGATGAGCTGCGCCGCGAGTGGGCGGCCTCGGTGTCGCCGTTCGCGCGACTGCGTTACGCGCTGTCGTTGAAGTCGCTGCGCTGGCGCCGTCGCGCCCGCCGCCAGGCTGACGCTGCTCGCAAGGGTGGTCGCTCGCTGGCCAAGCGCATGGGCCGTGGGAAAGGGAAACGTTGATGGATAGCGACGCTCGCGTCGGAATGGTGCCGTCGCTGCCGGGCTACGAGTGGATTCGTCCGCTCGGGTCGGGTGGTTTCGCGGACGTGTTCCTGTGCCGTCAGGAGCTGCCCAGCCGTGAGGTGGCCGTCAAGGTGGCGCGCAGGGATCGCGGGTCGGACGGCGAGGCCGGAATCGCCCGTGAGGCCGATGTGATGGCTCTCGTGTCGGGTCACCCGGCGGTGGCCCAGCTGTACGGCGCGGGGCGCACGCCGGATGGCCGCCCGTACCTGGTGATGGAGTATTGCCCGGTTGCGAACATCCTCGATCAGGTGCGCCAGGCCCCGATGTCGACGGACCGCGCGCTGTCGATGGTCATCCGCATGTGCGGCGGTGCTGAGATGCTGCACCGCGCGGGCTACGTGCACCGCGACATTAAGCCCAGCAACATCATGATCAACGCCTACGGGTCGCCGGTGCTGACGGACTTCGGCGTGGCCGAACCGGTGGGTGCGGACCCGCGCGGTGGCCGCGACGGCTTCTCGGTCATGTGGGCGCCGCCCGAGCAGATCGCGGGCACGGCGCGCGCTCACCCGACGCAGGATGTGTGGGCCCTGGGTGCGACCCTGTGGACGCTCCTCATGGGCCGCTCGCCCTTCGAGGTGGAGGACGGGGACAACTCGGCTCACGCGGTCGCCCAGCGCGTTGCCCGCGGCCGTGTGTCGCGTATCGACCGACCGGGTGTGCCCGACGCTGTGACGGCCATCGTGCGCCGCGCGATGAGCCTGGATCCGGAGCAGCGCTTCGGGTCGGCGGCAGCCCTCGGCTACGCGCTGCAGACGGTCGAGCGCGAGATGCACCGCCCGGTCACGGAGATGAAGCTGAGCGTGGTGGCCTCCTCGAGTGCACCCTCCTCGGCCATGTCCGCCCCGTCTGCGGCGGCCCTGGACGCGGAGCGTACGCGCACCCGCCGCGGGAGTTTCGCGGATGGTCCCCAGGCCTCGTCGAACGAGGCGTGGGCCGGCAATTCGACGACGAACCGAACCGGGTTGGTTGAGGGGCAGTCGAAGCGTCCCGCATGGGTAGTGCCGGTCCTCGCGCTCGTGATGGTGTTGGCGACGGCCGGTCTGGTGGTCGCGATGCTCACCGGTGGCGGGCACAGCATCCACCTGGGCGGAGGCGGTGGCGGTGTGTCCACGCCGACCCCCTCCTCGAGCGCAGGGACGTTGAGCAATTCCGATCAGGGTGACGCGGGTGCTGTCCCGCCCGAGGCCGTGACCGGGTTGACGGCCACCCCGAACGGCAACGAGATCCGCTGGGGTTGGGAGGTGCCCGAGCAGGGCCAGTACCAGCCCGGCGCTCTGGAGTTCAAGTACGTGTTGACCCGCCCGGGCGAGGCCGTGGTGGCCGAGACGATGCGCCGCAACAGCCTGACGACCACCGCGGTGAGCGGCGAGAACTGCCTGACCGTGAGCCTCGTCGTGACCGCCACGGGCCGCGAGTCCGCACCGGTCACGCAGTGCGTGACGGTGCCGTAGGGCGCTGGCATCGTGCTCCGTCGAGCGTGGCACAACGGTGCATGACCGAGTGGTAGACTGTCGTGTTGCGCGCCGCCGGAGCGCGTGGTGAAAGGATGTGTGACGATGCGTGATATTGCCCGAACGCTGCGGCGCGGTATGGGGGTCGCCCTGGCGGGCACGCTTGCCGTTGCAGCCCTCGTGGTTCCTGCGGCCCCAGCGTCGGCGGATGCCACGATCACGGCGAACGAACAGACCTTCTACGGCTACTACCGACTGGACGCGATCCACTCGTCGGGCTACACGGGCGACGGCGTGACGATCGCGCTCGTTGACGGCCCCATCAACACGCAGATCCCTGAGCTAGCCGGTGCGCGCATCCAGTCCTACAGCCCGTGCGCCGTGGGCTCCCAGGACAAGTACTGGGACCACGGCACCGTTATCGCCCAGGTGATTTCCTCGCCTCAGTTCGGCGTGGCCCCCGGCGCGAATCTACGCGCCTACACATTGTCGTTCGCCGGTGACACGACGGGTTCCGACTGCGCGCTCGGACAGTGGGGGCGAGGCTACTCTGATCTCGCTCTCCTCATCGAGGACGCGCTTAACGACGGCGTCGACGTGATCACCACGTCGTCGAGCTACCCCAATAACTACGAGGGCATGCGCTGGGCTCTCGCCCGAGCGATTGCGTCCAAGGTTCCGGTCGTCGCCTGTACGGGTAATGACTCGACCCGCGACTCGACGGACTGGCTGCCCGCCTGGGGTGGAGTCGTCGGTGTGGGCGCGATCGAGACCAACGGTCGCCCCTCCGACTACCAGAACTGGGGGAGGCCGCTGTCGACGGCGGCCCTCGCGCGCCCTCTCGCCCGTTCGGGCGTGTCTCAGGAGCGAGGCGAGTGGTGGGGGACGTCCTTCGCGGCCCCCGTTGTAGCCGGCTCTCTGGCACTGTCTATGCAGCGCTGGCCGCGTGCGACCGGCAACCAGATTATGCAGGGACTGGCCCGCACGGGTGTGGGCGGCAACGGCGGCGAATGGAACCAATACACGGGGTACGGCGCGCTCGACATCTACGCGATGCTGACGACGAACCCGACGAGTTTCCCGGATGAAAACCCGTTCATGGACAAGGGAACGAAGACGGTTCCCAGCCGACAGGACGTGCAGGACTACATCGACGGCGTGGTGGATCCGCGCGTTGTCATGAACGACAACTCCTACGAATACCTGGGGTACGACGAGCGTCTCGCGCTCAGCCGCGATCATGACTACCCGACGCACCTGGGCACCAGCCCCCGCTATCACCGGGCCAAGCAGACGAAGACGAAGTTCTAATGGCATGCGCTCTCCGGCGCGCTGTACAAGGAGACGTGATGAGAGGTTTCGTAGGACGCCTGGCGCGGCGCTGCTCGGGTGTGGCGGTAGCGGGTTCGCTCGCGGTGGCGGCGCTCGTCGTTCCTGCGGCTCCGGCTTCGGCGGCGCGAATTCCGATCACGGCGGACGAGCAGGACTACTACTCGTACTACCACCTGGGGCAGCTGCGCAACGCCGGATTCACGGGCGAGGGTGTGACGATCGGGCTGATCGACGGCCCGGTCAACTGGAAGATCCCGGAGCTGCAGGGCGCGGATATGCAGTACATGAGCCGCTGCGACGTGGAGTCCAGCGACGACAGCTGGGAGCACGGCACGGTGATCGCTCAGGTGATGGTGGCCCCGGAGTTCGGGATCGCCCCGAAGGCGACGCTCAATCGCTATACGGCGTCGCTGATCGGCGATACGGCGTCGGATAATTGCGCGATCGGCTGGTGGCCGCGAGGGTATTCGGACACGTCTGTGCTGATTGAGCTGGCGCTCAACGACGGCGTGGATGTCGTGTCGATTTCGTCGACGTACAGCGCGGACAGCGAGAGTATGCGCTGGGCTCTGGCCCGCGCGATCACCCAGAAGGTGCCGATCGTGGTGTCGATGGGCAACGAGTCGGAGTACAACCCGCCGAAGTCGCTGGCGCGCATGACGGGCGTGGTGGGCGTGGCGTCGGTGGAGCCTAACGGGGAGTTGACCTCGTACTCCAACTATGGGGACTACGTGTCGACGGCGTCGGTGTCTCGTCCGTACGCGCGTTCGGGTGCGACGTGGGAGAAGGGGTACTGGCAGGGCACGTCTTTCGCGTCTCCGACGGTTGCGTCCTTCCTGGCGTTGACGATGCAGCGCTGGCCCGACGCGACGGGTAATCAGGTCATGCAGGATTTGGCCCGTACGGGGATTGGTGGCAACGGCGGCCACTGGAACCCGTACACGGGATACGGCGCGGTGGACCCGTATGTACTGCTGACGACGAATCCGACCCAGTTCCCGGATGAGAACCCGTTCTTGAACAAGGGCTACGAGTCCACTCCGACCCGTCAGGATATCGCGGACTACGCGGACGGCCTGGTGGATCCGAGGCGCATCAACGCGGACGATTCCTACCAGTACCGGGGCTTCGATGAGGGTCTCACCCTGAGCCGCGAGCACGGCTACCCGACGCACCTGGGGACCAGCCCTCGCTTCCACGCGAGCAATGCAGGTAAGGCGAAGAAGAAGTAGCGCAGAGGGGAGCGCCCCTGTCGCCCACGGATGGTGGGTGGCAGGGGCGCTTCGCTGTGTCGGGTGGCCGGGTGCTCACCGACGCCTCAGAGGGCCTCAGAGGGGCGCAGGAGGCGTTTCTGGGCCTTGCGGTGCCCTCTCTTCATGGACGAGGCCGGGGTCGCCTGGGAGCGCCCGCGCGGCCCGTGGAGGCTACTTCCGGTGGTAGCGGGGGCTCGTTCCCAGGTGGACGGTCAATTCCATGTCGTCGAACAAAGCCGCTTCCTCTTTTGCTCCTCGGTAGACGTAGGACGATGGGAAGGTGGCCAGCGAGTTGAATACGATTCCGTCCATGTAGTCCTGAATCTCCTGGACAGTAGGTTGGGATCCCCCATGTTTTTGAATGATCGGATTCTCATCGGGGTACTGGGACGGATCCGTGTTCACTAGACCACCGCCATCAATGGCACCGTATCCGGTGTACTGGTTCCACGTATGAGTGGAATCGAGTCCCGTGTTAACCAAGACCTGGAGGAGCTGGTTCACGGTGGCGTCGGGCCACTTCTGGCGTGCAAGAGCAATCATGCCGGCCACGAGCGCTGCCGACACGGATGTTCCGTTCACCGTTGTAGGCTCACCGGTCGATAGGTCATACGTGGTGTAGGGGCCCCCAAAAGCGGCGGTGACCACGCCATCTCCCCACGAGGAGTACGACGCGAAGGTGCCGTCGCTGTTGATGGCGGACACGCCAACAACCCCAGAGAACCTGCCCAGGTGCGTCAGATTATCATCGCTGCTGTCGTTACCAGCTGAAGCGACGATGATGACACCCTTGCTGATCGCGTTAGCAATCGCCCACTTCAGATCAGCATTCTCCTCTGAGACACTTTGCGAAACCGAAATGATCTGGGCACCGTCTTCGACGGCCTGGTTAATGAGATTACCGAAAGAGTTCAGCCGGCGTTCGCCCGAATTACATGTTCCGTTCGACGTCTCGGACGCTGTCGACGCCTGATACGTGTTGAGCGTTGCATCGGGCGCCACACCGTTCTTGGCTGAGACCAAGATAATCGCCATGTCGGTACCGTGTCGGATACCCTCGGGCGTGGATTCGACGGTGCAACGACTCTTATCAGTGACCTTGGCACCCTGAAGAGCAGAATTACTGGTATCAACCGGGCTGCCAATCAGAGCAATGGTCACACCTTTGCCGGTGTACCCCTTCGCACGTGCAGCGTCGAAATGGTAGTAGGAAAAGTATTCCTGGGTGGGGACCGCGTCGTCGGCCTGAGCCGGGGCGGGCACCACTGTCAGGGCACCAACCGCCAGAGCCAGAGCGGAGACCGCGGTGGTCAGGGCGCGCGCGGCGCGCCCCGCCCTCCCCACAGAGCTGAAGGGAGAACGGGGCGCGGGCTGCGCGCTCGATCGCGCGAGTGTCATGGTCACTTCCGGTGGTAGCGGGGGCTGGTTCCCAGGTGGACGGTCAATCCGTTGTCGAGGCCGAAACCGATGATCACGTCTTCGTCGGTACCGCGATAGACGTAGGACTTGGGCATCTCATTCATCACGGTGTTTGGGGTGATGGTCCCGTCCGCGTAGTCCTGAACTTCCTGCACGGTGGGGGAGGACCCGCCCGGCTTCTGCAGGATCGGGTTCTCATCCGGATACTGGGAGGGATCCTCATTCACGAGAGAGCCCAAAGCGGCTGCACCGTAGCCAGTCTGAGGGTTCCAATCGTGGTTGGGGTTCAAACCCGTGTGAACCAGGAGTTGCAGGATCTGGTTGGCGGTGGCATCGGGCCACTTCTGGCGCGCCAAAGCCAACATGCCTGCGACCAGAGCTGTCGAATTCGAAGTGCCTTCTGTCTGTGAAGGTTCGCCTGTGTTGGCATCAAGTGTGTTGAAAGGGCCGCCGATAGCGGCGGTGACGACGCCGTTGCCCCACGAGGAGTAGGACGCGAACGTGCCGTCGGTGTTGATAGCGGAGGTGCCAACGACACCGGACCACTGGCTCAGGTGCGCGCTGTTCTCGTCGGTGCTCTTGTTTCCCGCTGAGGCAACGATGATAACTCCGTGGGAGATGGCGTTGGCGATAGCCCATTTCAATTCGTCAGACTGGTCTGATGCGCCCTGAGAGACAGAAATGATCTGGGCACCGTCGTCGACAGCCTGGTTGATGAGCTTGCCCCACGAATCCTGCTTTTCGCCACCTAGTCTGCAGTTGCCCGAAGATCGGGAGCTCGAGTTAGAGACCTGATAGCTGAGAAGGGTGGCATCGGGCGCAACACCCGTATAGGAAGAAACGAGGATCGTCGCCATGTCGGTGCCGTGACGCACCCCATCTGGCGATGCCTCGATAGTGCAGCGGCTCTTGTCGGTGATGTTGGCGCCGGCCAGCTCGGGCGCGGTGGTGTCGACGGGGCCATCGATGAGGGCGATAGTCACACCCTTACCCGTGTACCCCTTCGCACGTGCTGAGTCCAAGTGATAGTAGGAGAAATACTCCTGAGTCGTAATGGGGTCAGCCGCGTGTGCGGGAGCCGGGGCCACGGTGAGGGCACTAACCGCCAGAGCGAGAGCCGAGAATGCGGTGGTCAGGGCGTGCGTGGCGCGCCCCGCCCTCCCCACAAAAGCGAAGGGAGAACGGGGCGCGGCGTTCGAGGAAAGACTCACCACTGGCGGGGGTCCCATCCGTCGTCCGTGCGCTTCGCTGGCGTGATGTCCTTGTCGGTGCCGGAGGTCTGAGACAAGGGGTTGACGTAGCCCGGAGGCAGCGCGTCCTCGTCGTCCTCGAACTTGAAGGCGACGTACTGGCGCTTGCGGCCCTTCTTGTCTTCCTTGCCAGCTCCAGCACCGGCACCCGCGCCGGCACCCATGAAGCCGCCGGAGCCTGCGCCGCCCCTGCCAGCCGCACCGGCTGCACCCGCAGCGCCGCCGTTTGCACCCGTGGTGCCCGTGGCGCTGGAGGAACCGGCGACACCGTTTGCACCGCCAGCACCGGCCGCGCCCGCAGATCCTGCGGGAGGCGTGTAGGAGCCGAAGCCGGAGCCGGAGTAAGATCCAACCTTCAGTGCGGAGGCGCCCGCTCCACTCAAGCCATTGGTGGTGCCGGTCATGCCACGCATGCCAGCAGCGGCGCCCATGCGGCCCGCGCCGGACATGCCAGCGGCCGAGCCGGAGCCACCGATGCCGCCCGCTCCGGTTCCGCCGAGGCGCCCGAAAGCGCCAGCACCGCCGAAGCCGCCGGTGCCGCCGCCGAAGCCCGAGCCCATGCGAGCCGCGCCGCGCACGCCGAGGGCGCCCGCGCCAAGCACGCCCGCGCCGCCGAGGCGGCCGGAGGTGGTCACGTCGGAGGCCCCGCCGCCGTTGAGACGCCACAGCGGGTGATGAGCGTCCGCCGGCGGTGCCGGGGTGTGGCCTCCGACGACGCCGTTGCGGTAGGTGGTGCCGTTCACGCTCTTGTGCAGCAGGTCTGTGCCCATGAGCTCCTGTGGATCCGTGATCGGGTTCGTACGGGAACCGAGCTCACCGTAAGGCAGCTCGCGCGTCGGAACGGCGCCCGAGGACACGATACGGTTTTGTGCGGCTGCTGCGTCGGCTTCGCTCCACCACGGCTGGTTGAAGCCGTCGGGGTAGTTCGGCGAAGAAGGGCTGCGGTCGTCATTACGGCCGTAACCATTGCTACTCGTACCGCCCCAGATCGGAGGTGTTCCACCGGTCCAGTTGTCCGGAGGCCTATACGAGCTGCTTTCATTACCATCCGGATCCGGAGTGGGAACTTTCGGCCCGGCACCCGGTCCGGCACCAATACGCATACCGGTACTCATCCTGGCTGTGCCAGAATTCATCTGCTCGAGGATGCGCGCGGCAGCTGCCTCGCGCTGGGCGTTAGCCTGGGCCTCGACCGCCTCCACGTAGGCTGCGCCGGTCGTGTAGCGCCTGCCCATGAACTCGATACCGCCACCCGGATCCTTGTCGGAGACGGAGACCACCCAGTCGTCGCGCATAGCGGCAGTCTTCGCATCCAGCAGATCGTCGGAGATCGTCTCGGCCTCGGCCAGAGCAAACTGCATGACCTGGCGGCCCATTTCGTAGCTCTGGTACCCGCGCGCGTAGTTTGACTGGTACCACTTAATGCGCTCGATCGATGCGTCGACCCATTGGTTCATCGCATCGCCCGTTGCACCGGTGAAGCCATGGCCCTCGCGGTAGGCGTTAAGCTGTTGGACTGACTCTTCGAATCCCTTGAGGATCTTATCGTGATCGGTGTCCCATGCATCAAGACCCCGATTAGCTTGGGCCGCCTTCATGAATTCCTTCAAGCGCTCATACATCGGAGATGAAACCATAATAGCTATCCCTTCAAATCCTAAAAGTTAGATCAGACCGTTGGCTGGTTATTCTGGATGGGCGCCGCCGACGATGCCTGCTGGGCATCTGCTGTGGTTGCTCCTCGTACACCACTGAGACCAACAGCTGCGCCCAACGCTGCACCTGCGGCAGTCTTGTTCGTGGCACCACCCAGGAATCCCTTGGCGATGTCCGCAGTCGATACCTTCATTCCCATACGCGCGTAAATTCCCTGCATGGTTGCCAATGCAGAGCTCTTTGCGATGAAGCCACCTACCGTGTCCGACATGATCTTCTTCATCGCAGTTGCATTTGCATACTCAACACCTGTGAATTCCTTCATGGCCCGGTGCATGTAGGCCTCGAACTCCTGAATCAGATCCCTCTCTGCAGTGAGGAGCTCTGAGATCGCGTCGAACATGTCTGTAGCGCGGGTTCGCATTTGGACGGGGCCGGTCTCCTGTCCCCAGAAGGAAGACTGTTGAGCAGCGCTCAGGGCGTTCGCGCCGTTGCGTGAGCCGTCGACGGCGTCCCAGGTTTCGACCACTTTCGTAGCCGCAGCTGTCTGCCGGTCGTTATCGTACTGAACTCCGGAGTATCCGGTCATTGTTAGCTCCTAATTGTCGATGGAAGATAAAGAGAGCGCCGATGCGCCCGGTTGCTTACTTGCCGACCTTGAAACGGCGGACCAGGGGCTCTTTAG
>ERZ772972.186-NODE-186-length-22428-cov-14.078800_pt1 | contig 22428 bp, 7 predicted proteins | sample MGYA00580673_ERZ772972 | MGnify/ENA primary metagenome ERZ772972 (study PRJEB29015, sample SAMEA2738051) | human oral metagenome | biome: human oral; feature: human-associated habitat; material: saliva | place: China | collected 2229 ... | reverse complement strand
ATTGCTAAATACAACCAATTATTACGTATTGAAGATGAATTAGATGCAACAGCTGAATACCCAGGTGTACAAGCATTCTACAACATCAAACGCTAATTAAATAGTATATGTCAATTAAAGACTAGTAACTTAGGTTACTAGTCTTTTTTTATAATTGAGAGAAGATATCGATTAAATTAAATATTTAAAATATTTAATAAAAGAAAATTTTTTATAATTATCACAATTAGAAAGATTATTGATTATTATTTCCACTTATAAAATAGTCTAGTTTTTTATAAAACGGTTTTATATTACAGAAAATAATATTTTAATAAAATAGAAAAAGAGATGTTTAGTAAAATAATTATTATAGTTACTTAATATGTGAACGAAATGTGTCTTGTGTAATAAACTTTAATTTATCAATGTTTTCTTTTAATATAACTTTTGTTTTGTTGTAATTATAGAAAAAATATTTCATTACTTAAGAATAAAACAGAATAACATAAAAAATGAAACAGTTTGCTTATTTCTATAAATTTTAAAATAAGTGACAAAATATTTCATTAGTTAATAATTGTTAAACACCGACAAAAACCTTCCATAATAGCGATAGAACAAGGTAAATTTATAATAAATATAAATAACTTTCTTTAAATATAATAAAATATTAGCTTGCATTATCTTTACTGTTGTTATATAATTACCTCATAAGGAAACATTTATATTTTTTCTTTGTTGTATTATATATTATTTATTGTAAAATATACGGGCGATGAAGTTTTCTTTTTTGAGATTATGTAGTCTGGAGGTGAAAAAGTGCAACTAAAATCAAGAACTATAAAATTGATGGGTGCATCTATCGATATAGTTTTATATGATCAAGAAAATATAGAGAGAATTTTCGATGATGTAGTAATATTGTTAGAGATGTATAAAGATAGATTTAGTGCCAATGATGATGATTCTGAATTAATGGAAATTAATCATAATGCTGGTATTAAACCTGTTGTTGTTCACCGTGATTTATATGAGTTAATTCGTTTAGGAAAAATTCATAGTTTAGCACCGCAAAGTTTATTGAATATTGCTGTTGGGCCGATAATACAAGCGTGGCGTATTGGTTTTTCTGATGCGAGAGTACCAACGGATGATGAGATCCAAGCATTACTAAAGATTACTGACCCTAACTGTATAGAGTTAAATGACAGTCAGAAATCAGTATTTCTCACTAAGAAAAATATGGAAATAAACTTAGGAGCGCTAGCGAAAGGCTACATAGCAGATTTAATTGTAAACTATCTTAAAAACTTAGGTATAAATTCAGGCTTAATAAATTTAGGGGGTAATGTAGTTACCTTCGGACCTGCATTACACAACAATGATTTTCATTGGCGAATAGGTATTCAAGATCCAACTAAAAGTCGTGGTAATCACATATGTATACTTAGAATACATGATGAATCAGTAGTGACTTCGGGGGTATATGAACGAAAATATACAGGAATAGATGGGAAAACTTACCACCATATATTAGACCCAAAAACAGGATATCCTGTTGAAACTGAGATAGCTGGATTAACGATTTTATCTAAGTTATCAGTAGATGGTGAAATTTGGACTACACGTCTGTTCGGACAGAGCATTGAAACAATAATGAATACTTTAGAAGAAATACCTGAAATAGAAGGAATTGTTGTAACAGTCGATGGTAAAGTTTATTATTCTAAAGGGATATTAGATAGGGTAATAGAATAAATGTTAATAAAAATTCTTAGAAAGATAAGAGAGGTAGGAAACAAATTGATTAAAAATAAACGTTCAAAAAATAATACTCGTATTTTTAAAAATGAGGAAATAATACAACCAAATAAAACAGATATTAATACATCGAAAGGAACTAAGAAAATGGTAAAATTAGTAGGGATAGTAGGAACAAACTCTAAAAAATCGACAAACCGTCAATTATTACAATTTATTCAAAAACATTTTGCAGAAAAAGCTGAAATTGAATTAGTAGAAATTAAGGACATACCTTTATTTAATAAACCTGCAGATAAAAAGGTACCAGAGGCAATCACAGAAATAGCTGCAAAAATAGAAGCTGCAGATGGAGTAATTATTAGTAGTCCAGAGTATGATCACGCTGTACCAGCATCACTTATGAGTGTAATTGCTTGGTTATCTTATGGAATTCACCCATTATTAGATAAACCAGTAATGTTAACAGGGGCTTCTTACGGAACTTTAGGTTCATCAAGAGCTCAAGCACATATTCGTCAAATTTTAGACTCTCCAGAAGTAAAAGCGCGTGTAATGCCAAGTTCAGAGTTCTTACTAGGACGTTCATTACAAGCTTTTGATGAAGCTGGTGATATTTCTAATCCAGAAACAGTTGCTAAGTTAGATAGTTTATTTGCAGACTTTTTATTATTCATTAAAATTACAGAAAAATTAATGCATGCACATAGACAAGCTGAAAAAGAAATTGAAAACTTCTCATGGGAAGATTTAAAATAAGATAGGAGTGTAGAAAACATGAAATTAGTAGGAATCGTAGGATCAAATGCAGAAGTATCGTACAACCGTAAATTAATGGAATTTATCGCAAGAGAATATAAAGATTTATTTACTTTAGAGTTATTAGATATTACAAATTTACCAATGTTTAACCAAGATGAAGATCATTCAACTGAAAATAAAGACTTATTAGTGATGAACCGTAAAATTTTACAAGCAGATGGAGTAATTATTTCAACTCCTGAACATAACCACACAATTACTGCTTCACTAAAAAGTGCTTTAGAATGGTTATCTTATGAATTGCACCCATTTGAAAATAAACCAGTAATGGTTGTTGGTGCATCATATTATGATCAAGGATCATCTCGTGCTCAATTACACTTACGTCAAATTTTAGATGCTCCAGGGGTTAATGCAATTGTATTTCCAGGTAATGAGTTCCTTTTAGGAAAAGCTAAAGAAGCATTTGATGAAAATGGAAACCTTAAAGATGAAGGTACAATTGGTTACTTACGTACTTGTTTAACTAAATTTGTTAAATTTGCTACAGTAGCTCAATCATTAGCAGAGAGAAAACCAACTCCGCCAGAAGATTTAACAGCAAGTGGAAAAATTTCTACTACAATTGAGGGTGTTGATGGAAATGCTGATGACTGGTATGAAAAAGCAGCAGAAAAAGTTAATGCAGTATCAGGTGATACTTATGTAAAATTAGATCGCGGTATTTTAACAGTAGATCAATTAAATTACTTCTTAAACTCAATGCCAATGGAATTAACTTATGCGGATAGTAATAACCAATTCTTATACTATAACTACAATAAAGAAGATTACGAAATGTTGGCAAAACGTCGTCCAGAACAAGTTGGATGTTCATTATCTAATGTTCACCCAGAAAGAGTGTATGGAAGTGTAAACTGGTTAGTAGGTTTACTACGTTCAGGTCAAGTTGATGTATTCCGTACACACGTTCCAACTCATGGACCAGATAAATATGTTGTACATAACTACCAAGCTATGTATGATAAAGATGGTAAATATGCTGGAATCAACGAATATATCTTAGATTTTAAACCTATCGTAGATTGGTATCTAAAACAAACTGGTCAAGCGTTAGTACCAGCAGGAGCAGCGGCAGCTGGAGGATACCATCAAGCAGCACCAGCAGCTGATGCAACAAGTGGAGCATCTAATGCTGGAGGACATGGGGCGGCACCAGCAGCACCAGCAGCTGATGCAACAAGTGGAGCTTCTGCATAATATATAAATGATAAAACTTTAATATAATAAAAAATACACTATAATTTTTAGAGTTATAGTGTATTTATTTTGTCCTAAATAGCTTATTGAAAAAATAATTAATAAAGTAAATATTTATGTCTACTAAATAATGGTAATGTTATAAGTAAAGATAAACTAACGCAAAGGATAGCTTAGTTGCAACCTCGAAAATTATATATAAAATTATTATTAATTTAGTATTTTTTAATAGACAAAATTACTATAATGTAGGATAATAAAGAATGGTATTTTATGTTTATAATCGTAAAAATAATAAGATTATATGGAGAAAGGATATATATATTATGATAGGGAAAAATAATTATAAATTACATCTAGAAAAAGATGGAGAAAGAGTAACACGTTACTCTATAAAAAAATTCACAGTTGGAACAGCATCAGTAGCTGTTGCAGCATCTATTTTCTTTGGTATGGGTAGCGTTGCTCATGCTGCGGAAGTAAATGAAGAAACTACTACTAATAAAGTAGAAGTAAAACAAGAAAAAAATATCTCGGTAAATAGTAATCAAAATATACAACAAAATAATAGTAAACCAGTTGTAACTGAACAACCTACTTCAAATGGAGCAGCTGAAAAAGAAGTAACTAGTAAAGAAACAGCTGAAAAAGAAGTAATTAGTAAAGAAGCTGTTAATAAAGCAACAACAGAAAAAGAGACGACTAGTAAAGAAGCTATCAATAAAGAAACAACAGAAAAAGAAGCTACTAGTGAAGAAACTGTTAATGAAGAAATAATTAATAAAAAAAGAGGCAGAAAATCATTAGTAACTGAAGAATCTAGTAATAAAGAATCAGTGAATACTGCTGAAGTTGATAAAAAAGAAGAAACAAATAAAAATGTTGAATCTAATCAAGAAGCAACTGAAGAAGTAGATAAAGTAATGTTAGAAGTTGCTATAAAAGAAGCAACTGAATTACAAAGTGCTGAAAACGTTGATGAAAAAAGTAAAAACTCTTTAAGTAATGTTATTATAGAAGCTAACTCTGTACTTTATAAGAGAAACACAGATCAAACTGAAGTTGATGATATTACCAATAAAGTAAATAATATTATCGGAAAAGTTTTAGCTAAACAACTTGAAAATAAAGAAATAGCTAAAAGAGAAGAAATAGAAACAGATAGTGATAGAGATACAAGAGCTCTTCCTGGAGTTGATGTAAAAGGGTTAAAAGGATGGATTGCAACTGGAGATACAGTTAAAAATAGTGAGCATTATTTAAATGCAACACCAGCCCAACGAAGTGCGTTTGATAAAGCATTGGCAGAAGCTAAAAAAGTTTTAGCTGATAGAACATCAAATCAAACTAAAACTAATAATGTAACAAATGATCTTACAAAAGAAGTTAAAAAACTGCAAAATGTCGCTATAACAAATAAAGGTCAGTTAAATAATTTAATTAATGCTGATGAAGAATTTAAAGAATCAAATGCTAAATATTATAATGAGACTGACAAAGCCAAAGTAACTGCTTATGATAATGCTATAGCTGAAGGAAAAACAAAAGCAGCGAAAGCACCTATTTCTCAAACAGAAATAAATGCAATTGTAGCAAAAATTAACGAGGCTAAAAATGCATTAAATGGGAAACCGACTGATTATTCAAAACTGAGAGAGCTTTATAACGAAATTGATAATATTAAAAATAGTCCACAATATTATAATGCTTCTGAAGATGCACAAAGTTTTTATGAATCAAATATTGATGATATACGAGCAGTAATTGAAGGGTTAGATAGTGGTGAAAATAACCATTTTAGACAAGAAAGTATTAACGAGTTAATAAAATATACGTTAGAGTCAAAAGGTGAGTTAACTGGTCTTCCTACAGATAAAGCAGAATTACAAAAATTAGCATCAGAAAATAAAGAGAATAATTCTAAATATTATAATGCAGATGCAGATAAAAAAGCTGCCTATGATAAAGAAGTTGAAGCAGCGAAACAAGTATTATCAAAAGAAAATGCAACTCAAAAAGAAACAGATGCAGCAAAAGCTAAATTACAAGCGGCCAAAGATGCATTAAATGGTGCGGAAACAGATAAATCAAAACTGCAAAAATTAGTGGAATTAGGTAACTCAGATGAAGTAACAAAAGATCCTAAGTATTATAATGCAAGTAAAGACGCATTGTTAAACTACTATAATGCGGTGAAAAAAGCAGAAGAAACACTAGCTAAGCCAAATGCTACACAAACTGAAATTGATAAAATGAAAGAAGAAGTAGAAGCGGCTAAAAATGCATTAGACGGGAAACCAACAAATTTCGAAGAGTTAAATAAACTAATAGCTGCTCAAAACACTATGCACAATGATCCTAAATACTTTAATGCTAGTGATGCAGCCAAAAAAGAATATGATGAAGCAATAGAAGAAGCTAAGAAATTGGCAAGTAACCCAGAAGCTTATCAAAAAAATGTTGATGAAACAGTAAAAAATCTTAAAGAAATCATTGAAGATTTAGATGGAAAAGCAACTGATAAAGATGCTCTACAAAAATTAGTAGATGAAAGTAATTCTAAAAATACTAATTATAAATACTATAATGCTTCTGGTGGAGAACTTATAGCTTATGATGAAGCGGTAGAAGAAGCAAAAGCACTATTAGCTAAAGCAAATCCAACACAAGCAGAAATAGAGGAAGCAAAAACAAAATTAGAAAAAGCAAAAAATGAGTTAGATGGGAAACCGACTAATTTTGAAGAATTACAAAGCTATATAGATAGGGAAGAAGCCGTTTTAAATAGTTACAAATTTTATAATGCAGATCCAGAGAAAAGGGCATTATATGAAAAACGTATAAAGGATGCTAAAGCGTTACTAACAAAAGAAAACGTGACACAGAGTGATGTAGGAGAAATAGAAAGTTATCTGCGTTATATTGAAAAGTCATTAGATGGTAAAGAAACAGATAAGTCTGAATTATCTAAATTAGTAAAAGACTTAGAAAATAAAACTAAGGAAGATAAATATACTAAAGCAGAAGACTCAAGAAAATTTGTGTATGACTTAGCGGTAGAAGAGGCTCAAAAAGTGTTGGCAAAAGAAAAGGCAACACAAGAAGAAGTTAATCTTGCGAAAAAACAATTAGCAGCGGCAAGAGATGCCTTAAACGGTGATAGAATTCGTAGAGAAGATTTACAAAATCTAGTAGATGAGAGTAATAGTAAAGATAGCAATGAAAAATATTATAATGCTGATGACGATAGAAAAGTTGCATATGATAAAGCTATTGAAGATGTGAAAGAACTATTAGCTAGAGAAAATATTTCTCAAGCTGAAATCGATGCAGCAAAAGAAAAAATCGATGCAGCAAAAGAGGCTCTAAATGGTAATCAGTCTACTAAAGAAAAACTAGAAATTTTAGTAAATGAAAGTAACGAAAAAGATAGTAATTCTAAGTATTACAATGCTGACCCTGAGAAAAAACTAGCATATGATAAGGCCGAAGAAGAAGCTAAAAAAGTATTAGCGAAAGAAAATGTTACACAAAAAGAAATTGATGCAGCAAAAGATAAACTAAAAGCGGCAAAAGATGCATTAAATGGTACAGAAACTAATGCTCAAGAACTTAAGAAATTAATTGATGGAGTAACTAAAGTATATAATTCTAGTAGAAGTTATAATGCAGCAGAAGAAAAACAAAAAGCACATTATAATGCGGTAGAAGCGGCTAGAGAAGTGTTGCTGAAAAAAAATGTAACTCAAGCGGAAGTAGATGCGGCAAAAGCAAAAGTACTAGAAACAGATGCAGCATTAGATGGAAAAGATACTGACTATTCTAAGTTCTGGCCACTTTATGATGAAATAGATAGAGTAAAAAATAGTCCGAAATATTATAATGCAGATGAAAGTGCTAAGAAACAATATGATGAAAGTTCTCAATTTGCAAAAACTCAGGGAGATTTAAAAAAGAGAGGTTATCCACTTTCTCAAAGAGAATTAGATGGATTGATTAAATTTATAGAAGATTCTAAAGCAGGGCTAAATGGAGAAGATACTAATAAAGCTCCATTACAAAGTTTAGCGGATGAAAGTAATACAAAAGATAGTAATGCTAAATACTATAATGCTGAAACAGCTAAGAAAACTGACTATGATAAAGCAGTAGAAGAAGCTAAAAAAGTGTTAACAAAAGAAAATGTAACGCAAAAAGAGATCGATGCAGCAAAAGCTAAATTAGAAGCAGCAAAAGATGCACTTAATGGTGATAAAACTCAGAAAGAAAGACTACAAGTATTAGCTGATGAGAGTAATACAAAAGACAGTAATGCAAAATACTATAATGCAGATGCAGATAAGAAAGCAGAATATGACAAAGCAGTAGAAGAATCAAAAGCAGTACTAGCTAAAGAAAATGCAACTCAAACAGAAATAGATGCAGCAAAAGCTAAATTAGAAGCAGCAAAAACAGCTTTAAATGGTAAAGATACTAATAAAGCTCCACTACAAAGTTTAGTTGATGAGAGTAACGAAAAAGATTATAATTCTAACTACTACAATGCAGATACAGAAAAACAAGCTGCATATAACGAAGCGGTAGAAGAATCAAAAGCGGTATTAGCTAAGGAGAATGTAACTCAAGCTGAGATAAATGCATCTAAAGCTAAATTAGAAGAAGCTAAAAAAGCACTGAATGGTAAAAATACAAATGTTGAAGAATTATTAGAATTAGTCAGAGATAGTGCTATGAAAAATGGATATAGCTATTATTACAATGCTGATGCAGATAAAAAAGCAGCATATGATAAAGCAATAGAAGAAGCAGATAAAGTACTGTCTAGAGATCTTGCAACTCAAGCAGAAGTAGATGCAGCAAAGGCAAAATTACAAGCAGCGAAAGATGCGTTAAATGGAGATAAAACAAATACTGAAATATTAAAAGCTTTAGCTGATGAGAGCAATACAAAAGATACAAATGCTAAATATTATAATGCAGATACAGAAAAACAAACTGCATATAATAAAGCAGTAGAAGAAGCCAAAGTAGTGTTATCGAAAGAAAATGTAACGCAAGAAGAAGTAAATGCGGCAAAAGCAAAATTACAAGAGGCGAAAGATGCATTGAACGGAGCGAATACAAACAAAGAAGCATTACAAAACTTAGCTGACGAAAGTGCAACAAAAGATAGTAATTCTAAATACTACAATGCAGATACAGAAAAACAAACTGCATACAACAAAGCAGTAGAAGAAGCCAAAGCTGTGTTAGCTAAAGAAAATGTAACGCAAGAAGAAGTAGATGCAGCGAAAACAAAATTACAAGCGGCCAAGGATGCATTAAACGGAGCAAATACAAACAAAGAAGTATTGCAAAACTTAACTGACGAAAGTGCAACGAAAGATAGTAATTCTAAATACTACAATGCTGATGCAGAAAAACAATCTGCATACAATAAAGCGGTAGAAGAAGCAAAAGCAACATTAGCTAAGGAAAATGTAACGCAAATAGAAGTAGATGCAGCAAAAGCTAAACTACAAGAAGCTAAAGATGCTTTAAACGGAGTGGATACAAATAAAGAAGCTTTACAAAACTTAGCAGATGAAAGTAATACAAAAGAAGAAAACTATAAATATTACAATTCAGAAAATAAAGTTAAAGAAGCATACGATAAGGCAGTGGAGGATGCTCGTAAAGTATTAACAAAAGAAAATGTGACGCAAGCAGAAGTAGATGTAGCAAAAGCTAAATTAAATGCAGCAAAAGCCAAACTTACAGGTGAACCAACAAATACGAAAGAGTTAGAAAAGTTATTAGAAAAAAATGATGAAATTATTAAAACTCCTAAATATTATAACTCTACACCAGCAATAAAAGAATGGCGTGATACATTAATAAAAGAAGCAAAAGAACTATTAACTAAGAAAAATACAACTCAAGAAGAAATTGATACTGTAAAAACATATTTAATAGATTCTGAAAGACTATTAAAAGGTAAGGAAACTAATAAAACTGAATTAGCGAAATTAATAAAAGAAGTTGAAGATAGTAGAAATAATAATGCTAAATATTATAATGCTAATCCAGAGAAAAAAGCTGCTCTTGATAAAGCAATAGAAGAAGCTAAAAAATTATTAACTAAAAATGATGCTACACAAGATGAAGTAAATGCAGAAAAAACAAAAATAGAAAATGCTAATTCAGATCTTAATGGAACTACAACTAATAAGAAACCATTACAAGATTTAACAGACGAATCAGGAAATACGCCAAATAGTTCTAAATACTATAATGCAGACGAAGCTAAAAAAGCAGTATTTGACAAAGCAATAGAAGAAGCTAAAAAGGTATTAGCTAAAGATAATGCATCACAAACAGAAATCGATGCAGCAAAAGAGAAATTACAAGAAGCAAAAGATGCATTAAACGGAGTAGACACAAATAAAGAAGCTCTACAAAACTTAGCTAATGAGAGTGAAGTAAAAGACAGCGACGCTAAATACTACAATGCCGATGCAGAAAAACAAGAAGCATACAACAAAGCAGTAGAAGAAGCGAAAGCTGTGTTAGCTAAAGAAAATGTGGCACAAGCAGAAATAGATGCAGCAAAAGCGAAATTACAAGAAGCAAAAGATGCATTAAACGGAGCAGACACAAATAAAGAAGCTCTACAAAACTTAGCTGACGAAAGTAATACAAAAGATAGTAATGCTAAATACTACAATGCAGATACAGAAAAACAAGCAGCATACAATAAAGCAGTAGAAGAAGCAAAAGCAGTGTTAGCTAAAGAAAATGTAACGCAAGCAGAAGTAGATGCGACGAAAGCAAAACTACAAGAAGCCAAAGATGCATTAAATGGAGCGGACACTGATAAATCTAAATTACAAGAACTATCAGATGAAAGTGCAACAAAAGACAGTAACGCTAAATACTATAATGCTGATGCAGAAAAACAAGCTGCATACAATAAAGCAGTAGAAGAAGCAAAAGCTGTGTTATCAAAAGAAAATGTAACACAAGTAGAAGTAGATGCAGCGAAAGGAAAACTACAAGAAGCAAAAGATGCATTAAACGGAGTGGATACAAATAAAGAAGCTTTACAAAATCTTGCTGATGAAAGTGCAACAAAAGATAGTAACGCTAAATATTACAATGCTGATGTAGAAAAACAAGAAGCATACAATAAAGCAGTAGAAGAAGCGAAAGCTGTGTTAGCTAAAGAAAATGTAACGCAAGCAGAAATTGATGCAGCGAAAGCTAAACTACAAGAAGCTAAAGATTCACTAAATGGATTAAATACTGATAAAACGGAACTTAATCGATTAATAGATAATAGCTCAGAGTTAAAAAATAATGATAAGTATAATAATGCTAATAATGATTTGAAAAATGAATATGATAAACTTTTAGAAGAAGCAAAAGCAGCACTAAGTAAAAACTTATCACAAAAAGAAGTGGATCAACTAGTTGACAAAGTTAAAGAAGCAGAATCTAAGTTGAATGGTAAGGCTGTGGAACCAGAGAAACCAGTTGAGCCAGAAAAACCAGTTGAACCGGAAAAACCAGTTGAACCGGAAAAACCAGCTGAACCAGAGAAACCATCTGAACCGGAAAAACCAGCTGAACCAGAAAAACCATCTGAGCCAGAAAAACCATCTGAACCAGAGAAACCAGCTGAACCAGAGAAACCATCTGAGCCGGAAAAACCATCTGAACCAGAGAAACCAGCTGAACCAGAGAAGCCATCTGAACCAGAGAAGCCATCTGAACCGGAAAAACCATCTGAGCCAGAAACACCATCTGAACCAGAGAATCCATCTGAGCCTGAAAAACCAGCTGAACCGGAAAAACCAGTTGAACCGGAAAAACCAGTTGAACCGGAAAAACCAATGGAACCAGAGAAGACAGCTGAACCGGAAAAACCAGTTGAACTGGAAAAACCAGTTGAACCGGAAAAACCATCTGAGCCAGAAAAACCAGCTGAACTAGAAAAACCAGCTGAACCAGAAAAACCGGCTGAACCGGAAAAACCAATGGAACCAGAGAAGCCAGCTGAACCGGAAAAACCATCTGAGCCAAATAAACCAGAAGAAAAACCTGCAAATCCAGATAGACATAATGTTGAAACTGATAACAATAAAGTAGTTACAAAAATACGTAAGTCTGGAGATAAAATATTAAGTAAGACAGGTGTGGAAACACAGAACTCAACATCTCTAGCTTTTGGTCTATTATCATTGCTATCGTTTGGTTTATTAAGAAAACGAAAAGAAGACAATAAATAATTGTATATTTTCTGGAAAATACCCTTAGGATTTATGATTCTAAGGGTATTTTTGTGTTTTATTTAATTAATAATACATATTAATTAACGCGATAAAACTAAAGTCCCACTATAGTGGATAAAAAAAAGCACTAATACAGCTATTAGTACTATGATATTTGTTAATATAATAATGAAAATATAGATATTAAATTTCTAAATAGAAACACTAACTAGATAAAATAAAATTATATTAAAATATAATTAAAACCTATAATATCAAACATATAAAACGATTTCTAAAATTAATTTGACAAATATATACTAAAAGTGATACTATTATAGATGAAAGAAACAAATATATAAATATTTTAAATGATATTTGTACTTTCAAGAAAACTGTAAATTTATAAAAAAGGAGGGAAATATTAATGAGAAAAGCAGTTTTTAAATTTTTAGGTGTATTACTGTTTGTAATATGCGCAGTAACTGGATTATCATTTTTTGACCAAGGTAAAGCTAAGGCTGCAGAATCAACTGAGAAGAAGATTGATGTGTCTAATGTCCGTGTGGAAAAAAATGAAGGTGGAAAAGTTGATCATGCTTTAGCGCCATGGGAAACTTTCAAAGTTAGTGCAGAGTTTAGCATACCTAATCCTTCAAAAGTAAAACAAGGAGATACATCAACTATAGGAATACCTGATCAATTCCAATTTGGTAGTACTTATGCTGATAAAAATAGAACATTCAATATTGTTGACAAAAACAATACATCTGAAGTTGTAGCAAATGCAGCAGTTGATATGAAAAAGAAAAACCTTGTTTTTACATATACTGACTATCCAAGTAAACACGCAGAAGTAATTGGAGATTTCTTCTTTTATGGGCGTGTAGACCATGAGAAAGTATCAGGAGAAAAAGACCTAGACTTCAATTTAACTGTTGATGGAAAAAAAGTTGAAGGTGATAAACTTAAATATAAAGGAGCTCCTGTTCAACCTAAAGTTGGTATCAAAAAAGAAGGTTGGCAAAGAGAAAGTAAATCATCAGACTTACGTTATAAAATTAAAGTAAATGCTGATGGTAAACATATGAAAAATGTTGTAGTTACTGATAACTTAGCATTTTCAGATGGAACTATTGATCCAAGTTCTGTTAAAGTAGAATATGGTACATTTACATATACTCCTACTGACGGTGTATATCGTCTGGATAACTATCCAGCGACTGCAAAACCATTACCAGAAACAGATTATAAAGTAACTTTCAATGCAGATAACAGAGGATTTACAGTAAAATTCTTAAGAGATATTTTACCAAGTGATAATATCCGTATCATGTATGATGTTGCTTTAGGTAAAACGCCACCTAACGGAACACTTTATCACAATAATTCAAAATTAGAAGGTGAAGTTGTTACAGAAGGTTCTAATGATAATGGTGGCAAAGTAGATAAACCGAATAAAGTTTCTCTAACATCTGAATCTTGGATAAAAACTCTAACACCTGGTGGTGAAGCAGAAGGTAAAAAGTATTCATTATCTATACTAAAAGAAGACTCTGTGACTAATGAACCACTAGAAGGGGCTAAGTTTAACGTTTATGCATCTGACAAAGATGGAAATAAATTCGGAAGTTCAATAACTACTTTAACTACGAATAAAAAAGGTGAAGCATCTGTTGGAGATTTAGTAAATGATTACTATCTTCTTGAAGAAATAGCAGCGCCAACTGGATATTCATTACCAGATAAAGCAGTTAAATTACTTATTAACGCTAAAAAACAAACAGAAGCAAAAGAAAATGGAGTAGCAGCTGATGCTGTTTACAAAATTACAAACAAAAAAATCGATGAAAAAGTAAATGTAGTTGGTACTAAAACATGGGTAGATAACAACGATAAAGATTTAAATCGCCCAGAAAAAATAGTAGTAAAATTACTTGCTGACGGTAGTGAAGTTGCATCAAAAGAAATTACTGCAGCTAACAACTGGAAATATAGCTTCGATAATCTACCTAAGTACAAAGATGGTAAAGAAATAGTCTATACTATCTCTGAAGTTGGGGTAGAAGGATATACACCTGAAATAACAGGTTACAATATTAAAAATACTTATAACCCAACAGTTACAAATATAACTGTAGAGAAAAAATGGGATGACAACAACAATAATGATGGAATCCGTCCATCATCAATTGATGTACAATTACTTGCGAATGGTGAAAAATTAGGTGGTATTGTTACATTAAATGCAGCAAATGCATGGAAACACCTATTTGATAATTTACCAACAAAATTAAACAAAAAAGAGGTTGTTTACTCAGTATCTGAAGTAAATGTACCAAAAGGTTATACTGTTGAAAATTCTGGTCTAAAAGACGGAAAAATAGTATTAACTAACAAACACAACCCAGTTGAAAAAGAAGTTTCTGTTGAGAAAAAATGGAACGATGAGAATAACAATGACGGTATCCAACCAACTGAGGTAACAGTACAATTATTCGCTGGAGATAAAGCAGTAGGTGCTCCAGTTAAATTAAACAAAGAAAATAATTGGAAACACGTATTTAGCAACTTAAAAGCTAAAGCAGAAGGAAAAGATATCGAGTATACTGTAAAAGAAGTAGATGTACCAGAAGGTTATACAGTTACAGTAGAAGGGAAAAACAACATCGTTATTACTAACACTCACGTACCAGCGTTAACAGAACTATCTGTAATTAAACTTTGGGAAGATGAAAACAACAAAGATTCTTCAAGACCAGCTAGCATCACTGTACAATTATTCGCAAATGATAAACCACAAGGTGATGTAGTAGTTCTTAATGAAGAAAATAGTTGGAAACATACTTTTGCTAACTTAAAAGCTAAAGTAAATGGTGAAGTAGTAAATTATGAAGTACGCGAAATCGACGTACCAAGTGGATATACTGTAACTACTACAGTAGGAGAAAATGGTGAAGTAGTATTAACAAATACACATAAACCAATTTTACCTCCACCACCAGTAGTTGAAATTCCACCAAAACCATGGACACCAACTCCCCCACCTGCGCCACAATTACCACCGAAAAAAGTTGAAGTTAAACCTAAACAATTAGCTAAAACTGGTGTAGAAAATGATATGAGCGCAATGCTAGTATCAACAATTTTACTAGGTGCAGCAGCGGTGTTACGTAGAAAAAAAACTAACTAGTTTGAAACTACTCAAAAAAGACTTTAAGTAATATATTGCTTAAAGTCTTTTTTATGTTTTAAGATAACATAATCTGAAATAACTAATAAACTATCCATTAAGGTGATATTAATAAAACATAAAGAAGAAAAAAAGGATAGATTTCACACGGGAAATAAGTGCTTTACGATTATTTGCAAAAATATTCACATGAATAATATTTTATGATATAAATATATTTATATACTACCTCATGAGCTTAGAAGTAATATTAAAACTTTATGGTCAAATTAAATTTTTCAATATTTTAAGTCGTAGATATTTTACACTTAGTGATGATATCAATGATTAGTGAAGTATATTTACAACTTAAAAATAGTTAATAAATTATACTTATAATAATTAAATTGAATGTTGTTAGTTGTATTTACAAGTTATTTTCCTAAATGTAACTAATATAAATAAGAAAAAATATTGATATATTTATAATGTAGTGCTATAATTAATAGTATTATGTTAAGTATATATTATTTATTATATATTTAGCTAATAATTATGTGAAAAATATATTAAGTTGTTTAGAAAAGGAGAAGAAGTATAATGAAAAAAATAACAACTACAGTGATTTTAGGAGGAGCGTTAGTAGGTAGTGCTGTAATGGCACAAGAAGCACATGCAGCAGAAACTGAAACTCCAAAAAATGATAGTAATTTAGTGGTGAAAACGGAAGTTGGAAAAACAACGGAAGCTGATGTTGCTAAAGAAAAACAAAAAGCAGATGAAGCTAAAAAATCACTAGAACTAGAGAAAAAAGAAGTAGATAAAAAGGTTGAGTTAGCAAAGAAAGATTCTGAAAAAGTTAATAAACTGGAAAAAGATGCTGAAGAAGGTTCAAATGTTACGGATAAAGTAATTGATGAAAAAGCAGATGAAATTAAAAAATTAGAATCTAATAAAGATAATGTTGCAACCGAAATTAATAAATCTAAATCAGATGTAGAATCTGCGAAAAAAGATACAGAAGACAAAGAAAAAGTAGCTAAAGAAAAAGAAGAAAATTCATCTAGTATTGATAAAAATCTTAAATCAAAACAAAATGAAGAATCTTCACTTTTAGCTAAGTTAAAAGAAGATAAAAATAAACTAAATACATTAACTGAATCATTAAATAAAATAGAAAAAGATAAAGAAAAATCTGAAAAAGCGTTAGAAGAAGCTCAAGCTGCTTTAAATAAAGCAAAAGAAGAAGAAGCTGAAAATCTAAATAAAATTAAACAATTAGAAGATAAACGAGATGAGCAACAAGCTGTTTTAAATAATAAACAAAAACAATTAGAAAATGCTAAAGCAGAAAAAGAAAAAATAGAAGACGAAATTAAAAAAAACGAAGCTATTTTTGGAGCTAAAGGAATTTTAACAGAAATCAAATTCGATCAAGAATTTGTTGATGCATTAAAAACATACCAAAAAGCTTCATTTGCTGAACAACAAAAAACAATTGCTAGTGTAGTTGCTAAAGAAAAAGAAGCAGTTAAAAAATATCCAATCTTAGATACAGATTCTATTGATTATTCTAATAGTGAAAAAGTAGATGTTAATAATTTATCTGAAAAAGACCAAATTTTATTAACACAATACTTTAACTACTTAAATAATCAAGTTCGTAAACAATTTGGACTAGTGCCAGCTAAAACAAACTTAAACGTATTAAAATTTGCACAAGATGTTGCTAAATATACAAAAGAAAGTGGATTTAAAGATCCAGATCATGATCATCGTTCAATAAACAAAGCTGCATACGAAAATGGAATTGATAAAACTGATAGAGATACTGTATACAACAGATTTGAAAGTTTAGATGCTAAATCAATTGATAAAGAAGACTCTCAATCAAATATGGTAGCAAGAAAATTCCTATTCGATTCTATCTATCAATCAGTACAACGTTTCTACCATGAAGGAAGAGCGAATAATCATTATGATCATGCTAAACACTTAATGAATACAGAAGATCAAACGTTTGGAACATACTTCGCGTTAACACCATCAGATAGTCAATATTATAACTGGCTAAGATTTGGTGTAGTAAGTGTACCACCACGCTATGGAGTGACAGACTATGATGAAAACGGGAACCCAATTTATGAAAAATTCGATAAATTATGGGGAGCTAAATCTGAAAAAACTCTACCGTTATTAGAAGTTAAAGATACTACAGAACTAAAAGCTAATTTAGAAAAAGCAAAAACTGAAATAACACGTATTGAAAATGAAAAAGCTGCTGAAGAAAAAAAATTAGCAAAACGTGAGGATGAATTAAAACAAGAGCAAAATAAACCATCTAAACTTAATGCAGCTACTCAAGTATTCAATAGAGCAAAAGAAGCTAATGATAATAATGAATCAACTTTAAATTCAACAAAAGCTGAAATAAATAAAGTTAATGCTGAAATCGATAATGATAATAGTCAAGTGAAAAAAGTAAAAAATGACATTATAAAATTATTAAGTGATTTAGCTAAGGCTAATTCTGAATTACAAGAAGCAAAAGCAAAATTAGAAAGTGCTATAAAAAATGAGGAGAAATTAAAATCTCAATTAGAATCTTTGGAAACTGAATTAAATAGCTTAAATAATAAGATTCTAAATAGTACAGAAGAGAAACAACGCTTAGAATATATAAAAAATAATCATTCGTTAATCCTTAAAGAATTAGAACAAGCACGAAAAGATTTAGCAGTTTCTAATAAAAATGCTAAAGATGCTTTAGATAATCTTAAAGCTCTTGAAAAAGATGCAAAAGAAAAATATGATAAATATTTACAAATCAAACGTCAATATGATATAGAAAATTATACATGGGGAGTTACAATAAATCCTCCAGTATTCGATTTACCAGAATTATCTCTTGAAGAGATAGAAAAAACATTAGAAAATAATTCAAAAACTTTAAATACTGTATCAAATGTTAAACGCGAACGATTTGCTAAAACATCTAAATTTAAAGGTAAAGCTATAGTTAAAACTATAAATAAAAAGAAAAAAGTTTTACCAAATACAGGATCTACTAGTACGTCAACAACTGGTGTTGCTGTGTTATTAGCTGCAGTAGCAATAGCTGCTAGAAAACGTAGAATAAAAAGATAATAAATATAATTAAAATAGTTTTAAATCCGAAGTGGTAAGTATATCACTTCGGATTTTTTAAGTATTATATAAAAAGTAAGTTTATATAAAATTTATAATGTGTAAACTTCTTCTAACTAGTAGGAAATACTTACTATAAAATAGTAATAATATAATGACAAAACGGTATCATCGCGATATAATTATAATTAAAGTATCCTTAAAAAGATACTAAAAAATTTTATATATAAATAAGGAGTTTAGATATGAAAAAGGATAGCCTTTTATCGAAACTGTTTCATAGATACTTTATTGTTGCACTTAATGGTATGGCACTAGGGTTGTTTTGTACCCTTATTATAGGTCTTATAATTAAGCAAATAGCTATAAATTTAAGTGGAGGCATTTCAACATTTTTTATAGTGATAGCAACAATAGCGATGGCTTTAACTGGCCCAGTAATAGGTATAGGTGTTGCGCATGCATTAAAAGCACCTAAGCTGGTAATTTTAGCCTCGGGTGTAGTTGGATTTTTAGGAGCATTCGGATCAAACTTAGGTACTAATCACCTTATTGAACAAGGGAAGTTAATAGTTAGTGGTTCAGGAGATCCATTAGGTGCATTTATCGCGGTAGTTATAGCTGCTGAATGCGGAAGGTTAGTATCAGGAAAGACAAAAATTGATATTATCGTAACACCGTTTGTAACGATTGTTGTAGGTGCTACCGTTGCATATTTCACAGGACCATATTTAATAAAAGGAATGAAAATTCTTGGAACATTTATTAGAGAAGCAACAGAATTACAACCATTTTTAATGGGAATAGCTGTTTCGGTAATAATGGGGATAATCTTGACATTACCTATAAGTTCTGCAGCATTATCTATCATACTAGGTCTATCAGGTATAGCTGCAGGTGCTTCAACTGTAGGGTGCGCTGCTCAGATGGTTGGTTTTGCGGTTATTAGCTTTAAAGCAAACAGATGGAATGGACTTTTAGCTCAAGGATTAGGTACATCTATGCTTCAAGTACCAAATATAATGAGGAAACCTATAATTTGGATACCATCAATAGTTGCTAGTGCAATACTAGGTCCAATAGCTACATTAGTATGTAGAATGGAAAATAATCCTGCAGGTGGAGGAATGGGTACATCTGGTTTGGTAGGGCAACTTATGACATGGCAAACAATGTCTTCTTATACAAGTCATGCAGTATTATTAGTCGAAATCTTATTATTGCATTTTATCTTGCCAGCAATTTTATCTTATGCAGTATATTACTATATGGAAAAGAAAAACTATGTATGTGCAGAAGATTATAAATTAGACCTGTAATTTTATCCGTTTTACTTAAAAGAACAGATTAAATTAAAATAATAGATTAGACATTTTACAGTATTTGAAAAAATATAAAGAAAAAACTACTGTATAAAATTCTGTAATAAATCTTTATATAGTAGAAAGAAATTTAATATTTAAAAATGAGTCTTACGATTAATGAGTAAGAATTCTACAAAACAATCTCCAATTATAAATATTGGAGATTAATTTTTTGAAAGAATAGAAAAAATACTTTTGAAAACTTAAAAAACAAATAATTATTTATATAATGGACTCTAAATATATCTTTTATTAATGAAACATTTTTATTTTGACATCTATAATGTATGGTAGACATAACTTCTGGAAACGATACTATTTATGGGATTCATAATAAGAAGTCTAAAAAAAAACATGCTTAACGAACAATTGATAACGCTAATGAAAACGCTATTTATGACAAATTTATGAATTATAAATTTTTCAAAAAAAATAGTTATGTTATTGCTTGTAGGAAGGGTTTTGTTGTGTTATAATAACGGGGTTAGTAATACGATGTTTATACATATATTATGAAACAAAGATATACATATATAATTGTATACTCTTTAAAAAATATTATTTAAAAAGGAGAAATTATCAAATGATAAGAAGAGAACATCAACGATTTTCTTTAAGAAAATATAAAGTTGGCGTAGCGTCTGTTTTCTTAGGATTTGGACTTAGTTTCGTGCTAGCAGGTAGCGGAGAAGCTAAAGCTGCTGAAACTAATGCTGAAACTGCAGCACCGAAGACTGAGGTAGCAGCAAAAGCGGAAACCCCAGCGGCTACAGCAACCCCTAAAGCGGAAGCTGCAGTAACTGAAACTCCAGCTGCTACACCAGCAAAAGCAGAAGAAGCTACACCAGCGGTAACTGAAGCTAAACCAGCTGCTGAAGAAACTGCTAAAGTAGAAGAAGCTGCTAAACCAGAAGTTGCTGAAGGAGAGGCTAATAAAGAAGAAAAAGCTGAAGAAGCTAAACCAGCTGCTGAAGCAAAACCAGCAACAGATGAATCAAACAAACCAAAAGTACGTAGTCGTCGTGCTGTTACGAACGAAGCTGTAACTGGAGACCACAACTCTAACCCAGTAGCGGTAAGCACTTACTTAAAAGATGGGGAAAAAGTAACTCCAGAAATCAGAGATGCTAACGGTGCAACTGTAAGCTCTCAACCTGTACCAGCTAAATACGCTAGAAAAGAAGGAGATTGGTACACATACGCTATTTGGGATTTAACTGAATTCAATAAACGTTATGGTACAAAATACTATGCTCGTGCTTATAAGAGATTTGATGAATCTACAGATACAACTGTTGAATTACTAGATAAAACTACTGGTAATGTAGTAGAAACTAGAACTGTTACTTCATCTAGTGGTGTTCAAAAATTCACTACTACTACAGCGGCGTCTAATAGTGAATTAACTTTCCAAGTAGATTATAAAGCAGGTACTTCTGCTGATAAAGGTAAAGTAGCTCAACCATTTATTCAAAATGGTTTTGAAGTTGGAAAGAGTATAACAGATTTAGTAGCTGCAGGACACCAACTTACACCAGCAGAGCAAGCGCTTTTCACTGCAGTTTATAACGCTCGTACTACAACAGATATTCTAAATGTTGTTGACCCAACTTATAATGGACGTACAATTACTGATTCAAATGCTAAAATACCAGAAGCAATTAATAAAACAACTTACTATAAAGTAGTTGATAAAAACAATGCTACATTTAACGCTAATAAAACTGATGTAACAGTTCAAGATTATAAAGAAAATGGTAACGAAGTAGATTTAGCTAGATATAGTCTTAAAGCTGAAGAAGGACAAAGTTTCACAGCATCTGGTGAGCGCAAATTTGATGGCTATAAATTGTATCAAACAGCTAATGCAAATGATAAATCAAGTTATGTCAGTCGTCCTTATACTGTCGGTGCTAAATTCATGGATGCGGACCGTTATGGTATTAAACGGATTAAAGAAGTTGTTGGAGAAGACGGTTCGGTAGTTATTCGTGTTTACTTATTAGATCCAAAACAACAAAGTAAACGTTCTGAAGGTTCATTAAGTACTGATGGCTACATGTTGATTGCTGAAACTGCTCCAATTAAACCAGGAGAGGCAAACACTAAAGAACTAGTTGTTAAAAAGACACCTCTTACAACAATTCCGTTTAAAGATCATCCAAATGGAGCGTCAGTTGACTTTGGTTTCCAGACATTATCAAATTATACGCCCTATAAAACGGTTTTTGTTCCATATCTAGGAGATGGTATCGGTAGTAGTGCTAATAATGGTGTGTTTGATAGTGGTTCTTATAGACAGAGCGGTACAAACGTTGACTTGCTTAACACTTTGACACCGTATAAACAGCCTATTTACTACTATGTAAAAGTAGATCCAGTAACCTACACCCCTGAAGTAAGTAAAGTTCTTGAAGGACGTACTTTAAATGATGGTGATTTTAGCTTTACCCTTAAACAAGAAGGTGGCACACATCAAGAAACAGTTACCAACAAAAATGGCAAGGCAACCTTTAGCAAACTAACATTCGAAAAACCAGGTACCTATACTTATAAGATTACGGAAGTTGCTGGTTCGGATAAGGACGTTGACTATGATGGTATGGAGGTTACTCTCACAGTTACCGTTACTCAAAATGCTCAGGATAAACTAGAAGTTCAAGCTGTTTATAAATCAACAGGTGGTCATGCTGAGGGTGAGAATGACAAGACATTTAACAACTATGTC
>ERZ772972.176-NODE-176-length-22789-cov-3.908375_pt1 | contig 22789 bp, 25 predicted proteins | sample MGYA00580673_ERZ772972 | MGnify/ENA primary metagenome ERZ772972 (study PRJEB29015, sample SAMEA2738051) | human oral metagenome | biome: human oral; feature: human-associated habitat; material: saliva | place: China | collected 2229 ... | reverse complement strand
GTTTGCCAAGTTCAAGCCAGTGAATATGTGGTTCAGCTATCCAGTACACGCGCTTGATGAAACGGGCGTGCTGGAGGATATTAAACTTGAGGATACGAACGCTAAAAATTCGCCTTGGAAGAAAAATTTTGAGAAGAAAGAAACCAAAGGGGACAAAGCCAAGAAAGTTGAGACTGCAATCGGAATCCTTAATGATGGTATCGAACCAGTGACCCTCGAAAGTTTGGTAGATTATTTTTCTACTGAAGAGAAGCCAGTAAGTGAAAAAACAGTCCGCAGGTGGATAAAAAACAATGGAAAGTTTGAAATTATAAACAAGGAAATTGTGCCGAAAAACTCAAATGTAGATGAATAGGGACAAGGACATATCGAAGGACACATCGAAAGACATATCGAGGGACATTATTCGATTTGTCCTTAGGGACACAGGGACATTATTCGATTTGTCCTTATGTCCCTAGGATGTAAAAAACGAGGGACATATCGAATATTTTATCGAAATGTCCGAGGGACAAAACCAGGGACAGAATCTCTCCTCCTCCGGAGAGAGAGATTTAGGAAAATGTCCCTGAAGGTCCATGGGTACAGGTACAGGAACAAGGGGGCTATGCATCCGCCCCTTGTAACCCTGTAACCCTGTCCCCTGACATGGACTAAAAGCGAAATTTAAAAAAGAAAAGGAGTACATTTATAAAAATGTCTATTGAATTCTTTTTACCGATGCAAAAAATTCCGACAACGACTCACCAACAAAAAAAGGTAAATGCTAGATTTGGTAAGCCAATATTTTATGAGCCAGAGGATCTGAAAAATGCCAGAGCAAAATTTGAGAGCTTGCTTGCGCAGTATGTGCCTCCTGATAAATTTAAAGGAGCTGTTCGACTGACAGTCAAGTGGTGCTTCCCTCGTATCAAGAAAAGCTACGATGGCCAGTACAAGACCACAAAGCCAGATACAGATAATCTCCAGAAATTGCTCAAGGATTGCATGACGAAACTTGGATACTGGCAAGATGATGCTCAAGTGGCCAGCGAGATTGTCGAAAAGTTCTGGGCTGATACAGTCGGAATCTATATCAAGATTGAGGAATTGCCATGAGAATTGACTACATTGATTTCTTTAGCAGGGTCATTCCGGAATGGATGGCGCGCAGCAATCAGAAGAGCCAAGAGGTTGGTTTTGGTTCGGATGCCTATTGGCTGTGGGCAGTGTCGTCGATTAGCGAAATTTGTAAACAATACAATGATGATGAGCTGGTGACGGAGCAGTTCAGCCTGCTCTTTAACTGGCTTGAGAAACAAGCAGGAGGAGTTGGAAAATGAAAGAAAAAACATATGAAGAGGTTTTGGATGAAATGATTAGCGATAAGATCAATAATCCAAATCACTATCAGGGTGCATTTGGCCTTGAGGCAATTGATGTTGTCCGTAATTTCGCAGGAAACTTGACAGCTGTTCAAGGATTTTATTGGGGGAATGCAATCAAGTATATGCTTCGCTTCCAGAAGAAGAACGGTCTCGAAGACCTGAAGAAAGCACGCAAGAACCTTGATTGGTTGATTGAGGAGAAAGATAATGGATTATGAAAAAACACTAACAAGAAAACAATGTGAGCGGTTTGCGTTTATGTTAAGACAAAAACGAAAAGATAACAAGCTTACTTTGAAAGAATTAGAAAATAAACTAGGATATCCAATTGCAACGATATCGAATTGGGAGCGTTTAAAAACAGCGCCTGATATGTATAATGTGGAAGATGTGGCTACTTATTTCAATCTTCCTATGGATGTTTTTCTAGGAGAGGGGTGATACATGACTAATGACGAAGAAAAAAATAGAGCGCTTGTCAGTCATACACCGCAGAGAAATTAATTGGCTAAAGTGGTATTTTTTAAGGGATAAGAAAAATCCTCAAAAAACAATCTTGGAGCAAAAGATTATAGTTTCTCATATCAAAAATGATAGGCTTGAAGCTAAGTTTTTAACCAATTTAAAAAAATCAACTGAAGATTTTATAGATGGGTCTGATCCTAAATATTTGCGGGCAATAAAAGAGGTTTATGTTTACGAGAATATGAATGTCATTGGAGCTTGTCAAAAAATCCTATTTTATAGTCCAACTCAAGCCTATGTATTACTTAATGCGTGGTTTAACGATTATTTTCGTGCGACTTACACAGAATTACTTAAAAATGCAATTTTAGATAAAGAACCGTAAAAAAACCAAAGCTTATGTATCTATAATCAAGATATATAAGCTTTTTTTGAAAGGAAAGATATGGACAATTTACAAATTGAGTATGTAGATATCAAGACCGTAAAGCCTTATTACAGAAACGCTAGACACAATGACGGAGAGGCAACAGAGAAAGTTGCTGCATCTATTAAATCCTTTGGTTTTCAACAGCCTATCCTAGTAGATGATGATAATGTCATCATTACAGGGCATACTAGGCTCAAGGCTGCTATTTCCCTTGGGATTGACACAATACCTATTGCTCACGCTGTAAACCTAACAGAAGAGCAAATAAAGGCTTACAGACTAGCAGATAATCGAGTCGCTGAATATTCAACATGGGATGCAGAGCTTTTGAATGTAGAATTAGGTGAGTTTGAAACAATAGATATGAGCCAATTCGGGTTTGACTTATCTGTAACAGGTTTAGATTTTGGTACAGATCAAGAACAAGAGGCATCTGACATCGAGGAAGAAGATGCAGAGGACTTTCATAGAGACACAACCATAAACCAGTACAATCTTTTTCATTATGATGAAAGTAGAGTAGAGGGGCTTTATAACATGCCTACACTTGAGGGAGTGGATTATATACCTAACCAATTTCAGGGCTTTAACTATATTTTAAATAAACCAGATCATAGTTCATGCGTGCATTTTTTCCTGGATGATTACCAGTTTGAACGCATTTGGCAAAGACCGGATTTTTATATTGAGAAATTGCTTGAATTTGATTGTGCTTTAACTCCAGATTTTAGCTTATATCTTGATATGCCTATTGCTATGCAGGTATGGAATATTTACAGATCACGCTTAATAGGTCAAATTATGCAAGATTACGGGATGACGGTTATCCCAACAGTATCTTGGTCAACTGAGGAAAGTTTTGCTTTTTGTTTTGATGGTCTGCCTAAGGATGCAACGCTAGCAATCAGTACAATAGGCGTTAAGCAAAACAAAGAGCAGTTGAAAATTTGGGAAGAGGGTGTAACAGAAATGATAAATCGTCTCAACCCCAAAAGAATTGTAGTATATGGCGGAAAATTGGAATACGATTATAAAGATATAGAGGTTGTCTATTTTGAAAATGCAACTACGGAAAGGATGAAAAACAATGGGCGGTAGAGGAGCAAAAATCAGAAGTAATAAGGTTGATAGAATTGCAGTAAAAATGGCAGATGGATCTATTCGTCAATATCAACGCATAGGAAAAGATGGTATAGCAACATGGCATAATTATGGGCTTCCAGAACATCATGAAGGAGCATCATTTTCAAAAGCTTTGGAAAATGCTAGAAAAAACGGAACGCTTGTCAAAGAATTGAATAAAGCTCAGACTCGTAAAATAGACAAGAAAAACCAAAAAGATATCAAGGATTGGCGAGCAGAAGTAGAAAGAAGAAAAAACTCATGGGCATTATTAGGGACAGGAACACTAAATAGGCATGGGAAACAAGTCAAACATAGAGCTCTGGCAGGGAAAGAAGATTTCTTGATTTCATTTAATGAATGGAAACAACAAAATGGGAGGTAGACCATGGGTGGACGTGGAGCGAGCTCTGGTAGGAGCGATAAAGGCAAAAAGTACGGTACAGAATATAAAACTATACATGAAGTAGGGAATATCAAGTTTGTTGTTCAAAACGAGCAGGGCTCACAAAAAGCACCAATGGAAACTATGACTAAAGGTAGAGTATATGTGTTCATCGACAAGAACAAAAACGCACCCAAGAGTATTGTTTATTTTGATGCAAAAAATAAGCGTAATAAGCAAATTGACTTAGATCATGTGCACAAAGGCATGAAACCACATACTCATCATGGCTATAATCATGCAGAATATGAGAAAAGTAAAAAGGGTGCATCCAATTTGACACCAAAAGAGCGTAAACTTGTTGAAAAAGTCGAAAAAGAGTGGTATAATCACACTAAGAAACGTAGGGAGTAGTATATAGGGATTACGCCTTGATGGAGGAGATTCCGGTTCGAATCCGGGCTACTACGTTACATCTTAGCTCCTTAATTGGGGCTTTTTTTGTTATCTAAATTACAAACAGCGTAAAACATCCCCTTTTTTAACATATACAATGAAATCATAAGCATAAAAAGCTTGTGATTTTTTTGTTTGAAAGGAGGGTGAAAATTGCCTAGAGATGGAACTAAAAATTTAACTCCTATGAACAAACGAAGTTTGGAGGAACAGAAAGAACTCCAAAGAAAAGGAGGTAAAGCATCTGGCATAGCAAGAAGAAAAAAAGCCGACCTAAAAAAAGCATTTGAAACCCTCTTATCTTTGGATGTGACAGATAGTAAAATCAAGAAACAACTTGAAGAAATGGGCATGGCTGGCAACAACGAGGCTTTGCTAGCCTTTGCTACATTCCAGCAGGCTGTAAAGGGCAATCAGAAAGCAACTGAAAACATAATCAAGCTGACAAATACCAAAGATAGGTATGACATACAGGAGCAGAAAGAGCGTATTCGAGCACTCAAGCATGATAATAGAGAACGTGAAGAGGCTGGAAAAGGTTCTGGTGAAACAATCCATATTGTCGATGAGTGGATGGATGAAGTAGAGGGGGCGACAGATGACCTTTAAAGTGCAAGAGAATGTTAACCCTCATTTCAAATCTGTTTGGATTTCTAATTCGCCTTACAATGTTTTGAAAGGCGGGCGTAACTCTTTTAAATCATCGGTTATTGTACTCAAACTAGCGTATATGATGATAAGGTATATTATCGCTGGAGAGGTAGCTAATATTGTTGTTATCCGTAAGGTGGCCAATACTATCCGAGACAGTGTTTTTAATAAGGTTTGGTGGGCATTAAATCTTTTTGGTATAGCTGAGCACTTCACAAAAACAGTCAGCCCTTTTAAAATCGTACACAAAAGGACAGGCTCAACATTTTATTTCTATGGTCAAGATGATTTTCAAAAGCTCAAGTCAAATGATATTGGTAACATTATAGCGGTTTGGTATGAAGAGGCTGCTGAATTTAATGATCAAGAGGACTTCGACCAGTCAAACGTGACCTTTATGAGACAGAAACACCCAAGGGCTAAGTTTGTACAATTCTTTTGGAGTTATAACCCGCCCCGCAATCCGTATAGTTGGATCAATGAGTGGTTTGAAAGTATCAAGACAAACAAAAATTATCTTGCTCACTCAAGTACTTACCTAGATGATAAGCTCGGCTTTGTTACTGAGCAAATGCTAGAGGATATAGAGCGGATAAAAGAAAACGACTACGACTATTACAGATACTTATATTTAGGTGAGGCAGTCGGTTTAGGTAACAACGTTTATAATATGAGCACCTTTCACCCTATTGAGGCTATACCAAGCGATGACAGACTTATTGGTATATCATTTGCGCTGGACGGTGGGCATCAACAATCAGCAACCGCTTGTTGTGCTTTTGGTATCACAGCCAAAGGTAAGGTTATTTTACTTGATACCTGGTATTATTCACCAGCTGGGCAAGTAAATAAAAAAGCACCTAGTCAGCTATCCAAAGAGATATACGAGTATATGGAGGGAGTTATAGCTAAGTATCGAGTCCAAGCCTTACAGTACACAATAGATAGTGCTGAGGGTGCGCTAAGAAACCAGATGTTCTTAGATTATGGTTTGAGATGGCATCCAGTCGCTAAGTTGAAAAAAGTAACAATGATTGATAGTTTTCAGTCTTTACTTGCTCAAGGGCGTTTTTATTACCTGGACACAGAGAATAACAAGATATTTATTGAAGAACATAAAATGTACCGATGGGATGAAAAGACGATAAGGTCAGACAATCCTAGCGTAATTAAAGAAGATGACCATACATGCGACACCTCACAATATTTTGTCTTAGACAATGCGAAATTGTTAGGTTTGCGAGTGGGTAACACTTAGAGGAGGGGCAATCATGAACCTATATCAGAAAGTTAAGGATTTTTTCAATCGAGGGAGGTATAACATGGAAACATCAAATCTAAACAGCATCTTGGAGCACCCAAAGGTAGCTGTAACACAAGCTGAGTATGACCGTATTTTAAGAAACCTTGTATATTATCAATCGCGCTGGGATGATGTCGAGTACATCAATACGGATGGCGATATTAAAACAAGGAAGATGCAACACTTGCCGATAGCAAGAACGGCATCCAAGAAGATTGCTAGCCTTGTATATAACGAGCAAGCGACTATTACAACTGAAGACGAAGTCTTACAGAAGTTTTTGGACGACATGCTGACCAATGACCGCTTTAACAAGAATTTTGAGCGATACCTTGAAAGTTGTTTAGCACTTGGTGGTCTAGCTATGCGACCTTATGTTGACGGGGATAAGATACGAGTGGCATTTATTCAAGCGCCCGTATTTTTGCCATTAGAGAGCAATACTCAAGATGTCTCAAATGCTGCTATCTTGACTAAAACAATCAAATCAGAGGGTAAAAAGAACGTATATTACACGCTTGTAGAGTTTCACGAATGGATCACAAAAGACGGGCAAGAAACAGGTAGCACAAAAGATAAAAGCCTATACCGTATCACAAACGAGCTATACAAGTCAAACCAAGATGGTATTTTAGGGCAGAGAGTGAACCTATACGAACTAGACAAGTATGCAACGCTTGAGCCCGTTACTATCGTCAAAGACCTATCACGCCCGCTATTTACATATCTTAAAACACCCGGCATGAACAATAAAGATATAAACAGCCCTCTAGGTTTGTCTATCTTTGATAATGCTAAGACCACTATTGATTTTATCAATCGTACGTATGATGAATTTATGTGGGAAGTTAAGATGGGACAGCGCCGGGTATTAGTTCCTGAACAGTTGGCACAATTAAAAGTGAGACGAGAAGATGGTACTATTGATTTTAAACGGCGTTTTGATGTGGAGCAAAATGTTTATATGCAGATCGGAACAGGTAACATGGATAGCGGAGGGATCACTGATTTAACAAGTCCTATACGAGCAAGTGATTATATCAGTGCTATTTCAGAGGGGCTTAAACTATTTGAAATGCAAATAGGTGTATCTAGTGGCATGTTCACTTTTGATGGGCAAGGAGTAAGAACAGCAACTGAGATTGTCAGTGAGAACTCAGATACTTACCAGATGAGAAATAGCATTGTAGCACTTGTCGAGCAATCAATCAAAGAACTTTGTGTTTCTATGTGTGAGTTAGGCAAAGTCGTGGGACTATATCAAGGTAAGATACCAGAATTAAATGATATTTCTGTAAACCTCGATGATGGAGTATTCACAGATAGGCATGCAGAGCTTGATTACTGGATGAAGATGGTAGCAGCAGGTTTTGCAACTCAAAAGAGAGGCATTGCTAAGACTCTCAACCTTACAGATGAGGAGGCTGAGAAAGAGCTTGCTGAAATCAATAGCTCATTGCCTATTGAGAATGATGCTGAACTTGCTATCTATGGCAGAAAATCAGAAGTCAAAGAGGATGAAGAAGATAGCGAGGCTTGATTATGGGCAATAAAAAGAAACAACTCACAATCAATGACCAACAGTTTTCTTTACAAATGCAAGGTGTGACCGATATATACGCTAAAATGCAAATTGATCTCTTTGACAGAATGATAAAACGCTTGAAAGAGCGTGGTAGTGTTGACTTAATGAGAAATCCGTATATCTGGCAGTTAGAAAAACTGAACGATATGCATTTACTTAACGAGGAAAATTTAAAGCTTATATCAGAGCGTACAAACATAGCCGAGCGCCTTTTGCGAGATGTTATAGAAAATGAGGGTCTGAAAGTCTATCAAGATACAAAAGAACAACTTGAGGAGGATTTAAACCAGCCTAAGAGTGGTCATGTCAAGAATGGAGTTACTGACAGTTTAGAAGCTTATACAAGGCAAGCAGTGAGTGATTTAAACCTTATCAATACAACCTTACCAGAGAGCTTACAAGCCGTGTATAAGTCGGTTGTCGAAGAAACAGTCGCTCAAGTGGTATCTGGAACGAAAACAAGCGACAAAGCCTTACATGATACTATTATGGGCTGGCAGAAACGAGGCTTTACTGGCTTTGTGGACAAAGGAGGGAGAGAATGGCGAGCTGATGCTTACGCTAGAGCAATCATCAAGACGACAACGTATAGAGTCTATAATGAAATGCGTATCACGCCTGCTGAGGAGCTAGGTATAGATACCTTTTATTATTCCATGAAAGCAACGGCAAGACCAGCCTGCAGCCCCTTACAAGGGCAGATAGTAACCAAAGGGCAAGCTAGAGAAGAAAATGGCATCACAGTCTATTCTTTGCTTGATTATGGTTATGGAACGGCTGGAGGATGTCTGGGCATTCATTGTGGGCATTACCTAACTCCTTTTGTCATTGGAGTCAACGAGTTACCAAACCTACCAAGCTATCTGAAAGACTTGACACCAGAGCAAGCTGAAGATAATGCACGGCTAGAAGCTAAACAAAGAAGTTTAGAGCGTATTATCAAGCATCACAAAGAGCGGTTGCATTATGCCAAAACCATGCAAGATGACAAGATGATTGAGGCTGAACGGTTGAAAGTGAGAGCATACCAAGTAAAAATCAATACACTTGTCTTACAACACGATTTTCTGCATCGAGATTATAGACGGGAAAAGCTTTATTAAGAAAGAGAGGGTTTGCTGATAGCAAGCCCTTTTTTTGTGCCTAAAACCGTAAAAAATCCCATTCCATCCAAAGTAAACTGAAATAGTAAATAATATTTTGCTTGAGGTGGGAGTTGTCCACCTAAAAAAGAACTAGGAGGGTACAAATGGCATTTACAACTGAAGAACTACTCAATCTTGGATTGACAGAGGAACAGGCTAAATCAGTCTTTGCCTTGCGAGGAAAAGAGCTCAACGAGGACAAATCAGCCTTAGAAACTATCACACAAGAGCGAGATAGTCTGAAAGACCAGTTGCAAAACGCAAAGTCTCAACTTGCCGAAATGCAATCAGATGCAAATACAAGCGAAGAAACGAAAAAAGCGCTTGCCTCTTTGCAATCTGAATATGACAAGTACAAGGAACAGGCCGATGCAGAAATTGCACAAATCAAAAAGGTTAGTGCTATCACTCTAGCTTTGAAAGATACCAACGCTTACAATCCGGATAAGTTGATGAAATTCATTGATGTCGATGCTATCGAACTTGACAATGACGGTAAGCCTCAACTATCAGCAGTCATTGATGGCTTGAAAGAAAGTGATCCGTATCTTTTCAAACAGGAAGATGAAAAGCCTAGTCCTACATTTTTACCGTCTGGCAATCCACAAGCTAGCGGTACAGATAATAATGACCCATTCCAAGCAATTATTGATGGATATGGGAAATAACAGAAAGGAGATTACAAATGCCAAGTAATCAAAACAACGCAGTGCGTCGCTATGAACAACAATATGCGGGGATTCTAAACACAGTTTTTGGAGTGCGTGCAGCCTTTACGGGGGCTTTGTCGCCAATTCAGATTTTGGATGGCGTACAAGAAAATGAAACAGCATTCTCAGTTAAAACAAACAATACTCCAGTCGTAATCGGAGAGTACAAAACAGGCGCAAACGATGGGGACTTTGGCGATAATACAGGCGCTGAGTCACGCTTTGGGGAGTTGAAAGAAATCAAGTACAGCAATACTAAGGTTGACTATGATTACACGCTCACTATCCACGAAGGGTTTGACCGTTACACAGTAAACAATGATCTTAAAGCTGCAATCGCCGATCGCTTGAAACTCCAATCCGAGGCGCAAACACGAACCATCAACAAACGTATTGGTGAGTACATGTCAGACAACGCTGGCCAAACTGAGGCACTTGCTGACTTTTCAGAAGATAAGCTAAAAGCTTTGTTTAACAAGGTATCAGCTTATTACACAAACAATGAAGTAACTGCACCAGTTACAGTGTATCTCCGAGCTGAGCTATACAATGCCATTGTTGATATGGCCTCAGTAACATCAGCTAAAGGCTCAAGCATCTCACTAGATGAGAATGGTTTGCCAAAATACAAAGGTTTTACTTTGATTGAAACACCAGCACAATACTTTAAAACAGGGGTTATCGCTATCTTCTCTCCAGATGGAATCATTATCCCGTTTGTAGGTATCTCAACTGCTCGTGCTATCGAGGCCGAAAACTTTGATGGCGTGAAACTGCAAGCTGCTGCTAAAGGTGGAACATACGTCTTGGATGACAACAAGAAAGCGATTTACAAAGTCACAGGAACTATTGTATAGGAGGTGAAAAATGGCGCTTTATCGGGCAACAAAAAATCTTTTCTTTGAACAGCTCAAAAAAGACGTGATCGTTGATGAAATTATTGAACTTGACGAAGATTACGCCAAAGAAGTCAACAAGAAACTAAAAAACGCTTTTCCAGATGTGAAAAATGTTTTGGAACTTGTTGACAAAAATGGAACGCTAGAACCGGAAACGGATGCCCCATCAGTAGATGATGCATCTCAGGAAACTGTTGAAGATTAAATAAGGGGTGGCAACACCCTTTATTTTTAAGGGAGGTTTACATGACTTATTTATCACAAGATGAATTTGCTAGGCTAGGCTTTGACAAGGTTGAAAACTTTGAAAAACTAGCTAAAAGAGCTGAAATAGCTATCAATCTCTATACTCAAGGCTTTTATCAAAAAGGTATTGACTTTGAAAAAGAGATTAAGTATCGAAAAGATGCAGTTAAGCTAGCTATGGCCTTTCAAATCGCCTACCTTGATGCCTCGGGCATCATGACAGCAGATGATAAGCAACTAGCAGGTAATGTATCTATCGGACGTACCTCTATATCGTATAAAAACGGACAGAAAAGCTCAGCTGGAGAGCAATACAATCTATGTTTGGATGCTGAAAATGCTTTGAAACAAGCTGGTTTTTCTCTAATTGTAGGGGTTGACTATGATCGATAAACGGCTATTGAAAGACAAGATAACTGTCAAAAAGGTAACAGATAAGAATGATTTTGGAGATGAAACATATTCAGAGCCTATCACGGTTGAATCAGTGAGGTTTGACCGTTCTATATCTGTTTCAGGAAGTCGTGGCAAATATACCAATTCTAAGATGCGTCAAAATGCTGGCGTTATCTATATCTATCCTAGTGTTTCTAATGTCACAGTTGATGATAGCTGGCTTGAGGCTGTTGTAAGTGATGGAGAGCGTGATTATACTATCACAGGCTATCAACCAAACTTTGTCAACGGCAAGGCCTTTAGTTTTGAAATAGAGGTGATCTAAAATGAGCATTTCTATCAAAGTTGACTTGAAGGACATAAAAGCAAAGCTATCAGATGAGGCATTGGCAAGGGGTAGGGTAGAGGTTGCTAGTCAAATCTTACTTGATAATGAAGAGTATATACCGTTAAGAGGTGGAGAGCTGAGAGCATCGGGTTACATCGAGGGACAAGGTGTTGCTGTTGTCTATAATACGGTTTATGCAAGAGCTCAATTCTACGGTACAAATGGGATTGTAACGTTTAGAAATTATACAACGCCTGGAACTGGCAAGAGATGGGATGAGAAAGCGATAGAATACCATTCTGAAGAATGGGGTAAAGCATTCTTGAAAGGTATGGGATTGAGATGAGAGAAAACGATTTTCAAAAGGTTCTTTTAGATCACATTAAAACCTTGAATTTTTCATTACAACCACGCCTTGACTATTTTGAAGATGACAAAGATGACTTAGTGATCAATCAAATCCCAGGTGGCAAGGTTGATAGAGAGTACATGGACGGTACACAAGAAATTTCTTTACCGTTTGAGATAGCTGTTAAGGCTAGAAAGAACACTCTAGCAAATGAAACTATATGGGCAGTGACAAATGAGTTATCAAGGTTTGACTTAAAGCTACCAAGTTCAGATGGTTCTTACGAGTATCTAGGTATGGATGTAAGCCGTCCAGCATCTAAAGGTAAGGACAATAGAGGCTTTTACTATTACACAATAGAAATAGTGGCAAAAATTGTAATTGAAAGGAACGAAGAACAATGACAAGACAAAAAAACGCCCTCCGTGGTCACTATGTAGCTCCGTACAATAACGGAACAGAACCAACAGAGGATAAATGGGTTGAACTTGCTAAATGGATTTCAGATGTATCAGATGATTCAGACGAAAAAACAGAGGACCAAGCCTTTTATGACGGGGATGGTACTGAAGAAACAACAGTAGTGAGCGTTAAAGGCGCTTATACGTTTGAGGGTACATACGACCCAGAAGATAAAGCACAAGCTCTTATTGCAGGCATGAAATACAAGACAGGCGATGACCGTAAGCTATGGCACAAGGTTGTTTCGTCTGACAAGAAAAAGCAATGGGTAGGAGTTGCAACAGCAACAGACATCAAAGCAGGCTCAGGCGCTGCTGCTGACTTCGAGGCATTCGGATGTAAGATTTCTTATAACTCAACGCCTAAAGAGTCAGGTATTGGATAATAGCTTTTTAAAGGGCGGGCATTAAAGCCTTGCCCTTTTTTAAAAAAGATAAAGGAGTAAAAAGATGACAGGAATTAAAATCGAGTTAAAACGTACAGGTTTTCCCGTAACGATTGGAGAAGTTGAACTATGGTTTAACACTAGCCAAGAGAGCCTATTGCGATTCTTTGACCTAGAAGAAGAGATTCAGCGCCGTTTGGTTCAATATGAGTTGGAAGTAGTGACATCAAACCTAGACAACACTATTCAACGCGATGGTGTAACAAAAGATGTAGCCGATGGAGCGATTGACCTTGAGAAGAAAAAGCTAGAAATTCAATACGACATCATTTTTGGAGATGGTACGTTTGACAAGCTTTACTCAGTATATCCAGACTATATCGCCTTAGAAAATGCACTAGAGCAAGCCTCTATCCTTATGTACAAGAAACTTGAGGAACACGCTGAACAGCACAAGCAGATTGTAAAAGAGCGTGTTGATCATTACATGAACAAGGATAAAGCTACTCCTATCAATCATAACAAGAAAGCTAAGAAGAAAAACAAAAAGAAATAAGGTGTAATCATGAAATTAAATGATGCGCTGGTTAATTGTTTTGAATTGAAAGGGAAAGAATACAGTATAGACCTATCTTTTAACAAGGTTCTTGATGTCTTTGAGATTTTAAAAGAAGAAGAGCTTACCATGCTTGAAAAAGCTTACTTAATTGTCCGTTTTATGACAGGCGAGGGACTGGAAGATATGGATGAAATTGTTGATTGTTGGGTGTATATCAAGGAAAACTTTCTTGAGTTAAAAAAAGAAATGGTTCAGTATGACTTACTAGGCAATCCAATGCCTCAAGCAGTCGAAGAAGAAGAACATGAACGGCTTATAGACTTTGAATTAGATGCTGAGTACATTTACGCTAGCTTTTTACAAGCTTACGGCATCAATTTGTTCAAGGTACAGAATAAGCTTACCTGGATTGAATTCAAGGCGCTTTTGAATGCTTTGCCAGAGAATACAATCATGCAACAAATCATCCAGATTAGAGCGTGGAAACCAGAGGATGGTGGAGATAAGAACAAGATGCGCAAATTACAAGCAAAATACAGATTAGGAGAGGAGGTGGAGTAAATGGCAGATGGAAAAGTTACCATCGTTGTAGACGTGGATGGTAATAAAGTTAAGGTTCTTAATGATGAACTAGATAAAGTCAGCAAAAAAGGCGATGCAGGGAGCAAGTCGCTAGGTAAATTCGCAATTGCTGGGGGAACTTTCAAGCTTGCATCTATGGCAGTTGACCTCTTGACACAATCGCTAGGAAGTGCTATCCAGCGGTTTGATACCCTTGAAAGCTATCCACGAGTGATGAAAGCGATGGGACACAGTACCGAGGATGTAACACGCTCAACTAAAAAGCTTGCTAATGGGATTGAGGGCTTGCCTACAACCTTGAATGAGGTAGTGGGAACGGCTCAACGCTTGACATCTATCACAGGGGACATCAATAGATCAACAGACTTAACACTGGCACTTAATAACGCTTTTCTGGCTTCAGGTTCATCTAGTATGGATGCAAGCCGTGGATTGCAACAATTTACTCAAATGTTATCAGCTGGCAAGGTAGATATGCAAAGTTGGAAAACGTTGCAAGAAACCATGCCTTATGCTTTGCAAAAGACAGCTGAGTCTTTCGGTTTTGCAGGGCAATCAGCCCAAAATGATTTCTATACTGCTCTAAAAGAGGGAAAAATCACGTTTGACCAATTTTCAAAGAAATTAGTCGAGTTAAATGGTGGGGTTGGTGGTTTTGCTGAACTTGCAAAATCAAACAGCAAAGGAATCCAGACATCTTTTGGGAACTTAAAAAATGCAATTGTCAAAGGTGTTGCTAACACTATCAAGGCACTTGACGACTTGACACAAGCAGCAACAGGCAAGAGTATTGCTGAAAACTTTGATGCTTTGAAAGTCCTTATCAATGCTGCTTTTAGCGTGATTGTGAAAATCATTAAAGCAAGCACGCCGATCTTTAAGTTGCTTTTCTCAGTTTTAAAAGCAGGTGTTACAGCTATCAAGTCCCTAGTTCCAGCGATTATCAGCCTTACTTCTGCAATCGTGGCCATGCGTGTTGCAAATGAGGCTATTACCTTAACAAAGAGCTTAATTTCAGCATGGCAAACATTTCAAACAACAGCAAGCGCAGCGGTTCAAGTTATCAATTTGATGACCGCAGCACAAGCGACATGTGGAACAGTTACTAAGGCACAAATGGTTGCTAACCTAGCAAATAATGGAGCATTGACTGCATCTACTCTATTTTATGGATTGCTGACAGGCGCTATCAGTTTGCATACTGCTGCAACTATTGCTGCAACTGCTGCTACTACTGCATTGAATACTGTTTTAACTGCTTTGACTGGCCCTATTGGCTGGGTTATTGCTGGTATTGGAGCCTTAATTGGACTAGGTGTAGCCCTCTATCAATGGCTAACTGCTGAAAGTGAAGAGACTAAAAAGCTCAAAGAGGAACAAGATGGGCTTGTAAAAAGTACAGATGAACTGATTGATTCGGTCAAACAAGGAGCAAAAGAGCGCCAAAAGAACATCGAGGCGGTCAAGGGGAACAGTGATGCTTACCAAAAACTAGCGGATGAAGTTGTTCAACTTGCACAAAAAACAAACAAGACAGCAGCAGAAAAGAAAAACCTCAAGAAAAAGATTGATGCTTTGAATGCCTCTGTTAGTGGGTTGAATCTAGTTTATGACAAAAATACTGATTCTTTGTCTCATAACAGCGACCAAATCAAAGCTAGAATCTCAGCGATGGAGGCAGAATCGACATGGGAAACCTCCCAAAAGAATCTGTTAGAGATTGAGCAGAAACGTGCTGAAATTGGCGAACAAATGAAATTGATTGCGGAACAACGCAAAAAATGGAATGAAGAAGCTAATGTTAGTGATAGCGCTAGAAAAGAAAAGCTTCAAGAACTAAATGACAAGGAAACAGAGCTTAAAAATATTCAAACAGAGTTGCAAACTGAGTACGAAAAAACGTCTCAAGTTCAACAGGCGGCATCTGAAGCAATGGCAAGTGCAACTGAAAACGGCGCTAACAGGCAAATTATCTCTTATGAGTCAATGTCTAAGGCTCAACAAAAAGCTATTGATGACATGAGAGCCAAGTATAATGACTTGTTGGAGACTGCTACAAACATGTTTGAGCAAATTCAAATGAAGTCAGCAATTAGTGTTGATGAGATGATTGCAAACCTTGAGAAGAACCAACAAGCGATGACTACATGGGCGGATAATATGAATATCCTTGCTAGTCGTGGGGTTGATGAGGGTATCTTGAACAAACTCCGAGAGATGGGGCCTCAAGGTGGGTTATATGTTCAAGAGCTTGTGAACGCCTCGGATGAAAAGCTTTCGTCATTGAACGAGGTATTTTCTAAGGGTGGAGAAACAGCTATGAATGGTTTAACCGCTGGAATGGACACAGGTGCTCTAGGTATCACAGATAAGATTAAGGCAATAGTTCAAGCACAATCATCAAGCTTACAAGCTGAGATTGCAGCAGCTGATTTCCCTGGAAAAGGGGAAAATATCCCAGAAGGTGTTGGTGATGGTATTAAAGCTGGAGCTGAAAAAGCAAGTGAAGCTTCTAAAAATATGGCTACCAAGATAAAAGAGACGTTTCAGAATGAAATGGACATCCACAGTCCATCTAGGGTATTTAATGAATACGGTGGTCATATTACAACAGGTCTAGCTCAAGGGGTAGATTCTGGCGCAGGGCAACCCGTAGCATCCGTCACTAACCTTTCAAATCGTCTTAAAACGCCATTTTACAGCCTTAATAGTGAGTTTTACACTATCGGGCAGTTTGCTATGGCAGGGCTCAATGTCGGTCTTTGGAGCGGTTCTGGCTCAGTTATGGCAACGGCACAAAGCATTGCTGATCGTGTAAAATCAACAATCAAAAGCGCTCTTGATATTCACAGTCCATCTCGTGTTATGCGTGATGAAATCGGACGTTTTATCCCTCAGGGTATCGCAGTAGGTATTGACAAGGACGCAGGTGTAGTAGAACGCTCAATGGCACGCTTAAAAGAAAGTATGCTATTTGATGCAAGGCCTGAAGTCGCTCTAGGATTGAATAAAGAGCTAGGCGCTCAAGTATCAGTCAAGCAAACGAGCAAACAGACTATTGCGGAGAAAATCAAGGTCACAATGGAGAAATCTAGTGAATTGCTTGAAAAGGCGCTAGATGTAGCAGAAACGGCTGTAAATCGTCCAGCATTCATGTATCTTGATGATGGCACTCTAGTAGCTAAAACAAGCGACAAGTACGCTAGACAACAAACCGAGCAAACAAGACGAGATAACAGAATGAGGGGTATTTTAACATGACGAAGTTAATGACCTTTAACGGCGTTGATATGTCTAAATTCTTTCGTATAACCGATATTGTCCGCCCGATTGGTAACAAGAGGAGCGTATCAACTGATAGTGCCCCTCTTTTGGGGGTGAATATCCAACAGGTTAAGATTGGTGAAAAAGAGCATACAGTCAAGTTCACAATGATGGCGACAGATGGGCGAGCTATGGAGCAATTAAAACATGAGCTTGCAGGTGTTTTAAACGTGCTAGAACCAGTAAAAATTACCTATGGAGATGAGCCTGATAAGTATTACTTAGGTTTTCCGGTTGATGATGTCACAACTGATAATATCGCTAGATGGTTGCAACGTTCAGAAATTAAGTTCTTAATTCCAGACGGTGTAGCGCATAGCTCAGCTTATAAGAATTTCAATAACGACTCAAATGCACAAACCACAGCCGATAAAATGGTTTTTGATCTAGTAAATAATGGCACAGTTGAAGCTTTTCCCATTATCCGAGTTAAGCATAATGCCGAAAATGGATATATTGGCCTTGTTAATAACAATTCAGCCTTTGAAATTGGAAATCGGGAGGAAGCTGACACTGGTATTGTCAAAAAATCTGAGGTTTTGCTTGATTTTAGAGGCGATAAGATTTCAGATGCGTTCAACAGAGCGGTTAAAAATAGGGCTATCACAAATGATAACGGCGAGACCGTGACTGGCACATCCGAATTGATTACATTGTGGGATAAGAAGCACATCAGACTACGAGATCAAACTATTCAAGGGCGCTACGGTAACTATGCAACCGGATTGTCTTGGGACATTCCAACAGATGGAGCGGGTGAAAGTGGCTCACTCAATGATTATCTATTCTGTAAGCAAGTGTTTCAATCAGAGTCAGCAACTCAATATGGCTTTATCAAGATAACTGTATCTGATACAAATGGTCAATTTTTGTACGGTGTTGAAACATTTAAACGTTCTAAAGGCCAAGAATGTGAGTTTAATATTTTTGGTTCAGACGGTAAAGGTAAGTACAACTTTTTAAAACTGCTAAATTTCACAGGTACATCCGATAGGGCATTAAATCCTTTCAGCAAAGATAGAGGGCAATTTGAGATTAAACGAAATGACAACACAGTACAGGTTTATTACAACGGATCATACTACAACTTTGTTATCCCTGAAATCAAGGGCAAAAAATCAGCTAAAATCCATGTCACTCTAGGAGCTTATCACGATAAACCTATGGTATCGAATATGTACCTAGATGAGTTGATGTTTAGAAAAGACTTTGTACCAATGCCGGGTGACATCCCAAATCGCTACCCTATGGGTTCAAATGTTGTAATCAACAGTGAAGATGATACGGTCTATATTGATGGTATCGCTAAAGCTGGAGAGGTTGTTGATGGCTCGCAATGGCTATCTGTACCGCCTGGAGAATCTAAACTTGAAATGTATTTTTCAAGTTTTATCAAGAAAAAACCAACCGTGACAATCGAATTTGAAGAAAGGTGGCTCTAATCATGCTTTTAACTATTCATGATGCCAATTTACAAAAGGTTGCTTTTGTTGATAATAGCAAGCAAAGCACACTTAACTTTTACAACGATACCTGGACTAGAAGTTTACAAACAGGATCATCAACGTTTGAATTTACTGTATTTAAAAAGTCCATCAAGTCAGATACTCCAATCCAAAAAGTCTATTCTTATCTTAATGAACGGGCGTGGGTATCTTTCAAATATCATGGCAAGAGCTTTATTTTCAATGTTATGCAGGTTGAAGAAAATGAGCAGACAATTAAATGTTATTGCGAAAACCTCAATCTTGAGTTGATCAATGAGATAGCCAACCCTTACAAGGCTACAAAGGCTATGAGCTTTGCTGAATATTGTGAGGCCATGGATTTGTTAAACTATACTCACCTATCCATCGGCATCAATGAAATTTCAGATTACAAGCGTACTCTGGAATGGGAGGGGCAAGAAACCAAACTAGCCCGTCTATTAAGCCTAGCCAAACGCTTTGATGCTGAGATTGAATTTGATACACAGTTAAATGCTGACAGTACAATTAAGAAATTCTCTATCAATGTCTATCATGAAAACGATGAAACACATCAAGGCGTAGGACGTATCAGAAATGATATAAGTTTAAAATACGGTAAAAACATTGCTTCTATCACCCGTAGAGTGGATAAGACAGGTATTTTCAATACAGTCCGTCCAACAGGAAAAAGACGTGTTAAAAATGGAGCTGGTGAAGAGGTTGAGGAAGTGGTAACTATCCGAGGTCTTGATGATTGGAAAAAGTACAATAAAGATGGTATTTGTGAGTTTTACCAGCGCAACGAGTCTCTTTATGCACCTCTATCAATGCAGCTCTATCCCTCAACATTCTCACATGGAACAGCCGAGGATCAATGGACAAGAAAAGACTTTAGCTACGATACTGACAACCCTAAAGAGTTGAGGCGTTTAGCATACAATGAACTCAAAAAACATTGTTACCCAGCTATCACTTACGAGGTAGATGGCTATGTTGATGTTGAGATTGGTGACACGGTCAAGATACATGATGCGGGCTTTGCACCTCTTTTAACTATCCAAGCAAGGGTATCAGAGCAACGGATAAGCTTTTCAAATCCGGCAAGTAATAAGACAGTATTTTCAAACTTTAAAGCTCTTGAAAATCAATTATCAGACGGCATACAAGAGGCTTTTGAGCGCTTGTTTGAGCAGTCTAAACCTTACATCATCAAACTTTCAACTAGTAACGGTATCATTTTTAAGAATAATAGTGGTGAAAGTGTTATCACTCCTACACTTTACAAGGGTGGCAAATTGTTAACAGCTGGAGTTACATGGAGATGGTCGCTAAACGGGATTGTAACAACAGGTCAGACCTACACAGCAAGGGGGAGAGATGTTTCTGGCGTAATCACATTGACGGTTGCAGCTTACATAGACAATGAAGAAGTCGCAGTAGATGAAATCTCTCTAGTAAATGTATCTGATGGCTTAAATGGCCCTAAAGGTGATAAAGGAGACCCTGGACCACAGGGAGCAATAGGTTCTAAAGGTGATAGAGGAGAAAAAGGCGAAAAGGGAGACCGTGGCTTACAAGGACTCCAAGGCTTGCAAGGTGCTAAGGGTGACCAAGGTATTCCTGGGCCTAAAGGTTCAGATGGACGGACTCAATACACTCACATGGCCTACGCTGACACTGTAACAGGTAGTGGATTCAGTCAAACAAATGCAGATAAAGCCTATGTCGGAGTGTACGTTGACTTTAATGCGACTGACAGTAGAAACCCTGCTGATTATCGCTGGACGAAATGGAAAGGTCCAAAGGGAGAAAACGGTAATGATGGTCCTCAAGGTATTCCAGGTAAACCTGGAGCAGATGGTCGTACTCCTTATTTTCACAGAGCCTGGGCTAACTCTTCTGATGGCCGTGATGGTTTTAGTACAACAGATAGCACGAATAAGCGCTATCTAGGTACGCTAACAGACTTTACCGAGGTTGATAGTCAAGACCCTGCAAGCTATAAGTGGACGGCTCTTTTTGACAATGTTCAAGTAGGTGGCCGAAACTTATTGAGAGGTTCGAAAGGTCCTTTTATGCCAGACAGGAAGCCAGCTAATTTTGATAATAATATTCTGTATGTGGGGAATACATCCATCTACATGGAACAAGGGCAGGAATACATTATTTCTGCTAAAACGGATGGCAACTTCACTGCCCATCACGATGAGAATAAGGAGTCTGATAATGTAGTTCTTTGGATTATGGATAAGAACGTTAGAAATTATCAGATTGTATCGGACCTTAAGACAGGTACAACAGGAACGAGATTCGTTTGGAATAGACCGTCAGGCATCTATCATCTACGCGTTAATACGTATCACAAAGAAGCTGTTAAAAGCGTTTGGGACGTGAAGATTGAGCAAGGTACCATTAAAACCGACTGGTCTCCGGCTCCGGAAGATGTTCAGAGGGATATAAACTCTAAGGCTGACCAAGGGCTGACTCAGGAGCAAATCAATGCACTAAATGAAAGGGCTGGGATTATTCAAGCTGAGGTTGAGGCTAAGGCTAGTGTTGACGAAGTAGACAACTTGATAAAGGCCTATAAAGACTATGTTAAGTTAAATGGTGAGTTGAGGTTACAAGCTGAGAAAGATTTGATTGCAACAAGCCAGCGTGTTTCCAACATTGCAAAAGACTTGGGAGAATTATCTGATCGATGGAATTTCATTGATAGCTATATGAGCTCATCGAATGAGGGGCTAGTCATCGGTAAGAATGACGGCTCATCTAGTATGCTATTCAGTCCAAACGGACGGATTTCAATGTATTCGGCAGGGGTTGAGGTTATGTATATCTCTCAAGGGGTTATTCATATTGAAAATGGTATTTTTTCTAAAACAATCCAGATTGGACGATTTAGAGAAGAACAGTACCATCTTAACCCTGATATGAATGTCATCCGTTATGTTGGCTAGAAAGGAGAAAAATGGCTAAATTTAGTAATTCAAGTGGGAGCTTGTATCTTAATCTGTATGTAGACCAAGCCTCACAAAGTATCACGGCTAACACCTCAACCGTAAACTGGCGGATGACGGTCAGCCGTACTGGTGGGTATTATACCTACAACAACCAAGGGGATAGCGTGCTCTCTCTCAACTTAGATGGGCGCTCTGTCCATTCTAGCAATCCCACATGGCATACATCAGGCGAGGAGTACACGCTGGCTAGTGGGTCAAGTATAATCAGCCACAATGCAGACGGGACTAAAACTCTCCCTATTTCTTGTACGTTCAATCCGAATAATGGGTTACATGGGACTATCACAGTATCGGCAAGTCTCAGCTTGACAACTATCCCACGTTCAAGCTCTGTAAGCGTGAGCGCTGGAGTTATTGGTAGCTCAGTAACTATCAACATCAACCGCAGTAACTCGAATTTTAAGCATACGGTGCGTTATGCTTGGGCTGGAAAGTCAGGAGTGATTGCGACAAATGTGGACACATCCACAATCTGGATCATCCCTCCTGACTTTGCAAACGATATTCCCAACTCATCTAGTGGGTCAGGGATTATCTATGTAGATACATACTCAGGCTCTACTAAGACAGGAACGCAGTCAACAACCTTGACGGCTAACGTACCAAGTAACGTAAAACCCACATTTACAGGAGTTTCCCTGTCGGACCTAAATGGTGCTGCTCAGAACCTCATCCCTAAGTCTGATACGTTTATCCAGGTTATTTCTAACATCAAGGTAGCTTTTAATGGCGCAATCGGCTCTTATGGCTCATCTATTACTGGATACTATGCTGAAATCGTCGGCAAGAACCAATCCACGAGCTCAAACGGTGGGAGCCTGGGCATTATGAACTACCACGGCACCATCAAAATCAGAGCTAGTGTATCTGACAGCCGTGGTAGATGGTCTGATACTAGAGAGGTATCTGTAACCGTACTTGAGTATTTTGCTCCTGCTCTTAGCTTTAGCATAGCCAGAACGGGCTCAACCTCTAGCACCTTGACCGCTACGAGAAATGCCAAAATCGCCCCTCTGACGGTCTCAGGCAGCCAAAAGAACACTATGACCTTGACTTTCAAAGTTGCTCGGCTTGGGACTACTAATTTTCAAGTAGACACAGGGCCAGCCACTGGATCCTGGACAAGTATCTCAAACCTAGTCAACTCT
>ERZ772972.175-NODE-175-length-22790-cov-4.520167_pt1 | contig 22790 bp, 20 predicted proteins | sample MGYA00580673_ERZ772972 | MGnify/ENA primary metagenome ERZ772972 (study PRJEB29015, sample SAMEA2738051) | human oral metagenome | biome: human oral; feature: human-associated habitat; material: saliva | place: China | collected 2229 ... | reverse complement strand
GAATAGTTTGGTAGTAGCGACGGATGATTTCCTGTTGAGATGCCTCAATAGCTGCATCATTATCTACAATGGCAAAACCTACCATGTTGACTCCCATATCCGTTGGAGAAGCATAAGGTGATTTTCCAAGGATGCGTTCTAGCATGCGCTTAAGGACTGGGAAAATTTCGATGTCACGGTTGTAGTTGACTGTGGTTTTTCCGTAGGTTTGCAGATGGAAAGGGTCAATCATGTTGACATCGTCCAGGTCTGCCGTCGCTGCCTCATAGGCTAGATTGACCGGATGGTGTAGGGGCAGATTCCAAACAGGGAAGGTTTCAAACTTGGCGTAGCCTGATTTGATGCCATTGATTTGGTCGTGATACATATTGGATAGGCAAGTAGCCAATTTACCAGAACCAGGACCAGGTGCGGTAACAACGACTAGATTACGGCTGGTTTTGATGTAGTCGTTTTTCCCCATACCTTCAGGTGAGATGATATGGTCCATATCGGTCGGATAGCCCTTGATCGGGTAGTGGATGTAGGAGGCGATGCCATTTTTTTCTAGCTGGCTGCGGAAGAGATCGGCTGCCGGCTGGCCGGAATACTGGGTGATGACCACTGAGCCTACATAAATATCCAGCTCGTTAAAGGTATCGATTAGTCGCAGAACTTCCTGGTCATAGGAAATGCCCAAATCGCCACGCGCCTTAGAATGCTCAATATTATTGGCATTAATGGCAATGACAATCTCTACTTGGTCCTTGAGCTCTTTGAGCAATCTGATTTTATTGTCCGGCTCATAGCCTGGCAGGACGCGGGCAGCATGGAAGTCTTCCAGCATTTTACCACCGAATTCCATGTAAAGTTTGCCCTCAAATTGATTAATGCGCTCCAAGATATGGTCGCGCTGCAGGTTTAAGTATTTTTCTGAATCAAAAGCAATTTTTTTCATGTATATTTTCACCTCTGCTAAGCATTATAACAAAATTTTCTTCAAATTGGAAAGTTGAAAGAGAAAGTATTAGCCAAAAAAGATAGCAGCCCGAGTGAAGAACGGGCTGCTTTTTGAAATTAATAGTTGGTAATCGTGTCCACCGTTGAGCGATCCAGCTTTTTGACCAGAGCTTGCAGGAAAGCTTGGGCTTGCAAGAAATCGTCCATGGAATAGAGAGTTTGGTGAGAATGAATGTAGCGGGCACAGACACCAATGGTAGTGGATGGTACGCCGCCGCTTTGGAGATGGGCAGCACCAGCATCCGTTCCGCCCTTGCCGCAGTAGTATTGATACTTAATACCTGCTTCCTCAGCAGTTGTCAAGAGGAAGTCTTTCATAGCTGGCAGCATGAGATGACCAGGGTCGAAGAAGCGAATCAAGGTTCCGTCGCCGATGGCACCTTGACCGCCATAGATGTCGCCTGCTGGGGAGCAGTCCACAGCCAGAAAGACCTCAGGGGCAAATTTTGTCGTTGAAGCATGGGCACCACGCAGGCCAACCTCTTCTTGAACATTGGCGCCGACATAGAGTTGGTTGCCTAGTGGTTGACCAGACAAGGCTTGAGTCAATTCGCTGACCATAAGGACGCCGTAGCGATTGTCCCAGGCTTTGGAGATGATATTTTTTCCGTTAGCTGTGAGAATAGCAGAGCTGTCTGGAACGATCGTGTCTCCTGGACGGATGCCGTAGCTTTCGGCTTCTGCCTTATCCGCAAAGCCTCCGTCAAAGACAATATCAGCAATCTGTGGCATAACTGGTCCGCCAGATCCGCGCGTCAGATGAGGAGGGACAGAGCCTGAGATAAGAGGGATTTCCCGACCTTCACGGGTAAAGAGTTTGAAGCGTTGGCTGCTAACGACCAGCGGATTCCAGCCGCCGATTTCCACTACGCGGAAGGTCCCGTCAGCTTTAATTTCGCTGACCATAAAGCCAACCTCGTCCATGTGGGCCGCTACCAATACACGGGGAGCATTTTCAGCTTCTGCATGGCGTACCCCAAAGATACCGCCCAGGCCATCGGTGACAACCTCATCGACATGGGGAGTGATTTTTTCTCGCAGGTAGCTGCGAACAGGTGCCTCGTGACCTGAAATAGCAGAAAGCTCTGTTACTTCCTTGATTTTTGAAAATAATGTTGTCATAAACTTACCTTCTTTCTGCCCCCTATTTTATCACTTTTTGCGGTAAATGAGTAGGGAAATCTTATAGCTTGTATGAATCAAGAGGACTGCCCACCCAAGAATCCAGCTTCTCCAAGGAAAATCTGGAATATTGTTTGTCGCCTCTGCTCTTTTGTGTTAAAATATTCTACATGAAAGCTAAAAAAATCATTTTAACCACAACCGCCCTTTTGGGGGCTGGAGCGCTGGCTTTTGGGGCAGCCAAAGTCGTACAGGAACAGAAAAGACTGCGTAATCGGGAGGAAATCGTCGAGCTTGTGCGAGATTTCTTTTCCAGTCAGGGTAGTATTTCCTGTCTCTATGTCAAGCTCTACGAGTCCACGGATGACCGCTTGGTTGGCGGTCTGGTTTTAGAGGACGACAGTCATTTTGCCTTTGTCTATGAAAATGGTCAGCTAAGCTATGAGGAAGAAGTATGATTGTTCCTATAAATATAGAGGAATTGGCTTCTTATGTCAATGATGGGGAGAAGACTGTCTTCTTTTTCACGGCTGACTGGTGCGGAGATTGCCGATTTATCAAACCTTTTCTGCCAGAGATAGAAGCTGAAAATCTTGACTATCGCTTTATCCAAGTGGACCGTGATGCCTATCTGGATCTGGCCAAAGAGTGGGACGTATACGGGATTCCCAGCTTAGTAGTGCTGGAAAAGGAACAGGAGATTGGTCGTCTGGTCAATCGTGACCGCAAGACCAAGGGCCAAATCAATGAATTTTTAGCGAGTATAAGAGAAAAAGGGAGTGTAAAATGATTTTTACCTATAATAAAGAATATGTCGGCGACGTGCTGATGGTTATTGCTGCGGACAATCAAGGAGCTAAACTGGCGGCTGAGCGCAAGGGACGGGTAGCGCGTGTTTACCGCCAAGATAATGACCAGACAGTAGCTTGGAATATTTTTGAGCAGTCTGACCTTTTTGAAATTGCAGAGCGCGGACAGGTTTTTTTGACAGATGAGCAAGTGGCTATTCTCAATCAGGAGTTGAGCAAGGAAGGGTTCTCAGCGGACTTGGTTAATGACAGCCAGCCAAAATTTGTGGTTGGAGAAATTGTTGATATGGTAGCTCATCCAGATAGTGACCACCTGAATATCTGCCAAGTGCAGGTAGCTGCTGATAAGATTGTTCAAATCGTGGCCGGTGCTCCTAATGCCAAAGTCGGCCTCAAAACGATTGTGGCTCTGCCAGGTGCCATGATGCCTAAAGGGAATGTGATTTTCCCAGGAGAACTTCGAGGCGAAAGGAGTCTTGGCATGATGTGCAGCCCACGGGAACTTCAGCTGCCTAATGCTCCGCAAAAACGCGGCATCATTGAATTAGCCGATAGTGAACTAGTTGGAACTGCCTTTGACCCAGCCAAGCATTGGCAGGGATAAAAATGAAGATTTAAAATCACAAAAAGCTCAGAAATTCTGAGCTTTTTTGTTAGAAACTTATGTCTCGTGCCCACATTGTCTCAAAAGAAGACGCTGTCGCTATTACTTTGTGAGTCGGTTGTTGATTGAGGAGTGGCTGTGGGACTCTGGTTCGGAGCGCTGTATTTGTATTGGTAGATAAGGCTGTTTAGGCCTTGGTCTTCCAACGCTTTGAGGCGTTTTCTTTTGAAGACGATACCGATGAGTTGGCTGTCAGGATAGGCATAAATCTTATGACGGGGATGGTTAAAGGCTGCAAAGTCATGAAAGCCGTCCTCCATCCAAAGACTAATCTCGGATTCTTCACTGTCTCGACTGTAGCGAGCATGACTAATCTGCTGCATAGGAATGCTGTAGGTGGCAGCTGATAAGAGTCCGCTATAATGGTAGGTCACATATTCGTGGTCAAAGGAGAGGATAGTCGCATGAATGGTTAGTCTGCGAATAGCAAAGATAAGGAGCAGTAAGAAGAAAGCAGCAACCAGCAGACTAAGGACAAAGAAACTAGTGTCTTTGTAGGGGTTGGAGCTAGTCAGGTAGTCTACGGCAGCCCAGGCAGAAAAACCTCCGAACCACAGAGAAATCAGGATAAAAAGAATATTTTTCACAGGCGAATGTTTAATGGTCATCGGAGCCTCCGTTGTACAAGTCTAGTAGGAAAGGGGCAGAAGCTGCAACTTTCCTTTTTATCTATACTATACCACATTTTTTTCACTTTTTGCCTCCTATTACGAATGATAAGTTAGGAGGATATAAAATGTATAATAAAGTAATTGTAATCGGCCGGCTGACGGCTACACCTGAACTGCACAAGACTGCGAATGAAAAATCTGTGGCTCGTGCAACGGTCGCGGTTAATCGCCGTTATAAATCTCAGAGCGGTGAGCGTGAGGCGGATTTTGTAAATGTGGTTGTCTGGGGGCGTCTAGCTGAGACTTTAGCCAGCTATGCAAGTAAGGGCAGCTTGATTTCTCTGGATGGTGAGCTGCGGACTCGTCGCTATGAAAAGGAGGGGGCGACTCATTATGTGACAGAGGTGCTCTGTCATAGCTTCCAGCTCCTGGAAAGTCGGGCCCAGCGCGCTCTGCGTGAAAATAATAGCGGAGCTGATTTAGCAGATTTGGTGTTGGAAGAAGAGGAACTTCCCTTTTAAGCAAGAGGCAAAGACTGGGAAATGACCTTTCTCTAAAAAATCATCATTCGGTTTTGCAGGACGCAAGATCTGTTTGACTGAAAGTCTATTTCTATCAAGCTTTTAAAAGTTTAATTATGATTGTTGAGGTGGGACTAAGAATCAAAAATCATGGATTTTTTAGATTCTGTCTCGCCTTTTTTATTGCCATTTCTGGAAAGATTTTGCTTTTTGGCGGCTTTGTAATATAATAATCCTATATGTTTCATAAAGGCGCTTACGGCATAGGGGGTGAAAAATGGTATCAGCTAAGGTCAAAAAACGGATACAGCATTATCAGAAGAAGGCTTTCTGGCCGCTTTTCATTCTGCTTATCTTGGGTTTGCTTTTTGTTTATTTCAAGGGCGTTCTGCCAGATGAGAAGCAGGTCAAGATTGGGGTGACCTACATGACCATGAACAATGACTTTTACAAGACCTTAAATGCGGAGCTGGAGAAGAAAACCAACCAGCAGGGCAGCCGGATCTACGTTCGGGATCCTGAGCTGGATGAGGGTAAGCAGAGCCAGCAGATTGACTTTTTTGTCCGAGAAAAGGTTGATGTCATTGTCATCAATCCGGTAAAAAGCAATAGTCCAAGTATTATTTCCTCTCTTCAAAAGGCCAAGAAAGCTGGGATTAAAATTATCGTAGTGGATGCGCCTATCAGTCAGGATGTAAAAGTGGATACGACCATTGTGTCTGATAACTACCAAGCAGGCGTCCTGATTGCCCAGGACATGATGAAGCGTCTTCCTTCTGCCAATATTCTCCTTCTAGAGCACCGCAATGCCGTCTCTGCCATGGACCGGATTCAGGGATTTATTGATACGATTGAAAAACAGCCTAGCTACAAGATTATTTCCCAGAAAGAAACACTAGGCCAGACTGAGGAAACCATGCCACAGGTCAAAAGGGCTCTGGATGAAGGTTTGGACTTTAATGTAGTTATGGCGCTTAATGACCGAGCAGCCATCGGGGCCTTGGCTGCTATTAAAAATCAAGGTCTTGATAAGAAAATCTCAATCTATGGCGTGGATGGTTCACCAGATATCAAAAACTTTCTGGCTACAACTAGCGACATAGAGGGAACCGTGGCCCAATCTCCTATTCAGATGGGACGCAAAGTGGCGCAAGTAATTGAGCTGATGCAGGAGGGCAAATCCTACGACAGCCAATATCTGATTCCTGTTCACTTAGTCAACAGAGATAATATCAGTCAATACACAGTTACAGGGTGGCAATAATGAGACCTCAAAAAAGTATATTTTACAGCAAAATAGCCTTGATGGTCATCAATCTGGTTGCCATTGTCTATAATGCGTCCATCTATCTCTTTGCGACCAACTATGTAGCAGCTAAGGGCTTCAGTCATTCGCTTTTGGAGCGTTTGGATGCTATTCCGGGCTCTCCCAGCTTGATTTTCTGGGTATCAATTAGCCTCTATGGTAGTCTGCTTTTGGTCATGTACTATCGCGAGCGCCACCCCAATCAGCTGTCCGTCTATGACAAAGCGACTATTATTGAAATCCTGCTCATGCTAGTCATTTTTTCCGTTCTGCACTCGTCCTACAATGGCTTGATTCTCCTGGTGTTTGCGGATATTTTCTATGGCTCTAAGGAGTTCAATGCTTCCAAGGACAAGAAGTACTGGTTTTCTTTCATTATTTTGAGCTTTGGCATGCTGCTCTTGTCCAACTATGACCTCATGTCGCTCTTTATCAAGCTGCCTTCGCTGGATACCTATATTCGGTTTTACCCAGAGTCCGTTCGGCTGTTACTGCTTTTTGGTAAGAACTTTCTCTACTCCCTCAATATCGTTGTCTTTATGATTTCCTTGCTCTTCTATATCTTGTCGGCTATTACAGAGCGTCATCGGATTGAGGAAGAGCTGCGCATGACTTCTCAGGCCAATCGCGAGTTGAATTCTTATCTGGCCTTGTCTGAGAAAATAGCAGAAGATCGAGAGCGAAAGCGGATTGCCAGAGAGATTCACGATACATTGGGCCATGCCCTGACGGGAATTTCGGCGGGTATTGATGCGGTCAAGGTCTTGGTTGATATTGATACCAATCGGGCTAAGGAGCAGCTCAATAATGTCTCAGTCGTCGTTCGAGATGGTATCCGTGATGTCCGAGGCTCGCTCAATAAGATGCGGCCGGGAGCTCTGGAAAATAATACTTTGAAGGAAGCTCTGATTAAGATTATCCGTGAGTATGAAGCTATCTCCAACTTAGAGATTCATCTTCGTTACGAATGGGATAATATTGACCTGGATATTGCAAAGGAAGACATTGTCTTCCGGGTGATTCAGGAGTCTATTACCAACTCTGTCCGCCACGGCCATGCCAAGACTATCTGGATTGAGCTGCTGGAGGAAGAAGAAGCTTATGTAATGACCATTCAGGATGATGGTATTGGCTTTGATGAACTCCACTATGGCTATGGCCTCAAGCAGATGCAGGAGCGCCTAATGATTATTGGCGGAAGCGTCCGCTTTGAAAATCGGGACGGTTTCTACACGTATATCGAAATCCCCAAAATAGGAGGAAGACATGATTAAGGTTTTAATAGCAGACGATCAGGCCTTGATTCGCGAGTCTCTGCAAATCATTCTGTCTGCCCACGCAGATATTGAGGTAGTCGGGACGGTCGGAGACGGCAAGGAAGTGCTGGAAAAGCTTCATCGGGTACGCCCAGATGTGATTTTGATGGATATTCGCATGCCAGTCATGGACGGTGTTCTCTGTACCAAGGCTGTCAAGGAGCAGTATCCGGATGTTAAGATTATCATTCTGACGACCTTTGATGACGATGAATTTATCTTCTCTGCTCTCAAATACGGTGCGTCTGGTTATATTCTCAAAGGGGTTTCGACAGAAGAGCTTCACGAAGCCATTCAGACAGTCTATCGAGGCGGAGCTATGATCAATCCCAATATTGCCACCAAGGTCTTCAAAATCTTTTCACAGATGGCCCAGTCCAACTTTGCTATCACAGTGACGGAGGAAAATATAGAGGACATGAGCCGGACGGAGTGGAAGATTATCCAGCAGATTGGCTTTGGAATTTCTAATAAAGAAATTGCAGCCAAGCTCTTTCTATCAGAAGGGACAGTCCGAAATTACCTGTCAGGTATCCTAGCCAAGCTCAACTTGCGCGACCGAACCCAGCTGGCTATCTGGGCTGTGCAGACCGGAGTCACCCAGAGAGATTTTAGTAAGGAAAGTGACAAATGAAGTGGAGACTAAGACATTTGGCCCTGCTGGTTGTCCTGATCATATCTGTTGCTCTGGCTTTTGTCTTTTGGGCTTCAGATCAGGAAAAAGTCCTTCGTATAGGTGTCTATGCTGGCTCTAGCTGGGATGTGCCTAACAGCCGCGAAAACAAGGTCTTGGACAGCCTGATTAAAAAATTTGAAAAGACGCATCCTCATGTCAAGGTCGTCTACGAAAGCGGTATTCCCAAGGATGATTATGCTGACTGGCTGGCAGAGCAAGTCTTGAAAGGCGAGCAGCCGGATCTCTTTATGGTACCGGAAAACGATTTTAGCATGTTGGCTTCGACTGGCGCGCTTAAATCCTTGGATACCCTCCTAACGGATGATGAACGGACAGCCTTTTATCCGGTGGCTTATGAAGCTGGGCAATATCAGGGAGTCAGCTATGCCCTTCCAGTTGAGAGCAATCCTATCATGATGTGTGTCAATAAAGACCTGCTTGAAAAGGAAGGAATTAGCATTCCTGAGTCAGGCTGGACTTTAGAGGATTTCTATGAGATTTGCAAGAAGGTAACCAAGGATACCAATGGCGATGGTGTGGTGGATCAGTACGGTATAACAGATTACACTTGGCAGCAAGCTCTGGTAGCTTACGGCGGCCATCTTACCGATAAATCCGGTATCAATGTAGACAGCGCAGAGATGCACCAAGCCTTGGCCTTTATGAGCAAGCTAGATATGCTCAGCCAGCACTATAAGGTGACTTCTAATGACTTTGATGAGGGGCGGGTGGCCTTCTATCCTATGAGTCTGGCTCAGTATCGGACCTACAAGCCTTACCCTTACCATGTCGCCAAGTATTCAAGCTTTTCTTGGACCTGTATCCCGATGCCGACAGCCAATAGCCAGGTGATGGGAACACAGGTTAAGACCTCGCTCTTTGCCATGTCTTCCAATACCAAGCAAGAGAAGCTGGCTTGGGAATTTATGCTTTTGCTGTCACAGGATAAAGAAAGTCAGCAGGCCTTGTTTGAAAAATCGCAGGGGACCTCAGTCTTACCATCTGTGGTGAAAAGTCAACAGGCTAGAGAAATCTTACAGGCTGATGATTTTGGCTTGGATTCCTTGACTTCTGAGAGGCTAGACCACATGATGAATCGCTCTATCATTGACATCAGTCTAGAAGTAGACCGTCATACGATGGACCGGATGGACTATCTGATTCAAAATGCTATGCAGAATCAAGAGATTGACAGCGCCCTACCGAGCATTCAAAGAGAAATAGAAAGCGGAAAATAATCTGCTTTCTTTTTTATTGCTAATTAAGCCAGAAAAAAGCACAGCTGACTAGACCAATATGACAATTGTCATATTTTTTCTAACAAATGTCATCTGGGCAAAATGACATTTGACAATATGAAACCGGTTCCATATTCTGTACAATAAAATCATCAATAAATTCTTCGTCATCTAAAGCCTGACTTGGCTAAGAAATCGAAGGATAAAGGAGGCAGGAAAGATGAAATACCTTGTACTGGTCAGCCATGGGGGACTGGCTGCAGGCGTGCAGAGTTCCTTGAAGATGTTTGCCGGAGACAAGACGGATCAGGTGATTGCGGTCGGTCTTCAGGAAGGCAAGTCAGTTGATGATTTTGCAGTTGATTTTACTCAGGCCTTGTCTGGCTTAAGCGCTGATGACAGTGTCTTAGTTCTGGCTGATATTGTAGGAGGAAGTCCTCTGACGACAGCAGCTAGCGTCTTAGCTGACATGGGTAAGCTCGACTCAGCAGTTATCTTGGGAGGTTTGAACCTGACCATGGGACTGACTGGCTTGGTTATGAAAGACATCTTGGACGGAAAAGAGCTGGCTCAGGCCATCCTTTCCGAGGCCACAGCTGCTTTGCAGGAATTTGAAGTCGTAAGTGATGCAGCTGACGAAGATGAAGACGATATTTAGTGCTTCCGCATACATTATAAAAGATAAAAGGAGATTTTAAAGATGACAGTATCATTTGTACGAATTGACGACCGCATGATTCACGGTCAAACAGTCACTCGCTGGGCTAAGGAATACCCATGTGATGGCTTGATTGCAGTTAATAATGCTGCGGCAGGAAACAAGGTTTTGATTCAGGCCTACAAGGGAGCTTCTGATAAGAAGACTTTTGTTTGGACCAAGGAAGCCTTCAAGGAAAAATCAGGCAAGGTCACAGAGTCAGACAGCCGCTATTTCCTCATTACAAAAAATCCTGTAGATATGAAGGAAATCTTAGTGGACCAAGGTTTTGTACCTGGGGATGTTAAGGAAATCATCATTGGCCCTGCTAATGACCGTCCGGGAGCTGTTAAGCTGGGTAACAACCAGTCCATCACACAAGAAGAAGCAGAAGCGATTGAGGCGATCGAAAAAGCTGGCTACAAAGTCAAATTCCAGCTCTTACCAGATGTTTCCATCGGTTACTGGAGCGATTTCAAGTCTAAATTTGGTTTTTAATTACAATAATGAAAAGGAGAGTCTATTATGACAATTTCTTGGCTGCAAGCCGCTTTACTGGGTCTTTTTGCTAGTTTAGCTTCTATGCCTGGTATGGGTGGTTCTAGTATTGGTAACTACACTCTGGGACGTCCTCTGGTCGGAGGTTTGATTAGCGGGTTGATTCTTGGAGATTTAAAAACAGGGATTATGGTCGGGGTAGCCCTTCAGGTCCTCTACATCGCTCTGGTAACACCAGGTGGTACAGTTTCCGCTGACGTGCGGGCGATCTCTTACATTGGGATTCCTCTCGCAATATTGTTTGTTCACTCTAAAGGAATCACGTCTGAATCTGCTATCGCTGCAGCAGCTGCACCAATCGGAGCAGCAGTTGGTACTATCGGTACAGTTCTCTTCTATGGAACAGCCACTACAAACTTGCTTTGGCAGCACATTGGCTGGAAAGCTGTTGAAAAAGGCGAATTCAAAAAGCTTTACGCTGTTGACTGGGTCTATCCTTGGATTTCCCACTTTGTCTTCTCTTTCCTTCCAACCATGATCATCACGAAGTTTGGTCCGAATATGGTTGAACTGATGAAGACCCACCTGCCAATGGATGGCTTCATCATGAAATCCCTCTTTACAGTTGGAGCTCTTCTCCCATGTGTCGGTATTGCCATTCTTTTGAAACAAATCGTTACCAAGGCTGCTGACTTTATCCCATTCTTTGTGGGCTTCACCTTGGCTAAGTCACTTGGTCTTAATTTGGTTGCCAGTGCAGTTGTTTCATTGATTTTTGCAGTAATTTACTATGAATTGGAAGTAATCAAATCAGCTCGTGTGACCGCGCCAGCTGGTGGGGCTGACTTTGATGACGATGAGGAGGATATCTAAGATGGCTGAAAGAAAGAAAATAACTAAAAAGACTTTAGCGAAATCATTCCACCATTGGTACTATGGTCATTTGACTTGCTTCTCTCAAGAGCACATGCAGACTTTCGGCTACTTGACCTCTATGCTGCCAATCGTGGAAGAACTCTACAAAGACAAGGCAGAGCAGAAAGAAGCTATGCAGACCTATACGGCTTTCTTCAACACGGAACCTCAGCTCGGAGCTTTGGTAGTGGGGATTACAGCTGGTTTGGAAGAAGCGCGTGCCAATGGTGACGCTGTTGATGGAGAAACTATCAATGGTATGCGTGCCGGTCTTATGGGGCCTATCGCAGGTATCGGTGACTCTTTGGTGGTTGGAACTTTGATTCCAGTTCTGCTGGGGATTGCCCTTGGCCTCTCGAAAGGTGGAAATCCTATCGGGGCTCTCTTCTACATCCTTGTTTGGAATGTTCTCATCTATGGCGGTATGCGCTTTGCCTACTTCAAAGGCTATGAATTAGGGGACAAGGCGGTAGAATTCCTTGTAGGACCTAAAGGACAGGCCCTTCGTAAGGCAATCAGTGTCATTGGTGGTATGGTTATCGGGGCAGTTGCTGCAACTTGGGTATCTGTAACGACTTCATTAGAGCTGAAAAATGCTGATGGCGAAGCCTTCCTGAAGCTGCAAGAAAAAATTGACGGTGTTTATCCAGGTCTCTTAACAGCTGGCTTTATCACTCTTTGCTGGTGGCTGATGGCTAAGAAAAAGGTATCACCAAACCTTGTTATGCTCCTCTTGGTTGTCATTGCTTTGATTGGTGTAGCGCTTGGCATCTTTGACCCTCAACTGAAATACTAATTCTCGCTCAATTTTAGGCTGGCAGTAAGTCCGATTTGCAGCTAGTCTAATACAAATTTGTTTGAGCAGAGTAAAAGAAAGAACGGAGAAGATCATGACAGAACAAGAATTGATTCAAGGCTATGAAACAGAAATTCACTACCAGAAGCATATGATTGAAAATCTAGGACGCTGGTTCAGTCTCTTCTTTGCCATTGCCAGCATCGGTCTTGTTCTGATTTATCTCTTTCATGAGACCAATCACCTAGCACTGATTGCAGGAATCGTCCTAGCTCTACTGGGTATCTTAGCTATGCTTTTGTTTGGCTATGGTATCTATAGAGGACGCCTAAATCTGCAAAAAGTGATTGATGATTTTGAAGCAAAACTAAAACTTGCAAGATAGACATTTCTCCCCCTAAAGACAAGTCTGAGAGGATTTTAGCTCGGACTTGTTTTTTCATTGACTTTAGGAGGCAGTGAAGAAAAAATAAAATTTTTCTTTCATCTAGCCGGTTTTTTTCTTGACTATTTCTGACCAAGTGATAAAATAATAACTATAGATTAGCACTCGATAGTTTAGAGTGCTAAAAATTCAATCTTTGGAGGAAAACTATGTTAAAACCATTAGGAGACCGTGTGGTCTTGAAAGTAGAAGAAAAAGAGCAGAAAGTTGGCGGATTTGTCATTGCAGGCAACGGCCAAGCAGCGACTAAGACAGCAGAAGTTGTCGCAGTCGGTCAAGGCATTCGTACTTTGAACGGTGAGCTGGTAGCCCTGAGCGTTAAGGAAGGGGACAAGGTTCTCGTAGAAAATCACGCAGGCGTGGAAGTCAAGGACGGAGATGAAGCTTATCTCTTAGTCAGTGAAGCCAATATTCTAGCAGTTGTCGAGTAAGATTAGAAGAGAGGAATAATAAAATGGCAAAAGATATTAAATTTTCAGCAGATGCAAGAAGCAGTATGGTTCGTGGTGTTGACATCTTAGCGAATACTGTCAAGGTGACTTTGGGTCCTAAAGGTCGCAATGTCGTTTTGGAAAAATCCTTTGGCTCACCCCTTATCACCAATGACGGTGTAACCATTGCCAAGGAAATCGAACTAGAAGACCATTTTGAAAATATGGGCGCTAAGTTGGTGTCAGAAGTAGCTTCAAAAACCAACGATATCGCTGGTGACGGAACAACAACAGCAACTGTTTTGACACAGGCTATCGTCCGCGAGGGGATTAAAAATGTTACAGCTGGTGCTAATCCAATTGGTATCCGCCGCGGGATTGAAGCAGCCGTTGCGACAGCTGTTGAAGCCCTGAAATCTAACTCAGTACCAGTTTCCAACAAGGAAGCTATTGCTCAGGTTGCTGCCGTATCTTCCCGCAGCGAGAAAGTCGGCGAGTACATCTCTGAAGCTATGGAAAAAGTTGGAAATGACGGCGTTATTACTATCGAAGAGTCCAAAGGGATGGAGACGGAACTGGATGTAGTTGAGGGAATGCAGTTTGACCGCGGCTACTTGTCTCAGTACATGGTAACCGACAATGAAAAAATGGTAGCCGAACTGGACAATCCTTACATCTTGATTACTGACAAGAAAATTTCTAATATTCAAGAGATTCTTCCTTTATTGGAAAATATCTTGAAAACCAACCGTCCGCTTTTGATTGTTGCGGATGATGTGGACGGTGAAGCTCTGCCAACATTGGTTCTTAACAAGATTCGCGGGACCTTTAATGTCGTAGCTGTTAAGGCACCAGGCTTTGGCGATCGTCGTAAGGCTATGTTGGAAGATATCGCTATCTTGACGGGCGGTACAGTGATTACAGATGATCTTGGCCTAGAGCTCAAAGATGCTACGATTGAAGCGCTTGGACAAGCTTCTAAAGTCACTGTTGATAAGGACAGCACTGTGATTGTGGAAGGTTCTGGTAATCCAGAAGCCATTGCTAACCGTGTGGCAGTCATTAAGTCACAGATTGAAAGTAGCACTTCTGAGTTTGACCGTGAAAAACTGCAAGAGCGCCTAGCTAAATTGTCCGGTGGTGTAGCTGTGATTAAGGTTGGAGCTGCAACCGAAACAGAACTCAAAGAAATGAAACTCCGCATCGAAGATGCCCTTAACGCAACCCGTGCAGCGGTAGAAGAAGGAATCGTTTCAGGTGGTGGTACGGCCTATATCAACGTACTGGATGCTGTCGCAGGTCTTGAGTTGGCAGGGGATGAAGGTACTGGACGTAACATCGTTCTTCGCGCCTTGGAAGAGCCTGTTCGTCAAATCGCTCTGAATGCAGGCTTTGAAGGTTCAATCGTCATTGACCGTCTGAAAAACTCTGAAGTTGGTACAGGCTTTAATGCTGCGACTGGCGAATGGGTTAACATGATTGAGGCTGGAATTATTGACCCAGTTAAGGTGACTCGTTCAGCCTTGCAAAATGCCGCTTCTGTTGCCAGTCTTATCTTGACAACCGAAGCAGTTGTGGCTAATCAACCAGAACCAGCAAGCCCAGCTCCAGCTATGGATCCAGGCATGATGGGCGGTATGATGTAGAAAAATAACGGGATTATATATTCGTATAAATTAGGTATAATCTTTGTCTTACATTTATCAATTAGAAAACTGAGCAGCTTTGTTCAGTTTTTTTATTGTGACTAGTTATGTAGCAAGCCTTAATAATTATGCTTATTTTTAAAAACAAATTTATATATATGAATATTTGTGGTCATATAATTCATATTTGTTCATTTATTATGCGGCCAAATATTACATTTTTGTTTCAAGAAAATACAAGGAGATGACGGAGGAAATGGTTTTCAATTCTTATATAACAAGGTTTTTGGAGAAATAAACTGGTTTACACATTGTCGACAAAAGCTGAACTGGTAAAGGTAAATAGTTGACTTATAGTCAATCGTATGCTAGTCTAATATATGTAGTATATTGGAAATGTAAAGGAATTTTAATATTTTTACATGTTCGATAAAAAGGAAAAAAGGAAAAAAACGGAGGGATTATTTATGAAAAGAATATCTCATACTATTGCGCGCTTTTTCTCAGTAGCCTTTGTGCTCCTCTTTAGCCTGTTTTCTAGCAGTCAATCTGCCAGAGCTAACACGGTAGACGATGTTATCACCTCAGTAAATGTTTACAATCAAAAGGGTGAAGAACTGACTGACGGCCTTTCCCCTTGGGAAAAATTCCAAATTGACGCAAACTTTGCCTTTAATTATGGCAAGGTTCAGCCAGGAGATACTACGACCATTGGACTTCCTGCTGAATTTGCCTTGGAGGGAGCTGATTTTGAAGTCAAAGATGATGACGGCAATCTCGTAGCGACAGCTGTTGTTGATGCAAGCTCTAAACAGCTTACACTGACTTATACAGACTATGTCCTGACTCGCTCTCATATTGAAGGAAAAGTTCATCTTTTAGCTCGCGTTGATCATACAGTAGCTAGAGATAAAGGCTCTATTCCTCTGAAACTTATCGTTGGTAAGAAGATTGTTGAGTATGGGAAAGTTGACTACAAAGGTCTTCCTGGCCAAGCAACTCCTTATACTTTCATAAAATACGGCTGGAATAATGCGGATAATATCAAGAGCATTACTTACAGCCTGAATATCAACCAACAAAATCAAGAACTGGATAATGTTGTTATTTCAGATACTCTGGGCTTTAATACCGGAGAAATTGATCTCAACAGCTTCCAAATTCTTAAAGGCTCATGGGTTGTTGACCCGGCTGATAATTCTTATCGACTAAGCCAGCAACGCGAGGATGTGACAGCAAATTATACGATTAATCTTGCTGCTGACAAGCGTTCCTTTACCATTAACATGGGGCATATCGGTGCCAATGAAGGCTTCTATGTTCGCTATCGTGTCAACTTCCCTACAGTTCCGACTGATGGAACACTCTTCCCGAACGAAGCAATCATGCGAGCAGATAATATCGAAGAGCAAAAATCTTCGGTTGCTGTCCGCTACCAACGTGCAAACGGCTATGCACATGGAGATGTCTATGGTGTGCAGGTGACTAAAAAAGACGAAGCTGGTAAAGCCCTAGCAGGTGCTGAATTCACATTGTACGATGAAGATGGTGTGACAATTGTTCAAAAAGCAACTAGTGATGCTAACGGGATTGCTTCTTTCAGCAACTTGATTAAGGAGCATTATCTGATTAAGGAAACCAAGGCACCAGAAGGTTACCAACTGTCAGATGAAGAGATTCAGGTCAATGCCGCTCAGCTCAAGAATTATGGCTCTGGTATTATTTACAAAGACTTTACCAACCGTAAGGCATTGATTACCGCTTCAGGTACCAAGACTTGGAATGATGACAACAATAAAGATGGCAAACGTCCAGACAAGATTACCGTTCGTCTCTATGCAAATGGCACCGAAGTCGCTCATAAAGAAGTTGGTCCGAATGATAAGGGTGAGTGGAAGTATGAGTTCACTGACTTGCCAGCGACTGGTGAAGATGGAAAAGATATTGTCTACTCAGTTACTGAAGACCGTGTTTATGGTTATACAGCTACTGTTGATGGTATGAACATTACCAATACACCAGTTCCAGGAGTTCCGCAGCCGCCGAAACCTAGCTCGGACAATAGCTCTAAGAGCAGCAGTAGTAGTTCCAGCTCTAGCTCAAGTAGCAGTAGCACGACTTCTAGCTCAAGCAGCACTACAGGAAGCACTGTTGTGATCATCGAATCAGACAATGGTACTGGCGGAGGAAATGCCTCTAATGTTGGAACCAAGAAAGTTCTCCCTAAAGCGGGTGAGAATGCTAGCTGGATCATGATTGCTGCTGGAGTAGCTCTAGTAGGCTTGGTAGGCTTCATTGTCTTCCGTGCGAAGAAGAAATAAATTTCATCTCTGTTCCCTTAAGGGGCAGAGATTTTTTACTCCAAACCCGGATTAGCAGTGGTCGCTTTTTAGAAAGCAGAAATAAGAATGTTTTTTACAATCAGTCACTATCTTGTATCCTTTTGTTAATCAAGACTGTGATGTTCCGTAATATAGTTGTTTTAAAATAAAAAGCAACTAAGATGTTTCCTAGAACAAATTAGTTGCTCAGAACTACGGGGAAGGCCGCTTGGATATGCAAGCGTGAAGTACATCAAAACTTGATATATAATCTTTCTTAATTCCTAAATCAAAAAAATTATAAGACATCCTTAGGAATATGCTCGGTGTGTAACCATCTTTATCAAGTTTTCGTCAAACATATTTTGCTTCAGTCTTCTCTCGTAGTTTTTTCTATGCGATGCCCCTCCTTTTCTTGTGTCTAAAGGAAGGGGATTTTTTTGTGGAAAATCTACTTTGAATTTAAGGAAATGATTGAGCTGAAAAAAGCGAAATTAAATAAGCAAAAAAGCCTTGTAAATTAAGGCTTTTCTTGTTGAAGTTTTATGCTCCCTGCAGAAAAAACAGGAGTTTAATAAAAGAGCTCTTAAGCTATTTTGCCTCTGTTATACAAATAATTCGTTAATTATCTTTTTAGTTGAAGTTAAAATTGGAACAAATATAGTTTTATATTTTAAAAGCTATATAATAGTATATAGTACAATATATTAGAGGGGAAAACTAATGAAGAATATAAAAAATAATGATAGTAAAACTAAAACTAATATAGATAAAATCAAGAAAGAGATTCAAACACTAGTAAATGAGAAGTCAAAATGCTATCGTTTAGATTTTTCAAAAAAAGGAGGATATTGAGCTGTTTTTTGGTGAGGGAGATATTTTAGAGTAAGATATTCAAGTAAATCTAAAACTAAGTAAATATGATACAATAGAAATGTTAGTAACTTATTCCTCTCAAAATTTGGATATTGGTGGTAATTATGAAACCTGAAAAATTTAACGAACGCCCACATCAGAGCGAGAAAAAAGAAGCTCTTGATTATATAAGAACTTTAATGGAACAAGCTAGGAGAGATTCAAAATTTGAAGATATTCCAAAATTAGAGAAACTTATTGAACTGGTTGATTCTAAACGTTATGGACTAGTATGGGAAGAACATGCTGAATTAGTTGAAGAAGAAATGAAAACTAAAATCCCTGTGTTTATTGAAGATTATAGTAGGAAAATTGAAGGGAATCCATCAACATCAGATTATAATTTTCTTTTAGAAGGAGATAATTTACATTCCTTACATTTATTATCTAAGACACATTCTGGTATGATTGATGTGATTTACATTGATCCACCATATAACACAGGGAATAAAGATTTTATCTATAACGATAAAATTGTAGATAAAACGGATGTATACTCTCATTCAAAATGGTTAAGTTTCATGAGTAAGCGACTAGAAATTGCTAAAGAATTACTATCTGATAATGGTGTAATCTTTATTTCGATAGATGATAATGAACAAGCTCAGTTGAAATTACTTTGTGACGAAGTTTTTGGGGAGCAAAATTTTATTAATCTGATTTCTGTTAATTCTAAAGTAAGCGCAGGTGCTAGTGGAGGAGGCGAAGATAAAAGACTCAAAAAGAATATTGAGTACATTTTAATTTATTGTAAGAGTATTGATGCTATTCCTCCTCTGAAACCTATTTATAAAGAAACAGACCTCATGTCCTATATCCAGAAAATGAAATCTGATGGGAAAAGCTTCAAATATACTAATATTTTGTATGAATTTGATGACATTGAATATTATAAGACAATCAAAGATGGTTCAGGAGATGATATAGTAATAAAAAAGGTAAATAGATATTCAATTAAAACGGTAAATGCAATCTCTAAATTAGAAAATATTACAGAGCAGGAAGTTTATCTGAAATATTATGATAGAATCATGACAACAACAAATGCTCAAACATCAATACGTACTCGGGTTTGGGAAGCTACTGATAGTGAAGATAATATGTATGTTGCAACATATACTCCTAAGAGTGGAAAAAACAAAGGTAAAACCATAGACCTGATATTTAAAGGAAGGCAGAAAGTACTAGTAATCTGGTTAAAAGACTCTAGCTTGAAAAACAAAAATAAGATTGTAAAAAGGGAAAAAATAGGAACATTTTGGGATGGATTCAGTTGGATTAATGTTAGTAAAGAAGGCAAAATTAAATTTGAAAATGGGAAAAAGCCTATTGCATTGATAATGCAAGCATTGAAACTTACGGATAATAGAAATAGTATTGTTTTAGACTTTTTTGCGGGCTCGGGTTCAGCAGGTCACGCGGTATCCCAACTGAATAAAGAAGATGGAGGTAATCGAAAATATATCCTCTGTACGAATAATGAAAATAATATTTGTGAAGAAGTAACATATAAAAGATTGTTAAACATACAAAAAGATTTACCACATAATCTAAAGTATTTCAAAACAAAATTTATTAAAAAGGATGATGAGGATTTAGAGTATGCTCTTCTCAATAATGTTAAGACTTTGATTGAACTAGAACACGCGATTGATTTAGAAGAAAGTGATAAAGCAGTTGCATTCACTTTATCAGAAATACGAGAGCTCGATTTGTCAGGAATCAAGACAGTTTATGTTCGCCAGCATTCACACGCTTTAATGGAAAAAGAGGATAAACAAAGATATGAGAATATCGAGCTGATAGATGTGCCAGAATATTATTTTGCCAGTGAAATGAGAGAGGCGGGCTTATAATGAAATTATTCCCTTTTCAAGAACAAGCAGTTCAAACATTACAAGATAAATTTTTCTATTCAAAAAAGCAAACAATTGTTTTTTATGCTCCTACAGGATCAGGAAAAACGATAATGCTCATTAACTTAATGGATAGAATCATAGAGTATAATCCTAATTCTAAAGATTATGTTTTCGTTTGGTTAACTCCAGGAAATGGAGAATTAGAAGAACAATCATGGAATAAATCTAAAGACTATGGTAAATTTATAAAATCTTTGACACTTGATGAAGCTTTAACAAGTGGTTTTCAGGCGAATACAGCAACTTTTTTAAACTGGGAACGTGTAAAAAATGATAAAGCAATAGCTCTCAGAGGAGGAGATACTAAGTCTCTTGATGATATTATAAAAAATGCTAAATATAGAGGATTAGAGTTCATAGTAATAGTAGATGAGGAGCATAGAAATCAAACTGATAAAGCTCAGTGGATTATTGATAAATTTGATTCATATAAAATCATAAGAGCATCGGCAACACCTAAGTCACAATCATCAGATTATGATAATGTTCAAGTTAATGACGAAGACGTGATCTCGCAAGGATTAATTGTGCGTAATGTGGAACTTAATCCGGATGGGGTAGATGGAGACGTTGTCGATAATATGGTTCAATACTTTTTAGATTTAGCAGATGATAAACGCCGACGGATTAAAAGGGAATATGAAAAGTTAGGATTATCTATCAATCCTTTAGTTTTAATTCAATTTCCAGATGAGAAAAAATCGAATAAGGAAGAACGTAATAGCCTTATTAAACAGGTAAGAGAATATTTATCTGAGATTGGTCAGCAAGATGGAGAAGTTGCAACATGGTTAGCAAATGAAAAAATTAATATATCTGATATTGAAAAATCAGATAACCCTGTTAACTATTTGTTGATGAAGCAGGCAGTTTCTACAGGTTGGGATGCCCCTCGTGCTAAGATACTAGTAAAGTTACGACTGAATACTGAACCAAGTTTTACCCTACAAACAATTGGTAGAATTCGTAGAATGCCAGAGCAAAAACATTATGATAATACTTTGTTAGACAATGCATTTATATACTCGAACGATCAGAAGTATATATTGGAAGTCTTGCAAAATGGAGCAGCTTCATATATCGCTACTTATGAACTACACGAAGAAGCTCCTGATTTTCAACTAACATCTGTTAAGCCGAACTCAAGAGCTGGTTTAACTAATAGTGAGGTGATCCAAGCTCTAAGAAGTCAGTTTAAAAAAGAATATGGTTTAGTTGAACAAAACGGGAATCAAAACCGTGAAAAATTGGAGAGTTTTGGTTATATTTTTGGTACAACAATACATCAGAGATTAGTTAAGTCTGATAAATTAGAACGAGATATTATTACCGAGACTCTTCGATCATATGATGTTGAGATGCCTGTAAGTGTTAGAGATAATAGTTTAGATTTATTAAATGCTGAACAAGCGATCCAAAAATATTTGTATCGTGAGAATCCAAAGGAAGTAAATAATATTCTATTAGAATTATTCTCGAATCGTAGCGAGGAACCTAATAAGAGATTTTTGAGTTTAAAACCTTCTGAATTCATGGCTTTTGTTATTAATAATTATAAGTTAATTCGAGATACTGCTAAGAATGCAGATGCAAATGGTTTGTTTAATAAGCAGTTGTCTTTAGAATATGGCATTAGCCATTCAGAATTAGATCTCAAACCATTTGAGTTACCCAAATATGAAATGTATAAAGCCTTGAAAAATGAATCAGGAGTTGTGTTCTCAAAAAATGTTTACAAAGGTTATGGAACTAATAACTGGGTTCAGACTTCAAAACCTGAGAAAGCTTTTGAAGAATGGCTAGAGAAAAGTGATAAAGTTCAATGGTGGTATAGAAGTAAAGATAGAGGAGATAAGTATTTCTCGGTAGCATATGGACAAAAGAAGGAAGGCTTTTTCCCTGATTATATTTTTCTTGGTACTGATGGTATAACTTATGTTATTGAGACAAAGGGAGCCAACAAGCAGAATATTGATATTTATTCAGAAGCTAAATTTAAGGCAATTCGTGAGTGGTCTGAGAATAACCTAACGAATCCAAATGGAGCAAAATTTGCCTTTGTACGCCCGTTAATTGATAGTGACGGTGAAATCACTGGTTTACTATTCAACAACACGGTCTGGAAAGAAGATACTAATGATAGGACTCATTGGTTGCCGATAAATGATTTATTTGAAAGTAATCTATTTGAAGGATAGTACGGTCAAGTTTTAAATAAAAAAGTGAGGATTATTATTATCCCCACTTTTCTATTTGCTAAGAATATATTTTTAGCTGTTAATCTTATTTAGAATTCTCTTATAGGTACTCTAATTTCTCATAAAGTTCATTGATTTCAACTTTCTTTTCTAAAAGTTTCTCAAGTTTACTTTGAGAATATAGACGTTTCAATACCTCTATTTATAAATTTGTGCCTCCTAAAAACAAAACCTCAGTTCGCTATATTCCAATAAGGGAATAAACTGTCAAAATATTGAAATCATTGAAAAAATACAAGAAGTTTTTAATAGAGAATTAGATTTGGAAAACTATCGAGATCTAGTTTTCTACCATTGTGATTACCGCAATAATGCTCTAAATATAGGAACAGTAAATAAAGCGTTACATGTCATTCTGACCAAATTAAACATCTCTCCAATTATATCAACTAAAGGAGTACGCCATACTTATGGTATAAAGGTATTGATTTAGGTGTAATTGATAAGATTTTAGGTCATAAATACATATCTATGTTAGCAATAATTTATAATCATACACTTGAGGAAAGAATTATTGAGGAATTTAGGCAGATACAGTCTATCTCTTAAAATAAAATTTGAGAAAATGGCACGAATGGTGGGACAATTTTCTTGAAAAACATCCAAAAAAGCCTTGTAAATCAAGGCTTTTTGTTATATATATATTCTATGCCCCCTGCATGAATTTGTAAGAACTTTTCATATTGA
>ERZ772972.172-NODE-172-length-22922-cov-9.064941_pt1 | contig 22922 bp, 16 predicted proteins | sample MGYA00580673_ERZ772972 | MGnify/ENA primary metagenome ERZ772972 (study PRJEB29015, sample SAMEA2738051) | human oral metagenome | biome: human oral; feature: human-associated habitat; material: saliva | place: China | collected 2229 ... | reverse complement strand
AGACCCACCCCCACCAAGGAGGGAACAACCCGACAGCGCGACGGCTGCGAGCAGCAGGGACGAGGTGGCCGCACATGCGCGACGGGACACGAGAGAGGACATATTTTTCTCCTACTTTCAGACTGGTCAATCATATGCGACGAACGGGTCGCCGTGTCAACAAACGGTCAGATTGATGCGGGTGGGGTGTTCGCCAGCTGGGCCGCGACCACGCCGAGCTCACGGTGGATAACCTGCGCGCGGCCCGGAACGGCTCGCTTGGGCTTGACGCCGTTGATGATCGCGCCCTCGCTGGGATTACCCGACAGGAGGATGCCGGTGACAGCCAGGTCGTTCATCATCTGCAGGACCTTCTCGTAGGCCGCACGCGACGCGCCACCCATACGGCGCGTGATGATCACGTGCAAGCCGATGTCGGCGGCCTGCGGCAGCAGGTCGATGAGCTCCATGAGCGGGTTGCCCGACGTCGTCGCGACCAGGTCGTAGTCGTCGACCAGGATCCACACCTCGGGGCCCGACCACCAGCTGCGGTCGCGAATCTGCTCGGGAGTCACGTCCGAACCCGGCAGACGCGTGCGCAGGAACGCTGCGAGCTCGCGCATCTGCTTCATGGCCTCGGAGTGGTTCGTCAGGTAACCCAGCTGGTAGTCCTTCGGAACCACGCCCATGAGCGTGCGGCGCATGTCGATCGACATGATCTTCGCCTCGCCCGGCGTGTACAGGCGCATGACCTCGGAAATGATCGAGCGCAGGAACGTCGTCTTGCCCGTCTTGCCGTCGCCGAACAGGTACAGGTGCGACTCCGCACGGGTGTTGAACAGGAGCGGCCCGAGGCGGGACTCCTCCACGCCCAGGATCATGTCGCCACCGCCGCGCGGCAGGACCAGCGGCTCCGGGATCTGCGTGAGGATCTCGGGGATCGAGACGCTCTCGGGCAGCAGGCGCAGCTTCGGGCCCTCGCCGTGGACCAGCGACTCGCGGATCTTCGCCACCGTGCGGGCAACGCCCTGCGACACGGTCGACGGATCCGGATCGTCGTCGGCGCGCGGCAGGCCGATCATCATTTCGTGGCCCACCATGTCGATGCCTCGACCCGGGCGGCCCTTCGGAATACGGGCGGCGCCCTCGCGGTTAACGATCGACTCCTTCGGGTTCGCCGTGTGCAGCTCCAGGCGCGAACCGAAAATGTCCTGCGCCTCAGAACGGATGTCCATCCAGCGGGCGGCAGACACGATGAGGTGAACACCCAGCGACAGGCCTCGGCTCATCATTGTCGTCACCGTGCGGTCCAGGCTGTCGAACTCGGAGCGCAGCGCGCCCCAGCCGTCGATCACCAGGAACACGTCGCCGTAGCCGTCGTCGTAGGTGCCTTCTAGGCGCCCGCGACGGTAGGTGTCCATCGAGTCGATGCCGTGCGCGCGGAAGTAACGCTCGCGGTCGTCCATGATCGCCGCGATCTCGGCGATCATACGCGTGCGCACCTCCTCGGTGTCGCGCGTCGCGATGCCCGCCACGTGCGGGGCGCCCGCAAATCCAGCGAACGTACCGCCACCGAAGTCCATGACGTAGAACTGGACTTCCTGGGGCGTGTAGGTCAGGGACAGGGCCTGCACGATCGTGCGCAGCGCCGTCGACTTACCCGTCTGCGGGCCGCCGACCAGCGCGAAGTTACCACCCGCACCCGACAGGTCCAGGATGAGGGTCTCGCGGCGCTGCTCGAGCGGCAGGTCGACCGTGCCAATGGGCACGCGCAGGGGGCCGGACTCGCGCCACGCGCGCGACACGAAGCCGAGCTCCGGGTCCGGGCGTAGGTCGGGCATGAGGGTCGCGAAGGTATCCGGGACCTCCAGGGGCGGCAGCCACACCTGGTGCGCCGGGTAGCCCTTGCCCTTCATCTTCGCCACGGCGATGTCCATCTCGGACATGTCCGCCCAGACCTCGTCGCCAGCCAGAACGACTTCCTGGTTCTGGTCGACCTCTTCCTCCTCGCCCAGGTCCTCGCGCGTGATGACGGGAGCGACCGTGAACGGCAGGATCTCGATCGGCGCGGTCGGAGCGCCGGCCGTCGAGGCCTCGGAAATCGACGCGAGCGTACGCGCCGGCGGGGGAGCTGCCACGTAGGACGCGCGGAAACGAACGAGGCCGTCGCCGCCCGCCTTCAGGAAGCCCGAACCGGGCAGCGGGGGCAGCTTCGCGGCGTCGGGAATACCCAGGACCTCACGAGAGTCGTTCTCCGTGAAGGTCTTCAGGGCAATGCGGTACGACAGGTGCGACTCCAGGCCGCGCGCCTTGCCCAGGTCCATCTTCTGCGAGGCGAGCAGCAGGTGCACCGACAGGGATCGGCCCAGACGACCGATCATGATGAAGACCTCGCCGAACTCCGGCTTAGCCATGAGCATTTCCGTGAACTCGTCCAGGACGATGAACAGGGCCGGCAGCGGCGGGAACTCGTGCTTGCCCGCGAGACGATCAGCCTCGTAGTCGGACACGTTCGCGTAGTTGCCCGCCTGACGCAGAACCTCCTGGCGGCGCACCATCTCGCCCTGCAGGGCGTCCTGCATACGGTCAACGAGGGAGAGCTCCGACTCCAGGTTCGAGATCATGGCCGACACATGCGGCAGGTCCGACATACCGGCGAAGGTCGCGCCACCCTTGAAGTCGACGAGGACCAGGTTCAGCTGCTCCGGAGAGTGGGTGAGCGCCAGGGCCAGCACGAGGGTACGGAGCACCTCGGACTTACCCGAACCGGTCGCGCCGATCAGCAGGCCGTGCGGACCCATACCCTGCTGGGCGGATTCCTTAATGTCCAGGACCACGGGGCGGCCCTCGGGGGTGACACCAAAGGGGGCGGCGAGGCGTTCGCGGCCCTCGCGGCGTCGCCACTGCTTTTCCGGATCGAAGTCGCGGATATCGCCGATGCCGACGAGCTCCATGAGGTCCATCTGGCGGGATTCGTCCGAACGTCCCACGGGCGTCTCCGCCTCTTCCAGGTTCTGCTGGGTGGCGAAGGGCGTCATGCGGCGTGCCACGGCCTCGGCCTGGACCGCGGTGAGGCGGTCGGCGAATGCCTGCTCGGGCAGGGAGTCCATGGTGACCACGTCGACCACGTCCGCGCCCTTGTGATCAGGGTTGGGGTGGATGACGAGGCGCAGCGCGGTGTGCGACTTCATGGGCGTCCACTCGCGGGCGCGGGACATGATCGTCACGCCGCGCACGCCCACTGCCGAACCGAAGGGGGAGTTGGGCGGGAACTCGGCGCCGTCGCACACGAGGAGGAGGTGGGGCCACTCGGGCATGTCGTCGCCCGGGCGGTACGCGCCGCGCATCGCGATGTCGGGGCCGATCATCTCGGCGAGCTCGCGCGGGTCCGTCGAGATCATGCGGCCCGGGCCCACCGCGTCGCGCACGATGGAGGAGCGGGCCTGCGGCATCCACTTGACCCACTCCCAGTCGCCCAGTCGATCGGCCGAACACAGAACCGCGATCTTGAGCTTGGAGGGGTCGATGAAGCACGCCAGGTGCATCATGATGGCGCGCATTTCGTCGTAGGCGCTTTCGCCGTCGCCGACGACCTCGATGTGGCTGAAATCACCCAGGTAGAGGAACTTGCCCACGTTGTCCGTGTGGTCGTGGACGGCGATGAAGCGCTCCATGGCGGACAGGCACACGACGTCCATCTCCGTCATCGGGTCGATAGGGGGACGCTCGAAAATGAGGCCGAGGGGTTGGGTGCCCGAGCCGTAACGGAACGTCAGCAGGTCGTACGTGTTGCCCTCGCGCGACCACAGGCGCGAGCCGTTGGCTGCCAGCGTCACGAGAGCGTCGGGGGAGGGGTAGACCCAGTTGTAGTAGGCGCGCTGCTTCTTCGCGACCTTGCGCACGGACTCGCGCGTCTCCGCCAGGTAGGAGAGGTATTCGCGGCGCTGCGTCTTCACGCGCGTGCGGTACTGGGAGAACTGACGATAGATGTTGAAGCCGACCATGCCCAGCATGGCAACCAGCATGCCGCCGCCCATGAGCATCGCGCGCGAATTCTCGGGGTTCTGCATGGACATGAAGACCATGACACCCGTCGAACCGAGCATCGGGACGACCATCATGAGGACGTTGCCGATCGATGCGGGCTCGGCCTTCTCCGGCGGCATCTGGATCGCTAGGGTGCCGGAGGGCTGCTCCGGAACCGCGGCAGTCCGCCGTTTCTTGCGTGTAACCATCAGGTCTCCTCGCGCTGTGCGCGTACGTGTTCGATGCGACTGCACCCAGTGTAGCGGAGTGGACTTCCAAGTTTTAACCGGCGGTTAGCCTCAGTGCATTACACTGGGCACTGTTGTTTCCCGAAGATCGGAGGTTTCATGAGCGCCACCATGGTGTCCGTGACCGTTATCGACTCCGATGGTGCCTCTGATTTTGCTGCTCCTGAAGGGACCACGGTCGCCGGATTGTGCGCGATGCTGTCCATCGACCTGACCCTCCCTTCGGTCCGTGTGTCCTACGCCGATGGGCGGCCCCTCGACGGCGGCGCTGTCCTTGGGCGCGACCTGCCCGCAGGCTCGGCGATTGCTGTGTCCAGCCGCGTCCTGTCTGCTCAGCAGCTCAACGAGGCCTCGGAACGCCAGGAGAACCAGTGGCTTTCCCCGGCCCTCGCTCTCCTCGGCTACTGCTTCATCGTGCTCGGGGCGGTCAGCTCCCTGTGCCTTCTGCCGATGCTCGCAGATGCAGCCCTCATTGGCTTCGCTCACCCCGAGGATGGTCCGAAGTGGGCCGTCGAAGCCGCGAAGATTCCGCTGTGGGCGCGCGGCGCGTGTGCCGCCGTGTGCTGCGCCGCTTCCATCCTTCCGCTCTTTGTGTCGCGCGCGGTCCGTTCGAGGCCTGCCCTGCTCCTCCTGATGCCCGCGCTGGCCGGATACAGTGCGATCGGCTTCGTGGCGATGTCCGGGATTCATGCCCTGTCGGTTGCCCCTGTGATCGGTGTGTGGGTCGCTCTCGCTGTCTCGCTGGCGGTTGTATCGCTGACGACGACCCCCACCGCGTTCAGCGCTTTCTTCGCGTGGATCGGCGCCACGGCGCTCGTCACGGTCGGCGCGTACCCGATGTTGAGCCTCATTGACATCGCTCCGCTGGCTCTCCTCCTTGGGGTGTTCCTGTTCCTGATGGCGCCTCGTTTTGCGCTGCGCGTGCCCGATAGTCAGCTCGTTGACTCTGCGTCGGTGCAGACGATCGCGTCGCGCATTCGTCAGCCTCCTGCGCATAAGCCCAGTACGGTCACCGGCGGCCGGATGGCGGATGCCCTCGGGCACACGGATGCTCGGTACTCGCTGCTGGTGGCCGCCTCGACACTGTTTGTCCTGGTGGGCGGCGTTCCTTTGGCGTACACGGTGACTCCCGCGATCACGTTGGGCCGAGGCCTCGGTGGCTTCGTCTTCGTCATCATGTCCATCCTGGTCCTGTTGACGGCCCCGCGGGGCGGTCGCACGCGCGCCGGGCAGGTCATGCCTCGCATCGCCGCGGCGGGGGTTGGCTGCGCGTTCCTGTTTGGCACCTGGGCGCAGTCCTGGACGGTGGGGAAAGGAGCCGGCAAGTACTCGTTGTTCCCCCTGCTCCCGCTGGCGATTCTGCTGATCATCGCGGTCGCGACGGTCCTGTGGATGACGCTGCATGTTCCCAAGGGACACGCCGCCCTCGCGGGCACGATTCTCGACTTCGTGCAGACCTTCTGCATCTTTACACTCCTTCCCGCGGCGGTCATCTCCTCGGGTCTCTTCGAGTTTGCTTGGAGGGCAGTCCTGTAATGGCTGATACTACGAAGACTCCTTTCGCCCATGCGCCCGCTTCGCGGCTCGTCGGCGCGTATCTCATCGATCTGCTGGTCCTCGGGGTCCTGCTTGGTGTGACGTGGTACGTGCACTTCACGGCGTGGACGATTGGAATGGTCACCGCCGAGGCCGTGGTTGCGTCCGCGCTCATGCTCGGCGTATCGGGTCGGACCCCGGGCATGGCCCTCATGCGCGTGTGCCTCATCCGCGACGAGGACGACGCGCAGACTCCGTCGCTCGGCGCGGCGCTGGGCTACACGGCCCTCGCTGCGCTCCTCCAGGTCACCGTCGTGGGTCTGCTCGCCTCGTATGCGATGGTCCACGATGGGCGTACCTGGCTGAGCGGCCCCACCCGTACCCGCTTTGTTGACTTGCGCAAGCACGCGGCGCTCGCGGCTGGCCCGGGTGAGGTCGAGTATTCGGAGCATTCGCGCCAGGCGCCCAGCGGTTTTGAGAGCGTGTATGAGGGCGCCGACCAGTGGAGCTCTCCCGCTGCACCTCTGACGCCCGTGCCCTCCTCGGCACCGGACTATTCAGCGCCCGGTCAGCGTGCGAATGAGCCCTTTGGGGCTGGCTACGGTGCCCCCGCCGCCCCGGCGGTCTCCCCGCTGCCAGCGGCCCCCGCGATGCCGGCGGCCCCCAGCGCGCCTGCGGCCCCCAGCGCGCCGGCGGTGCCCAGCGTGTCTGCTGCGCCTGCCACTTCCGCTGCGCCTGTCGCGCGCGAGCCCAACGAGTTCGAGGCGCTCCTCGCGCCGCCCCAGGGAACGCCGGACACGCACCGCCCCGCGCCCCAGCGTCCCGCGACACCGGCTGTGCCCGCTGCCCCCGCAGTGCCTCCGGTGCCCAGCGTGCCCGCCGCGTCGGCGCCTGCCGTGCCCGCAGCCGGCCAGGTGCCCGCTCCGCCCAGCTGGGGAGCTCCCTCTCAGCAGGTGCCCCCTCTGCCCGCCCAGTCCTCGTATGGTGGAGAGCCGCAGTTCACGGCCCCCGCATCGGGCGTGCCCGGCCCTCCGCCGAGTCGCCGCGACGTGCAGGCCGCGCAGCGCTCCGGTGCCTCCCAGTGGGGTGGGGCCGGCCAGTCCCAGTGGGGCGCGCCCGCGACGCCGGCGCGCACGCAGCTCCTGTGGCTCATCTTCGACTCCGGGCAGCGCGAGCTCATCGACATGCCGGTGACGCTCGGTCGTGCGCCCGCAGCCGTCGAGGGATCGCGTGCGGTCGTCGTTCCCGACGCCACGATGTCGCTCTCGCGCACGCACATGCGGCTGGGCCCCACGTCCACCGGCGCCTGGATCGAAGACTCCTTCTCCGCGAACGGCACGCAGATTCGCACGCCCGATGGCCGCGTCATGGAGCTGACGGGCGGACAGGCCGTCGAGGTGCCCGCCGGTACCGAGGTCATCATGGGCGACCGGAGGGCCACGATCGTCTACGCCGACGCCGACTCGGTGCACTGATTCAGTTGCCGCGCTGATCCGTGCGGGCACCGATCTCCTCGCCTGGCTGATCCTCCCAATAGCGACCGCCGCCGTCCCGATAGGGGACGGCGGCGGTTTGGTACATGCATGATCCCAGCCCGATTTAACCGAATGGGAAATTCATGCTGGTCGAGGCAAGGCGAGAAATAGCCGGTTGGGTCCGAGCGTGGAATCGAGCGCTCGCGGGTACGAAAAGGGGCCGCCCCGTTGGGGCGACCCCTCCCGTAGCGCTAGGCGCTCATGCTCTCAGAAACGGGCAGCGTTGGACTGGTCCGTCGTCTGGTAGTTGGAACGAGCCGAGTCAACGGCGGAGGAGGTGCGGCGCAGCACGTCCTTCAGGCCCTCGAGGCCCTGGTTCCACTGACGCTGAGCAACGTCGTAGGCTTCCTGCGTCTGACCTTCCCACGACGAGCGCAGCTGGTTCAGCGTCTGCTCGAGATCGTCGAGGCAGTTCTGCAGGTTAGCGGCACCGGTGTTGATGTCAGCGGCAGCGGCGTCAAGAGCGCCGTAATTTACCTGGAAATCCATGTCAGTCTCCTAATCTAATCTCTCACAGGCCGCCGAGCAGCTGGCTGAACGAGTTCTCGGTCTCGGACTCGTTGGCTTCCATCGACGAATCGGTGGCGCGCAGGTTGTCAGCGAGATCCTGAAGAGCCTGGTTAACCTTTGCTGCGTTCTCCTGCCACTGAGTCATCAGCGAAGAGAACTGCACCGACGCAGCGCCCTGCCAGGAGCTGCCGATGGTCGACAGGTCGCCCTCAAGACGCTTGAGGTGGCTGTCGATGTCGGCCTTGGTGGACTCAACCGCCGCGAAACCCTGCTTAAGGGCGCCTTCTGCGGCCCTCTGGTCTGCCATGTGAACCTCCATTTGTATGAGTGGACTCTCTCGCCGGAATGCGTGAGAGCATGGGGACACATGAATACTAACCATGTTTTCATCATTTTTTTCGATGTTACGGAAAAATCATGACAAAACCTGACCGAGAATCTAGACTTACAGGGTTGTGTCGTGTAGCCAAAAACCCCATCACGCGGCATTCGGGAGGACCCAATGGCATCGAAAACATCTCGAGGAGTGGCGCTGATTCCGCTCACGATCACGTACGGCGTCGACCGTAGTGACGTGACGCTTCCGCAGTCGATTCCCCTGGTGGAGCTGCTCCCCGGAATGGCTGAAACGGTGGGAGCTTTCACTGATCAGCCAACGAATGACGGCTTCGCAGTGCGTACGGCCTCGGGCCGTCTCCTCGACCAATCCAAGTCCTTGTCCGCGCAGGGAGTGCGCGCCGGTGCGGCGCTCACCCTCGAGCCGCTGGGTGAGGGCGCTGCCGATATGGTCTACGACGATCTCACGGAAGCAGTCGGTCAAGTCGTCGAAAGAGTGTCCACTCCTTGGACACGTGAGGACGCTCGCACTCTTGCCGCGCTGTCTGCCGCCGGCCTCGTCTTCGTCGCCGCCCTCCTCCTGGCGACCACGCCTCCGGACGCCCTCACTGCCCTCGATCCTCATTCCGTCACGAGGTACGACTTCATCGCCGGCGCGATCGGAATCGTGGCAGCCCTCCTCGTGACTGCGACGTCCGCCGTGATGACCCGCAAGTACCCCCAAGCAAGCGGCATCGCGCTGGCGCACACCGTCCCCTTCCTGACGGCTGCGGCGGCTCTGCGCCTGAGCCAGAGCCACTGGGACACAGCCGGCTGGGGGTGGACCGGCCTTGGCCTCCTGATTGGTTCCCTCGCAGTCCTCACGCTGCCCAAGCGGTATCGAATCTCCATCGCGGCCCCTCTCGTTGTCGGTACAGTCTTGGCCGCCACCGGTCTCCTGGTTCGGCTCGGGCAGCTCTCTCAGGCCGGTATCTCCGCCATTCTCTTCGCCCTGATCATTGTGCTTCTCCAGGTCGCGCCCTGGATTGCGCTGGCCCACATCCCCGTGCGCATCCTCGACGCGGACACGATTGAGCAGATCCCCGCGAAGGGCATCACTGACCAGGTCAGCACCTCCTTCGTGTTCGTCGTCGCCCTGCGCGCCGGCGGGGCGATCGCCGCTCTCTTCCTGGCCGTCGCCCTGATGACGGCACCCGAAACGCGGTCGACCTCCCTACCGCTGACCCTCATCGTGCTCGGTGCGGTCTCTCTCGTTCTCCAGACGCGTTCGATCCGCGCGCGCGTCGAGGTGCTTCTCGGTGCTCTCACCGGCCTCATTGTGATCCTCGTGGCCACTGTGCTTGGCGCCTACGCGGACCCGAGGACGATGCCGTGGCTGACGCTGTCGGCGATCGCGACCGCCCTCGTCCTCGTCGTCACCAACGTCGTCGGGCCTCGTGCACGCCCGCACCTGACGCGCCTCGCCGACACGATCTCGGTGCTGTCGCTGTTTGTTCTGCTTCCCCTGGCCGTCTACCTGTGGAGCTGAGTCATGCCGTCGAGTAAAGACATTCTCGAAGCCCAGCGCTTTAATCGAAACCGCCTGATCACGGCCTTCACCTCGGGCACGCCCGACGGGCGCGAGGTCGATACACCCTCGCCCGTGCGCCCCCTCATCTTCGGGCTCGTCGTCGCCGTTATTCTGAGCGTGGTGGGAATTGGCATGCGGATTTTCGCGCCGAACCCGAAACTCGGGGAGTCACAGTACGAGCTGATCGACGTCAAGGGGACGGGTGCCCGCTATTTCTGGGCAAACGGCGTCCTCCATCCGATCGCGAACGTGACCACCGCTAGGCTCCTCAGCCCCGAATCGAAGCTGACGACCATCCAGGCCTCAGCGGCGTCCCTCGAGAATATTCCTCGCGGCGCCCAGATCGGTCTGCCCGATGTGCCCGATGATGTGCCACTAACCGACATGCTGAGCAAGCAGTGGCTCTCCTGCGACATGGAGTCCGGCTACCACACGTGGATCGCCAGGGAACTGCCCGCGGACAATTTCCCCGTCAAGCAGGCGACATCCGCGCTCGTGCAGGCGACCGGCAGCGGAGACAGGTACTTCGTTGATCGTGAAAAAGGCAAGAAGTACTACATCGACTCCAGCGTGAGCCGCCTGGGCGACTGGGCGCTGTCCTTCCAGAACCTGGCCAGCTATCCGATCACTGTTGAACCCGAGTGGCTCGACCTCTTCCCATCGGGCACGCCTCTGCGTCCCTGGAGCTACAACGACATTGAGAACGCGGGGCAGCCTGCCGCGAACCTGCCCGGTGACCTGAAGAACGAGAGCATCACCATCGGAATGGTCCTTGATCAGGTCGATTCCGCCGGTCAGGTCAAAAACTCCTACCTGGTGATCGACGACTCGCATCTGGTGGTCTTCAACTCGACGGCGGCGCGCCTGTACCAGGATGCCCCGCCCTCCAAAAAGTTCCCCACCGAGATGTTCAAGTACGTCGAGCCCGTCCAAGCGGTCTTCGTCGGTGATGATTGGCCCGACGTCGAGGACTTTGAGGCACCCGAGTGGTTCGACGAGAGGCGCGACGCGGCCAGCCGGACGGTCCTGTGCGCCAAGATGGACAACACCGATCGACTCAACCCGAAGTTTGACCTAGTCACCATGCCCGAGAAGCGCGCGATCGAAGCATCCTACGATGCGGAATCTCTCCAGTCTCCGAAGGGGCCGTCCACGACGCGCAACGTCACTGTCGCAGGCGGATCTGGCGCCCTCCTTGCACTCACGTCGGGCGGTGGCGGCGAGGCAGCATCCTACGTCTTCATCTCCGATATGGGCTTCCGTCACTCCCTTGGCGATGTTCCGTCCGTCTCCATGAACGCCCTCGGCTGGAGCGCGTCAGATGCCGCGTCGGTCCCGCGTGCGTGGGGCGAACTCATCCCGCCGGGCTCCGAGATGTCGCCGAAGGCTGCAGCCGCCTCAGTGGGGCTCAAGTGAGCCGCCGCATGCGTTCGCGGTCTCTGGGCCGAGGCCTCGTCGGGGCCTCGCTGATCGCAGGACTTGCGCTCGTGCCCATCACGGCACCGGTCGTCGCGCCTGAAGGCTCCGGTGCGTTCGGCCCCGGTGTCGCCCACGCTGACCCGGTGCCGACCCCGAGCGTGCGCCCGACTCCGACGGCGACTCCCTCGTCGTCGGCGACGACGCCCGCAAGCGATTCCGAGGGCGGCGAATGTTCGCAGAACTCACCCTCGTACATCAAGCAGGCCCCCGCCATCTTCGACGCCGTCGGAGTGCGTCGAGCCTGGGAGATCTCACGAGGCCGCGGAGTGACGGTCGCGATCGTTGACTCGGGTGTGGCCGCCGGCAACCAGCACTTCCAGGGCCCGGACGGGCCCGTGGTGCTCCCCGGCATCGACCTGAGCGGTGAGAACACCGACGGGCGCGTCGACATCGGCGAGCACGGCACCGCCATCGCCGGTGCGATCGCCGCGCGGGAGCTGCCCAAGGAGATGGGATCAGGCCTTATTGGCGTCGCCCCTGAGGCGAAGATCCTCCCGGTGCGCGTCGATAGCGGGGTTCAGGACAACCGCCCGCACAAGGAAGGCGAAGAGACCTTCATGTCGAAGGTGGGTCGCGGGATCCAGTGGGCGGCCGACCAGGGCGCGCAGATCATCGTCGTCGCACAGTCCGCCCCCGAGGGTGACCCGCAGCTGGAAGCCGCCATTAAGGCCGTGCGCGGGCGTGCCCTCGTCGTGGCCTCGACCGGCAACGTGTACCAGGGTCAGGAGGCGGATCACGTCGTCTACCCGGCCGCCTACCCTGGCGTGCTCGGCGTGACCGCGTCGAACGCCGACGGATCAGCTTCGGATCAGCAGGTGAAGGGCGCGCACGTCAAGCTCGCCGTGCCCGCCAGCGTCATCCTCACCACATGGTTCGATCAGGCCGACTGCCTCGTCGGCGGATATGAGGGCGACCAGCCGCTGCCGTCCTCGTCCTACGCGACCGCGTACGCGGGCGGCTTCGCGGCCCTCGTGGCCTCGGCCTACCCCGATGAGGGGCCCGACATGTGGAAGTATCGCCTCGAAGTGACCGCCCTACGCGGAACCCCCGATCAGCGTACCGACGCCCTCGGCTGGGGTATCGTCGCACCCTTCGACGCCCTCACCTTCACCGACATCGGCACCAGGTTCGGGCCCGAGCATCCCAACGCCGCGCAGCACCCCGCCCCCGCCCGGCCGGCCGTGGCCTCGGCCGACTTGACCTCGCGCGATAACAACCTGACCATTCGCTCCTACATCGTGTCCGCGATCGCCGTCCTCGGGGCGTCGCTGATCGGAGGCCTCGTCATCCTGTCGCACTTGCGCGGCAGGCCTACCGTGGTCGAGGAGGACAAGGGAGACGACCTGGCGTGATCTCCGGTGTGGTGGTGCATGCCTGTGGCGAGGCCAGCCCCTGAGCCCGCTACGTTCTCCCAACGTGTAACGAGAGGAACAAGACCAGTGACACGATCAATCGGTTGTCGCCGGGGCTTGCGTGGCCTCGTGGTGATGGTCTCGGCCTGCGCGCTGGCCCTGACGGCAGTGCTCTCGCCCGTCGCCCCGGTGGCCCCTGCGGAGGCGGTGGATCGCAAGGTCACGGCCGCCGATCAGGCCTACTATTCGCGCTACAGTCTTGCGTCCTTGCATGCGCAGGGATACACGGGTGAAGGTGTGGTCATTGCGCTCATCGACGGTCACGTTGACACCTCGATTCCGGAGCTGCAGGGGGCCGATATTCAAGACAAGACCCCGTGTCAGGTCACGCCCGACGCGGAGTCGAACGATCATGCAACATTTCTTGCTCAGCTTCTGGTTGCCCCGGACTTCGGAGTCGCTCCCGGCGCGACGCTCTACAGCTATGCCCAGGCGGGTACAAAAAGTGAAGCGGGCGGAGACTGCAACCTGGGCGCGCGCTCAACGGCCTACGCAGATCAATCCGTGCTGATTGAACAAGCCCTGAATGACGGCGTAGATATCATCTCAATCTCTTCTAACTATGCGTCGAGGGACAGTGAATCATTGAAATGGGCAGTAGCGCGCGCTGCCGTTGACGGTGTACCGATTGTTGGTTCGATGGGCAATGATGGGGAGCGTAATCGCACCGACCGAGTGGGGGCCTGGGGCGGGGTTATTGGCGTAGCGGCGCTTGAAACTGATGGGCGCTTTGCGGATTACTCCAACTACGGTGACGGGGTTTCCATTGCCGCAGTGGGAGAGATGACTGCGCGTCAGGCCAGTACCAATAAAGTCGTCACAACAGCGGGTACTTCGAACTCCGCACCCTTGGTTGCGGGAGTGCTAGCCCTGGCATGGTCCGGTTTTGATGACGGAGTGACGGGGTATCAGATTTTGCAGGCACTCGCCGCGACCGCGTCGGGGTGGGGAGGTCAGTGGAATGAGCGCACCGGTTACGGCGAGGTCGATCCGGTGGCTCTGCTGGCCTCTGATCCCTCGAGCTATCCAGACGAGAACCCCTTCGAAGAGAAGAACGGTGACTCCGTCGTGACCCCGGATGACATCGATGATTACTACGATGGGCTCGTGAACCCGAGCTCGATTTACAACGACGACACGTATGTGTACCGGGGCCTCGATGAGAAGGTGGCGAGTTCGGGTGCGTCCGGTTACCCGGCTCACCTGGGCACGAGCCCGCGCTACCACGCGCAGTGATCGTTGCGTCAGCGTCTTTTGATGAAAGGAAAATGGACATGATCCCTTCGAAGGTTCGTTCGCGAGGCCTGCGTGCCCTATCCGTTCTGGCCTCGGCCTGCGCGCTGGCCCTGACGGCGGTGCTCTCGCCCCTTGCCCCGGCGGCCCCTGCGGAGGCGGTGGATCGCAAGGTCACGGCCGCCGATCAGGCCTACTATTCGCGCTACAGTCTTGCGTCCTTGCATGCGCAGGGATACACGGGTGAAGGTGTGGTCATTGCGCTCATCGACGGTCACGTTGACACCTCGATTCCGGAGCTGCAGGGGGCCGATATTCAAGACAAGACCCCGTGTCAGGTCACGCCCGACGCGGAGTCGAACGATCATGCAACATTTCTTGCTCAGCTTCTGGTTGCCCCGGACTTCGGAGTCGCTCCCGGCGCGACGCTCTACAGCTATGCCCAGGCGGGTACAAAAAGTGAAGCGGGCGGAGACTGCAACCTGGGCGCGCGCTCAACGGCCTACGCAGATCAATCCGTGCTGATTGAACAAGCCCTGAATGACGGCGTAGATATCATCTCAATCTCTTCTAACTATGCGTCGAGGGACAGTGAATCATTGAAATGGGCAGTAGCGCGCGCTGCCGTTGACGGTGTACCGATTGTTGGTTCGATGGGCAATGATGGGGAGCGTAATCGCACCGACCGAGTGGGGGCCTGGGGCGGGGTTATTGGCGTAGCGGCGCTTGAAACTGATGGGCGCTTTGCGGATTACTCCAACTACGGTGACGGGGTTTCCATTGCCGCAGTGGGAGAGATGACTGCGCGTCAGGCCAGTACCAATAAAGTCGTCACAACAGCGGGTACTTCGAACTCCGCACCCTTGGTTGCGGGTGTGCTAGCCCTGGCATGGTCCGGTTTTGATGATGACGTCATGGGTGATCAGATCTTGCAGGCACTGGCCGCCACCGCGAGCGGGTCGGGTGGCCAGTGGAACGAGCGGACCGGTTATGGTGAGGTTGATCCGGTGGCTCTGCTGGCGTCTGATCCCTCGAGGTATCCAGACGAGAACCCCTTTGAGGAGAAGGGCGGAGATCCCGTGGTGACTCCTGATCTCATCGACGATTACTACGACGGAGTTGTGGACCCGCGTTCGATTCTCAACGATGAGACGTATGTGTACCGGGGCCTCGATGAGAAGGCGGTGAGTTCGGGCGCGTCCGGATACCCGGCTCACCTGGGCACGAGCCCTCGCTACCACGCGCAGTGAGTGATTCCCGTGAGCGAGCAAGTATTCTCAAATACTGAACGAATTGGCGACTTCCGGTCGCCACAGAGGCGGTCTTACCGTCTCGGCACATGAAGTGGTGCACGTGCACCAAGGAACTCAGTTAGGATAACCGTATGGTAGAGACGATGGGGAGCACCCCCGAAGAAGTAAGGCAGACTATCCGGGCTCAGATGGAAGCCGCTGAAAAGCGTGCCGTCAATGCCCGTGAACTCGTTGAGATCCTCAAGACGGCGAGGACGCGCGGCGTCGACGCTCAGGGTGACGTCGAGGTGGAAATCGACTCGGACGGTCACCTCGTGAAGCTGTCGATCGACGACGACGCTCTCGAGGGAAGCGCGCGTGAACTCGAGGACGCGATCATGGAGGCATACGCCGACGCTGGTCGCAACATGCGTGACTACGTGCGCATGCAGACCACCCAGCGATTCGGCGAGGATGGCGGCTCACTCGGCGGCTACCTCGAGACTATTTCCTCGAACCTTGGTTCCCTCGGAGCGGGTCAACGATGAGTGCGGATCTTGGCGTTAATACAGACGTAATCCGTGATCATGCGACCACGGTCAGTGACTGTGCGTCGACCCTCGACGAGAGCGTGGGCGTCGCCAACTCGACGCAGGGCCAGGTCAGCGGCAACGCCTTCGGCCTGATCTGTTCCTTCTTCGTTCCCCCGGTCAACAAGCAGATCACGAACCTGACGAAGATGATTTCGGACTGCTCCGCTGCCGAGAAGCGTCTTGTCAACTGCCTGCTCCAGTGGGCTCAGGAGATGGACGATCTTGAGCAGGATCTCATGAAGGAGCTGACCAAAATTAAAGGCGCCGTGGGCACAATCAGAACGCCTACCACTGGTAACGGCGGCAACGGTGGTGACGGCGGCAACGGTGGTGACGGCGGCAACGGTGGTGACGGCGGCAACGGCGGTAACGGCGGTGCCGGCGGTGCCGGTGGCGCTGGTGGCGCTGGCGGTTACGGTGGCGGCGGCGGAGGCGGCGGCTACGGTGGCGGCGGCGGAGGCGGCGGCTACGGTGGTGGCGGCGGAGGCGGCGGCCTGGGCGGCCTCAGCGGACAGTCCACAATGCCCTCCCTCTCAACCCCTGGAAACTCCGGCCTCGACGATGACTCCGCGAAGGACGGCAAGGACGGCAAGGACGGTAAGGAAGGCAAGGAAGGCAAGGACGGCAAGTCGGGCAACTCCTTCGACAGCCTCCTCGGCGGCCACGACAAGCTCAACGCCGACGACGACGAGCTGCGTCGCTTCCTCGAGAAGCAGCGCGACGACGAAAACACCGATCTCGCCGAGTTCTACGAGCGCCAGAAGGAAGACCAGAACGAGGCGCTCGCGCGCTACGCTGACGCACACCCCGGTGAGGACATCTCCGAGGTGAAGAGCCTCATCGAGTCCAACCAGCAGGAGCAGCAGGACGCGATGACGGACTTCCTGTCGCGCCAGCGCACCGAAGAAGAAACACAGATCCGCCAGTACGTGAAGGACAACCCGCAGGCAACCTCCCGCGAGTTCGACGCCTTCATGTCGAAGCAGCGCAACGACCAGCAGGCCAGCTACCGCAGCTTTGTTGAGCAGCAGGAGAAGGCTCAGTCCTCCCGTATCGAAGAGTTCTCGAAGGCTCACCCCGATACGAAGGTGGACGACGTGCGTTCGCTCTTCGACCGGCAGGATGACCACGGCGATAAGGACATCGAAACGTTCCTGTATCGTCAGCGCCAGGATGAAGAACGCACACTGCGTCGCTTCCTGTTTGAAGGAGTTCAGAAGTGAGCGTCGAATCCCCCGAATTCACACCGAGTATCGACTACACCACCCCGACCGAGGGCCTGGGTATCTTTGACGAGCTGTACAACGTCGCCCAGGACCTGCGCGCCGGCGAGGTGAACAACCTCGTCAGTTCAGCGAAGGCAATCTACGACGAGGCCGCATCCCTTGCGATGGACCCTATCGGCGGCATAACCGGTATGGCCGTCGAGTGGATCCTGCAGCACATCGATCCCCTCAAAACCTGGGTGAACCAGCTAACCGGCGACTCATCTCAGGTCTACGGCATGAGCTCCAGCTGGGACTCCATCTCGAGCTCCCTCGCCTCCGTCGCTGAAGAGCTGCAGTCCACCGCGGAGGCCGCGATGTCTGGCATGCAAGGCGAGGCAGTGCGCGCGTACCTGGAGCGCCAGGCCGTCGTCTACAGTGCGATCAACGGTGTTTCTGCCGCCTCCGGTGCCTTCGGCGAGGCACTCACTAAGGTGGCGGACTCCGTCGACAGCATCCACGACGCCGTCGTGGGCGCCATCGGTGACATCGTTGGCAGCTGCGTCTCCGCAGCGATCGAGGTTGTCCTCAGCGCCGGCCTTCTAGCTCCCGCCGCTGAAGTACAGGTCGCCAGTAAGGTCGCGAAGTGGGTCGGCCTCATTGGTCCCGTAATCGATATCCTCATGGAAGCCATTCAGGCGATCATGGCGATCTACGCCGTCATGACCTCCGTCGGCGAGAACCTGACCCGCGGCGTCGAGCACATCGGCGAGCAGTGCCAGGCCCCCGGTGGCGGCTGCTGCGGTGAGGGGCACAGCAAGGGTGGCAAGCCTGGAGAATCGTACGTGCTCAAAGACGGACGCCAGGTCTACGTTGATGGTGACAACGACGGCACCATTGTTAATGGCGACGTTAACATCAACGAAGACAATCACACGGAGATTAACCCCAACATCGAGCTCAGCCCCGAAATCAATGTCGAATACGAGCGCGAAGAAAAGCACCACCATCACTACGGTCGCGATGGTGACGGCGACGACGACTCGTCGCACCGCCGCAAGCGCCCGCACGAGCAGCCTCACAACGGAGCTGATGAGCACCGCACCAGCCCGCGCAAACAGCACGGAGGCAAGCACGACAGCGGTAACGACGGGAATCACCATCGTCAGAAGGGTGGCAGTAGCCACGATGGCGGCCATCACCGTCCACGCCGTCCACGCCGTCCACGCCGGCCTCACTGATCGGACGATCCGAGCCTCTGGCTGCCGACGGTGCCACGCACACCGACGGCAACCAGAGACCAGGGCCGCGCTCTGCCTCGCCGCATGAGCGTGAATGGCCCCGGCCTCGTCCCCAGGTGACGATAGGAGGGCCCCGCACAGATCACTGTGCGGGGCCCTCCTGCGTACATGCCGCCTACGGCCTATTCGCGAAATACTCCAGCAGGTGCGAGTCGCCCGACACGATGATCTCGTCGTCGGCGTTAATGCGCGTCGACGAGTCCGCGTACTCGAAGCGCTGCTTGGGACGGCGAATCGCCAGTACGTTGACGCCGTAGCGGCCGCGCAGGTCGAGTTCCTCGAGCGAGAAGCCGCGAACCTCCTGCGGCGGGCGCAGTTTCATGATGGAGAAGCCGTCCTTCTCCATCTCGATGTAGTCGACCATGCGGCCACCCACCAGGTGTGCCGTGCGCTTGCCGGCGTCCAAGTCGGGATAGACGACGTGGTGGGCACCCACGCGGCGCAGGATACGACCGTGCTGGGAGGACGTCGCCTTCACCCAGATCGAGGAAATGCCCATGTCGACGAGGTTCGCGGTGATGAGCACCGCCGCCTCCAGCGACGAGCCCACGCCGACGACTGCGCTGCGGAACTCGCGTGCCCCCAGCTGCTCGAGCGCATCCTTGGACGTCGCATCCGCCTCGACGAGGGGGAAACGACCCGCGAAGGCCTGCACGCGGGCGGGGTTCTTTTCGACGGCCAGGATCTCGTAACCCAGCTGGTCCTGCGTCACTGCGACGGCGGAACCGAAACGTCCCAGCCCGATGACGAGCGTTCCCGACTGGAGTTCCTTTGACTCGCGTTCATCTGCCATGCCCCCATTCTTCCCTGCGTGCGCTCCCAACGCGAACGCTGCGGCTGTGAACGCGGATCGCGGCCTCGCCGTCTACGGCGAGGATGGGGTGTGGCCGTGAATGCGGTGGTGTCTGCGGTTACCACGCATGGACGTGCTGGTCAGCGTGATGGTGCCCGCAAACAGCTTGCGGAGCTCATGGGTTGCGGCACTATCAGGGTGGTGCGCGTGAAACGTGCGTGAAACATCGCGGCTCTCTTGCTAACGTCCCGCCTTTGCGCGGATGGCGACCAGAACCCGCCAAAGATGGCTTTGTGTCGCGTGCAGTTCGAGGTGACAGTGATGTCGGCTCGCTTGTGAAACCGGCGTCGCCTTTGCGGGTGTGAATTGGCCTGTTTTGGGCGGTTGGAGCCGCGCATTGGTGCTGCGGGTTTCAAGCGTGAGCGTCAGCCGCCGTGCATTGGTGTCGTGGGTTTCAAGCGCGAGCATCAGCCGCCGTGCATTGGTGTCGTGTGTTTCATGCCGGGCTGTGTGGGGCCTTGTGGTGGTTGTGTGGGTTGTGTTCTTCGGGTGGCTGTGAAACCGGTGTCGCCTTTGCGGGCATGGTTGGCGTGGCTTGTGAAACCGGCATCGCCTTTGCGGGTGTGGTTGGCGTGGCTCGTGAAACCGGCGTTGCCTTTGCAGGTGTGAATTGGCCTGTTTTGGGCGGTTTGAGCCGAGCATTGGTGTCGTGGGTTTCAAGCGGGAGTGTCAGCTGTCGTGCATTGGTGCTGCGGGTTTCATGCCGGGCTGTATCGCTCGAACCATCTCAAAGTGTTTCCAGTGCACAGCAATATGCTGTCTGGGAATTCAACGATGGCATGAGTCATGCACCAGTCAGATCGTCGTCTTGTTCAGTTTCCCTTCTTTGCGTAGATGGCGACCAGAACCTGGGCGACGACCTCGTCAATGACGCGCAGATCCGACCAACGGACCCGAATGACTGTCCACCCGGCACGTTCAAGATCGCGCTGCCGACGCTGCTCGGCCTCTATACCCTCGTGGACTTCGTCGACGGTGTCCCCGTATTTGATGCGCCCGTCGAATTCGATAGCGATCTTCAGTGTGGGGAGTGCAATATCGATGAAGTACGTGTGGCCGGCTACGTGGACCTCTTCTTGAGTAGTCATGCCGTTGATACCCGCGCGCAACAGTGCGAGCAGGACAAGGGACTCGCCCGGAGACTCGCATCCAGCGTCAGCGCGGTCAAGGATCCAACGGGCTCGCTCGCGTCCGACGGTATTGAGCGGAGTGTCGGCCAAGGCCTCCTGGAATTCCCCGCGTACCTCCTCCTGACGGACGCGCGACTCATCCTGACGGAAACGATCGAACTGGCACGCCCGGGCTAAGGCTGCACACGCGATGGGAAACCCGTGCTTGTCGGACATCAGGCGCGCGCAATCAACAACAACTCGCGTTGGTGTCGCGATGCGGAAGCCCAAGTACTCGATAGCTAGAACCGGATGGCTTGGCCGGCATGTGCTGATTGTAGTTCCGGGAATTTTAGTTCCATCAGGAGTAACGACATGAGGGATTACGATTCTTCGTGTTCCGTTAGGACTGCTTGTGTACACAAACAGATCCTTCAACCGGCACGCGGTCGGTAACCCCAGGAGGAAAGCAGCACTCGGTCCACTCAGGACATACGTGGGATAGCGGATGCTCAGGGCGGCTAAACGTGCGATGAATGTAATCTCTTGGCGTTCGGTTGATGAGGCGTCAGCGAGGATTCCCGCTGGAAGGTAAATGCCTGGCATGATCCTCAGAACGTCGCCGTTCTTTCTAAGGCGATGCAGCTGCACTTTCGTTCCATGAATGCCAACAACGCGAAGCGATGATCTGACGGATGTGACGAGTTCAGGTAACAATTGGACACCACCATTTGTAGCTACGGATATGGGTCTGATGGATGGATAATCGCTCTGCTGGAGTGAGATGAAAAGCTGGAATCGTGCCCTTGTGGATATCTGGCGTTCAGTATCAAGCCTGTGGATAAGTCGCGGTGATGGGAGTCGGGGGCCTCGTGGTCGTGCGGGCTGTGTGCTTTGGGTGGCTGTGAAACCGGCATCGCCTTTGCGGGTGTGGTCGGTGTGGGTGGTGAAACCGGCATCGCCTTTGTGGGCGTGAATTGGCCTGTTTTGGGCGCTTTGAGCCGTGCATTGGTGTCGTGGGTTTCATGCCGGGCTGTGTGGGGTGTTGTGATGGTGCCACCGGTTGTGTGCTTTGGGTGGCTGTGAAACCGGTGTTGCCTTTGCGGGTGTGGTTGGTGTGGGTGGTGAAACCGGCATCGCCTTTGCGGGTGTGAATTGGCCTGTTTTGGGCGCTTTGAGCCGTGCATTGGTGTCGCGGGTTTCATGCCGGGCTGTGTGGGGTGTTGTGATGGTGCCACCGGTTGTGTTCTTTGGGCGGCTGTGAAACCGGTGTTGCCTTTGCGGGTGTGGTTGGTGCGGGTGGTGAAACCGGCGTCGCCTTTGCGGGTGTGGTTGGGCCTGTTTTGGGCGGTTGGAGCCGTGCATTGGTGTCGTGGGTTTCAAGCGGGAGTGTCAGCCGCCGTGCATTGGTGCTGAGGGTTTCAAACGAGAGCCTCGCTGTCTACGTAGTGGCCTACCAATTACATGCACGGCCGTTTGGAGTCGCCCGGTTGTTCTCGCGGTCCCATGAACCCGGCCTCACGCGACGCAGCCATCCGCTCTCGCGCCGCGACGCAGCCACCCCAGCGATCAGCCGATGATCGGCCGTTCCTCCGGCATGCGGATGACGCGGGAGCGCTCGCGCAGGGCGAGGGCTGCTGCCACCGTCATGGAGCCGGTGCGGCCAGCAAACATGAGGACAATCAGCACGTATTTGGCGCCGACAGGCAAGACCGGGGTGATGCCGGTGGACAGGCCCACGGTCGCGAACGCGGAGACGGTCTCGAACAGGATGATGTCGAGAGAATAGTTCGTCATCGACAGTAGGAGGACCACGGACACGGCCACGAGAGCCAGGCCCAGGAGTGACACGGCAACCGCCAGTCGGACGGCGCTCGTGGGAATGCGTCGCCCGAAGGTCTCGATGTCGCGGTCGCCTCGAGCCTCAGCGATGACGGCCAAGACGAGAACGGCAAAAGTTGTGACTTTCACGCCGCCCGCCGTAGATGCGGAGCCGCCGCCGATCATCATGAGGATGTCCTGCACGAAGTGGGTCTGGGATTGCATGGCGCCGACGTCCAGGGCAGATAGGCCGGACGAGCGGGAGTTCACGCCGGCGAGCATGGCGTTGAGGATCTTGGACGGAGTGTCGATCGCGCCCAGGGTCGCGGGGTTGTTCCACTCGGTCAGCGCGAGGGCGAGGGCCCCCACGAATGCGAGGATCAGGTAGGTTGACAGAGTGAGCTTGGTGTGGAGCCGCCAGCGTCGGGGAGTGCGCAGGTTCTTGGCGACGTCCATGATGACGGGGAAGCCGATGGCGCCCACGGTGGTGCCGAGGATGATGGGGATGAGCATCCACCAGTCGGTGACGTGGGGGGAGAGGCCTTCGGGCAGGATGACGAAGCCCGCGTTGTTGAACACGGAGATCGCCATGAAGACGGCGTCCCACACGGCGCGCACGGGGTCGATGCCCATCGACAGGAAGCGCGGGAGGAACATGGCGGCCAGGAGGGCCTGCATGGTCAGCGACGTCGCGATGACGGCTTTGAGGAGGAGGGAGATTTGGCCCATGGCGCCGGTCCCGGTTTCCTGCGTGGCGAGCATGCGCTGGGTGAGGCCGAGGTGGCGCGAGACGGCGAATCCGAGGATCGACGCGAGGGTCATGACGCCCAGGCCGCCGACGACGATGCCGGCGGCGATGACTGCCTGCCCGAAGGGGGACCAGTAGGTCGCGGTGTCGACGGTGGTCAGGCCGGTGACGCAGACGGCGGACACGGCGGTGAAGA